>Ga0208304_10000710_pt1 | contig 17234 bp, 15 predicted proteins | sample ColrivemetaGS713_FD_187603 | JGI IMG/M metagenome (GOLD analysis project Ga0208304, IMG submission 187603) | Estuarine microbial communities from the Columbia River estuary - Flood tide ETM metaG S.713 (SPAdes) (version 2) | ecosystem: Environmental > Aquatic > Marine > Intertidal zone >... | reverse complement strand
GGCGGTGGGCGCGCGGGAGGCGGCAGTGGCGGAGGCGGTGGAGGCGGCGCGAGAGGCCGCGGCGGTGGAGGCTGCGCGAGAGGCCGCGGCGGTGGAGGCTGCGCGAGAGGCCGCGGCGGTGGAGGCTGCGCGAGAGGCGGCGGCGGTGGAGGCTGCGCGAGAGGCGACGGCGCGGGAAGACGCGCGGGAGGAGGAGGCAACGGAGGCGCGGGAGGCGGCGACCCTAATCAGCGGAAGTGGTCTGGTGCCCGCAACCCCGCTGATTAGCGGCTGGCCACAAAACGGGAATGGCTGTCAAATCATCTTTACGCGCTTCATTGGTCAGGCTCCAATGCCAAAAAAGCGGCAAGACCCGCATCGCCGCGCGGTGCGCGATGAGCACGGCCCAGCGATGGGCCTCGGCTTTCTCTGCGTCAGTCCCCCGCGGCAGGCTATTCAGCCACGCCTCAAGGCTGTCAGGATCAACAATCTCGCTAACGTCCACGCAACACCCCTACCTCACTCAACCCCTACGCTAGCGACACCACTAAACAGGGGCAAGCACGGCAAACTCAAGTGTAGGGTGGGGTTTCACCCCACCGCCCCTCAACGCAGGATCGGCACCGCCGGGGTTGCCTTTTTCCCTTCGGCGTCCAGCGCTGCCGGGCGTGGCCCGCCCGTGGCCCAGTCCAGCAGCTCCACCGTATGCACAATTGGCACCTCGGTCCCCGACCCGATCTGCATCATGCACCCGATGTTCCCAGCAGAAATGATGTCCGGCATCTTGGCCTCCAAGGTTTTCACCTTCAACGCCTTCAACTGCCCCGAAATCTCAGGCTGCATCAGATTATACGTCCCCGCTGAACCGCAGCACAGGTGGCTGTCGGCAGGCTCCACTACCTCGAACCCGGCCTTCTTCAGCAAGTCCTTGGGCAGTGTCTTGATTTGTTGCCCGTGCTGCAGGGAACACGCCGCATGATAGGCCACGCGCAAACCCTTCGGCGCGCCCTTCTCTATGCCCAGCGTCGTGAGCACTTCAGACACATCACGCGCCAGCCCCGCCACCTCTGCCGCATCCCTCGCCAGCGGATCATTGCGGAACATGTGCCCGTAATCTTTGACCGTCGTGCCGCATCCCGAGGTGTTGATGACAATCGCATCCAGCCCAGCGCCACGTTTCTCAGCCATCCAAGCGCCAATGTTTTTCGCCGCCGAGGCGTGGCTTTCACTGGTTTTTCCCATGTGGTGGGTCAGCGCACCGCAGCAGCCTGCACCCTTGGCCACCACGACCTCAGCCCCGAGCCGGGTCAACACCCGGATGGTCGCGTCGTTGATATCGGTGTTCAGCGCCTTTTGCGCGCAACCGGTCATCAGCGCGACGCGCATCCGCCGGGTGCCCTGGGCCGGAAACACTTGCGGGGCGTCATTTCTACTCACGGGCGGGATTTGCTTAGGCGCCATCGCCAGCATTGCGCGCAATCGTGCGTCGGGCATCAGGAAGGCAAACGGTCTACCAATCTTCGCGCCGAGCAGTGCGATCCGAAACCGGGTCGGATGCGGCAGAATGCGTGCCAAGGTCCAGCGCAGAAGCCGATCCATCATCGGGCGCTTATACGTCTGTTCGATGTATTCCCGAGCGTGGTCAACGAGATGCATGTAATGCACACCAGAGGGGCAGGTACTCATACAGGCCAGACATGACAGGCAGCGGTCTACATGTTTGACGGTTTTCTCGTCCGCCGGACGCCCCTGTTCCAGCATGTCTTTGATCATATAGATCCGGCCACGCGGACTATCCAATTCGTCACCGAGAACCGCATAGGTCGGACAGGTCGCGGTGCAAAATCCGCAATGAACACAGGTCCGCAGCACCTCATTGGCACGCTGGATAGCGGGGTCTTTCAGCTGCTCAGGCGAAAAATTCGTTTGCATAGCTTACTCCATCAACCCGGCGTTCAGGATACCGCGCGGATCAAAGCGGCTGCGCAGGCCTTGGGTCAGAGCCTTTACCGGAGCAGGCTCCGGATGGAATGGCGCGATCCGGGAGCGGGTATCAATACTGGCGCGGATCAATGTGGCGTGACCTTTGAAATCACCCAATACAGCACGTAGATCGGTGCCCGGTTTGATCAATAGCCAGACCAAACCGCCGCCCCAATCCAGCAGCGCGTCAGCGCCCGCCATCGCCACAAGCGCAGGTGCATCCGAAGGTTTCACGCTCAACCGCCAAACATCGCCATCCTGGCCTTGAAACGGAGCCACATCGCGCACCGATCGCCAAAACTCTGCAACCTCTTCGGGTGCTAAATACGTGGCCTGACCAAATCGCGCCAAATGCGTGGTTAATTCCCCAAGACGGTACGCTACCGAGGCCGCAAACCCCTCTAACCGCAGCGCCGTGCGCCCATCCGGCAACCGCGCCGCACCCGTCACGTCATAGGGCGACCCCAGCGCCGCCGCCATCGCCGCAACCGCCTGCGAAACATCCAAACCATTGAGCACCAAAGTCGCCGCAGAGTCCGGCGCCGGTAGCAGCTTGAATGCCACCTCAGACAGCACACCCAGAGTGCCCCAAGACCCTGCCATCAACTTGACCAAATCATAGCCCGTGACGTTCTTCATAACCCGGCCGCCGTTTTTTACCACAGCCCCGGTGCCATCAACGAAACGCACACCAATCAAATTGTCGCGGCACGCGCCCACCTGCATCCGTCGCGGGCCGCTGGCATTCGCGGCAACCATGCCGCCCAGCGTTGGCACACCGTCGCTGCCCAAAATCCCGCGATGGTCCATCGGCTCAAAGGGCAGGCGCTGCGCTTGTGCTGCCAAGGCCGCCTCAACCTCTGCCACGGGCGTCCCGGCCGCCGCCACCAAGGTCAACGCCCCCGGTTCGTACAAGGAAATCCCGCTCAACCCCGCGACAGACAACTCCTCGCCCACAACGGGGCGTCCAATCGACCGTGTCACACCACCGCGCACCACCAAAGGCCCGCTGGCATCGCGTATGGCCTCGGCCAGTTCCGTCTCAGTCATGGGGCGCATTTTAACCTCCAACCCTTTCGAGCTTCATCTTGCCGTCAATACTCACGGGGTTTCCAATGGAGCGCATGCGCCCTTATGTCCGGGTGCAAGGGTCCGCCCCCTCATCATGCCACGCGCCGCGCGGCGCTGGCATCAAGCGGGAACACTTTCGCCGGATTCAGCAGCCATTTTGGATCGAACACATCCTTCACCCGCATCTGCGCCTCCAGATCCGCCGCGCCGAATTGCACATGCATCAGATCGCGCTTTTCGATCCCCACACCATGCTCCCCAGTCAAACAGCCACCCACCTCGACGCAGAGCTTCAGGATATCCGCCCCCAACGCCTCGCACAGTTCCAGATCACCCGGCTTATTGGCGTCAAACAGGATCAGCGGGTGCATATTGCCGTCGCCTGCGTGAAACACATTGGCCACGTCCAGCCCGTATTCCTTCGACATCTCACCTATTCGGCGCAGCACAAAGGGCAGCGACGAGACCGGGATCGTGCCGTCTAAACACATGTAATCGTTGATCTGACCCATCGCCCCAAAGGCCGATTTGCGCCCAAGCCAAATCTTCGCACTTTCCTCAGCCGAGCTGCTCTCGCGGAATTCCACCGGTTTGTGCCGCGTCGCAATCTGCCGGATCAACCCAAGTTGCTCGTCAATCTCAGCATTTGCGCCTTCGACCTCGACGATCAGCAGGGCTTCGCAATCGGGGTATCCGGCCTTCGCAAAAGCCTCGGTCGCGCGGATGCAGGGGCGGTCCATGAATTCAATCGCGACTGGTAGAATCCCCGCCTTGATGATGTCCGAGACGCATTCGCCCGCCACCTCATTGCTGTCGAATCCGATAAGCACAGGCCGCGCCCCTTCGGGTTTCGCCAGAATCCGCAGCGTGGCCTCTGTCACGACGCCCAATTGCCCCTCAGAGCCGCAAATCAGACCTAGCAGGTCCAGCCCGCCTGCATCCATATGCGCGCCACCGATTTCAACAACTGTGCCGTCCATTTGCACCATTGTGACACCCAACAGATTATTGGTCGTCACGCCATATTTCAGGCAATGCGCCCCGCCTGAGTTCATCGCGATATTGCCCGCGATGGCGCAGGCCAATTGGCTTGAGGGGTCGGGTGCATAAAAGAACCCGTCTGCCTCCACGGCCCCTGTAACGCTGAGGTTCGTGCGCCCGGTTTGCACGCGGATGTAGCGGTTGTCATAATCTGTTTCCAGCACATCCCGCAAGCGCGCGACGCCCAAGATCACGCTATCGGCTGTCGGCAACGCGCCCCCTGCCAGCGAGGTTCCAGAGCCGCGCGGCACCACTGGAACGCCTGCGTCGTGGCAAATTTTCAGAACCGCCGCGACCTCGGCTGTCGAAGACGGCAAAACCGCCGCCAAGGGCGCACAACGATAAGCCGTCAGCCCGTCACATTCATAGGCGCGCGTCTCAATGGGATCATGGATCACGGCATCCGCTGGCAACACATCTTGCAGTTGCGCGACAATTCGTGCCTTGCGAGCCAGCACGTCGGGGTTTGGCGTTGGCATGTCCATGGCGATTCCTCCCATTATTGGTAAGAAAATATAACCAATTTTCGCCACCTGTCCAGAAATGATCTGTGCCGCAGATGATTTTACGGGTGGCGCCTAGCTCTCCGGCGCTGTTCTATCGCTGGCAACCCAGTGCGCCAAGTGACCGCAACCCAGGACGCCCGGAACCAAGGACCAGTTCATGAACGCCGACGACCTAATGACCCTGTTCACAGTTTGGGATTTGCTGGCGGTTGCGTTGATGGCGGCCAGTTGGGCGTATTTGGGCCACCGTATCGAATCGACCCGGGCCAAAACGCCATCGGTGACGGTGATGATGGCGGCGTTTCGCCATGAATGGATGCGCCAATTCATCACGCGCGCACCTCGCATCTACGACGCCACAATTCTGGGCAGCCTGCGCCAGAGCACCAGCTTTCTGGCCTCGGCGACGATGATCGCTTTGGGCGGTTTGCTGGCCCTGATCGGCAATTCCGAGCGTCTGATTGGCGTCGCCCAAGACCTGACGCTTGCCACTCAAACCGCGCGTGTCGTAGAAATTAAACTGCTACTGGTCGGATTGTTCTTGACCCACGCCTTTCTGAAATTCCTTTGGTCGAACAGATTGTTTGGCTATGCCTCTGTCGTCATGTCGGCCGTGCCGAATGACCCCGCTGACCCGCTTTGCTTGCCCCGCGCGCGGCAATCTGCTGAGATCAATATCCGCGCGGCGTTCAATTTCAACCGCGGTTTGCGGTCCACCTATTTTTCGCTGGCGGCTTTGACTTGGCTGGCCGGACCTTGGGTGCTGACGGTCGCCGTGTTTGTCGTTAGCTATATGATCTGGTCGCGAGAGTTCGCGTCGTATTCGCGCAGCATCCTGCTGAACCCACCGCCGCCCGGCGGATGATCAATCACCGTTTTCGGCGGTGATAGGTCAGCGCAGCTTGCAGGCACAGCGCAAGTGCATCGCGAGGGAACGCGTCTTGTGGCAAGATCAATGCGCGGTTGCCCTCAAACGCAAAAACATCTCCGAATTGTGTTCGAAAGCCCTCAACCAGAGTGGTCTGGCAATTGAAGAACACCGCACAATTCTCGGGCACGGACTTCAACGCTCCCAGACGAATGGTGCTGCCGCTGCGGCTGGCTTCGGTCAAATAGGCGGGCTGACCCCATTTCAGGCATTCAGTGAGCGCGCCGACCCCTTCGGTTCTCGCTGCACTGTCGAAGATCATCGCGCGGATCTCAGCGAGTTGTATCTGCATCGGGGCCGTGAATTGCGCCAATGCCTTGGCGATCGGGTCAGGCATCGCTGGGGTCATTTTATCGCCGCGCCTCTCGCAGCCATGCCCCAAGAAAAAGGCCCGCGCCGAGCAGCAACCATGCCCAAGCAGGCAAGAACGGAGTCAGGCGAACATCCGTGGTGACATAGGCCCCGCGCGGCGTGATGCCCAGCCAGCCACGGCCAAAGGCCTGACGTCCGGCCTCGACAACACGCAGATTCGGCAGGCCCGCGTTCACCGCTGCGACGCCGCCGCGTGTGGCGGTCAACAAGGGTTGCAAGGGCTCTGCATCAGCCACCACGCGTTCATATTCGCGTGGGTTCGCCGCACCCAAGACCGCGACGGTGTCGAGGCCGTCGGCGTCGTTCGCGCGCAACCGATAGAGGCCCGGCTCATCGCCTTGCCAGTCCGCCGTAAAGCGGCCCGGTGCGGTTTCGGTTAAATCCAGCGTAGCTTCAGTGTCGTCAGGGCGAGTGATGGTCACAGAATGCGGGCCGTCCAACAAAGATCGCCGCGTGACTTGCAGGGTCAGCCCCTGCGTATCGGCCCCCAAAGCCTCTTCTTCTAGATCGGGTTCAGCCATCATCCAATGCGCCAAGCGCCGCAGCAATTCCGCCTGTGGCCCGCCACCTTCGAACCCGCGATCCCAAAGCCACGCCTGATCCGAGGCCAAGACCGCAATGCGCCCTTCGCCCACGCGATCCTGAACCAACAAGGGCCGATCCCCAATGCCCAACATCGTGACCTCGCCCGAATTCGGGGTCAGTTCAACTTGCCGCAACCAACGCCCCCATCCGGGCAAACCGCTGTCAGTCGCAGGCCAATCCGCATCGAGCCCCGCAGTGACCGGATGCCGCGCACCAATGGCCGACAGGTGCGGCACAAAAGGCTGTTCAAACACCCGTGCGGTGGGTTCGGCCGGCATAATTTGGCCCAAAGGCGAGTAGTAAATGCTCTCAGCGCTGCCCAATTCAGGGCCGCCGACAACCAGCAAAGCGCCGCCCTCGGTGACGTATCTTCGGATATTCTCGAAATAAGAATTCGGCAAGATCCCACGACGCCGGTAGCGGTCGAAGATGATTAGATCGAATTCGTCGATTTTCTCGATGAACAACTCGCGTGTCGGAAAGGCAATTAACGACAATTCAGTCACCGGGACACCGTCTTGACGGTCTGGCGGGCGCAGAATCGTGAAATGCACAAGGTCTACCGACGGGTCTGATTTCAACAGGTTGCGCCATGTACGCTGACCGGTATGGGGCTCACCTGAAACCAGCAGCACGCGCAAACGATCGCGGATACCATTGATCTGCACAACGGCTTCGTTGTTTCGGTCGGTCAACTCGCCCTCAGCCGGATCAAGGACGAAATGCAGCACATTCATACCCCCCCGATTGAGGGTCAAATCCAGCCCCATATCCTCGCCAATTGGCGCCATAGCATGCTGCATCTCTTCGCCATTCAGCGCGAAACCCACACGCACGGGCTGGCCGCGCAGAGCGGCTGGCACGTCGCCTTCGTCGTCAATACGGACAATCAGACGCATGGTCTCGCCAAGAATGCCATATGCGGGGGCGTTTCGCACAATGAGGCGGCGGTCCCAATCTCCGGCCTGCCCGGTTTGCACCAGATGCGCGGGCGCGGGCAATTCGGCAGTCACCGCATCATGCGCGAGGCCATCGGACACTACGAACACCCCTGCCAATCGATCACGCGGGATTTCCGACAGTGCACCCTCCAGCGCCTCATTCAACCGCGAGCCGCCATTATCAGGCGCATCGGGCACGGTGATCACGCGGCCCTCAAGGCCGAGCCGGGTCAGTTCTGCGGTGAGGTGCGCGACGGTTAGCTCGGTCTGATCTGGTCGCTCGCGCAGCCTGTTCGAGCCGGTTTCGTCGCGCAAGACAATTGCGATATCGGGCAGCGTCTCGCGGTCTTCGGTTTGCAGCGACGGATTGGCGAGGGCTGCGACGATCACACCAAGGCCCAACGCGCGCAGCCCCCATCCGGCCAGCCGCCGCCACAACGACAGCGTCGTGATGACCAGAGCCAGCGCGGCAATCGCAGCGACAAAAGGCCATCCCAGCAACGGATCAAAGACGACCGACGCGCCCATCATTGGCCCAGCCTTTCGAGCAGCGCGGGCACATGGACTTGATCGGATTTGTAGTTGCCCGAAAGCACATGCATAATCAGATTGACGCCGAACCGAAGCGCCATTTCACGCTGACGCTCGCCCGTTGTGCCGCGCCCGACGGGCAACAATGGCATGCCGTCTGCATCCACGGACCACGCCGAGGCCCAATCATTCGAGCCGATCACCACCGGGGTCACACCGTCGTTGAGATTGCGAAACGGCATCCCCTCGGCGCGTTGAGCATCGACGGGTGCTGCCTCGACCCAAAGGGTGCCGCCTTGGTAACGCCCGGGAAAATCACTGAGCAAATAAAAGGTGCGGGTCAGAACATGGTCAGCGGGCACCGGTTCAAGCGGCGGAATATCCATCCCGGCGGCAATACGTTGCAGGCGTCGCCCAGCGCCTGTTATCCCACCCGTCAACCGCGCAACCTCGGCATCGCGGGTATCAAACAAGATCATCCCGCCCGACCGCAAATAGCGATTAATGCGGGCGAAGGCGTCACTGCTGGGGATCGGACTGACCTCGGTCACGGGCCAATAAATAAAGGGATAAACCGCCAATTCGTCGGTTTCGATGTCAATGATCATCGGATCGGCAGGCTCGACGGATGACCGCCGGAACAACGCGTTTGACAGCCCCTGCAAGCCAGCCAGAGCGACCTCATCCAATTGTGCATTTCCAGAAGAAACGGTCGCCAAAACCACGGATTCTGTGGCCTCAAGGATGCGCGGGTTGATGGTTTGTGCCTCGGTTGGGGTCTGCGCACCCAATGCGAAAAGCACCATCGCCGCGCGCAAAAGCCGCCCGCCCAGTGCCAAAGTCGCCAATGCGTCGATCATCATGAACCCAGCAGCGAGGGCCAGAAGGTAGCCCGCGAGGGGAATTTCGGGCTGCTCGAACCCCGTTTCTAGGGCTGTGCCTAGCGGCCATTGCGCGGGCGTTAGCGGGGTTTGCGCAGTGGTCGCGTTGACTGCCAAGCGCATCGCCGTGCCCGCATAAAGGCCGGGTGGCAGATCTGCATTGGGCTGGGCGGTGCCACGGATCACGGCGGCCAGATCCTCACCGACGACAGCCCCGCGATCGTCGGCGCGGCGCAATTGGCCGAACGCGTCCAGCGTATCCTCGGGTTGCCAAGTCGTGCCCGCCAGTTCGCCCGCATCGGGCAGCGTCCCGCGCGTGGAAACCGCCAGCCGGTCGAGCATGGAGACGAAGAGACCGGACAGTGGCAGGTTCGACCATTCGGCATTGGCGGTGACATGGAACAATGCCACCTGCCCCGCGCCACGCGCCACACGTGTCACCAAGGGCGTGCCATCAGCCAAAGCGGCGATGGTGCGGCTTGCAAGGTCTGGGCCAGGTTGCGCCAGAACCTGCGCGTGGATGCCGACATCCTCAGGCACTGCCAAACCGACAAAGGGCGAGTTTTCCGGGAAGGGTGCGAGGCTACGGGGCGCACCCCAGCTCATTGCGCCGCCAACCGTTCGCCCGCCTGCACGCAAGGGCACCGGCAGCAACGGGTCATTGGCCTGCGTAGCGATGCTGCCGGTGGCAAGGTTCAGTGCAGCCCCGGCAAGGCGTGGCCCCGCGAAACGCAGCAGCAACCCGCCGTCTTCCAGCCATTCCGTCAAAGCAGTGGTTTCCGCCTCGGTCATGCCCGGCTGATCGGCAAGCACAATCACATCGGGGCCCGTTAACAACAGGTCGTCGAGACTGGAGGACTCCACCAGATCGGCGCTTGGGGCTAGGGCCTCTCGGATATAATGCAGTGGTGACAGCAGGGCCAAAGCCTCGGAATTATCACGCACCGACAGCAGACCAACCTTGCGGCGACGCAGGCTGTCGTCAGTCAAGGTAACGGCCCCAGCTCCGCGTGCACCTTGAATTTGGAAACGTGTGACACGGTTGCGCAATTCGGGTGGCAGGGACAATTGTGCCTCGGCGAGCAACGCACCCGCCGCGAAGCTCAGGGATGCGCGGGCGAGGTCACGCTCTACGCCTGATGGATCGCGGCCAATCGCCAGAAGAGTCAAATTTTGCGCCGGGCCATCGCTGCGTCGCGCGGTCAATGTCACCGTGTCGCCATCGAATGTCGCGGGGGCGAGCGCCAATATGGGCGTTACAGGTTCAAAGATTTGCACGGTGCCAAGCGTGTTCAACGCCGCCAGCAGCTCGGCGCGGCTGTCGCGTGCCAGCCCGTCCGATATCCACAGTGTCTCAACCCCTTCGGGCACGTTTTGCACCCAGTCGGGCAGCGCCGCGTCGGGTGACCACGCGCGCGGCGACAGGCCGGGCAAACGCTCTAACCACTGCTCGGCGGCGCGGAATTCGATCTCGGCCACGGGCGGGTCGGTCAGGGTGATCACTGCCGCCGGACGCCCAGCGCGTTGCGCCGCATCTAACGCACGGGTCACACGCTCAATCCGGCGCGGCCAGTCGCGGGCGCTGGCCCATGAGCCATCCATAACCACCAGCATAGGCCCCTGCCCCGGCAAGATTTGCACCGGGTTCAAGACGGGGCCTGCAAGGGCGACAATCAATGCCGTCAAAGCCGAGATGCGCAACATCAGCAGCCACCACGGCGTGCGTTGGCTTTCGGGGTCTTTGTCGCGCAGACCCAGCAGCAGTGCGATGCCGGGAAACCGTCGCCGCACTGGGGCGGGCGGCACGGCACGCAAGAGCCACCACAGGATCGGCAGCGCAATCAATGCATATAGAATGACCGGCGTGGTAAAGCCCAAAGCCCCGAATGACAGCATTACCGCGCCCCCTCGCCAAGGGCATGGTAGAGCCACAAAAGCCCCTCAGAAGCGGGGCGGTCCGTGTGCATCGTCGTCGCGTGCCAACCCGATTGACGGGCCAACCCAGCTAGCTGATCTTTTCGGGCCGCCAAACGGGCCGCGTAGTCGGCCTTCAAGTCGCTGGCGCGCAGGGTTTCGTAGGTCAGATGGCCAGACATACTCTCGAACCGCGTACGGCCATCGAACGGGAAATTCTCTTCGATCGGGTCAAGGATTTGCACGAGGATGCCACGCATGGACCGAGCGGCGGCTTGCTCCAAAGCGCGCTGTACAGTCGTCAAATCCCCCAAAAAGTCAGAAAAAAGAACCACATGCCCACCCGTCGGTGCGGCATGTAGATCAACAGCACCGTGCTCATCCCCGGCAGTTCCCTCCGTGGATAGAGCCAGCGTCAGCAATTCGGCCTGCCCGCGTCCGGCGCGAGGTGGCAGATCAGCCTCGGCCAGCCCGACACGCTCACCACCTCGTAAAAGCACGAGGCCCAGCGCCAGTGACAGGAGCCGAGCACGCTCGGACTTTGTCTCGCGTGAGGGATCGCCCGAAAACGCCATCGCCGCCCCGGTATCGACCCAAAGGGTTACGGCGCGGGCCGCCTGCCATTCGGTTTCGCGGACAAACAGATCATCGCCACGCGCTGATCTGCGCCAGTCAATGCGCGTTGCCGGATCGCTGGGACCAGAGGGGCGGAATTGCCAGAATTCGGCACCCGGCCCGATCCGCCTGCGGCCATGTGCGCCGGGTAGAACCGAATTCGCCAGATGCTCGGCCGCGACAAGCAGAGGCGGCAAGGCCCCCGAGAGCGCCTCGGCGGATCGACGAAGGGCGGGTGCGGTTTGCGTCACGCGGCGGCCCCGAGGGCTCCGGTCACACGGTCGGTGATACGGTCGATAACGCCGTTCAGGCTTTCACCCCGCGCACGCGCCGCAAAGCTGAGCGCCATGCGGTGAACGAGCACGGGACGCGCCAGCGCTGCGACATCCTCGGATGAGGGGGCGAGACGCCCTTGCAACAAAGCACGCGCGCGAACCGCCAACATCAACGCCTGCGCGGCGCGAGGGCCGGGCCCCCACGCCAGGCTGTCACCCAGCGACGGGTCCGCATCGGCGGAACCGGGACGGCAGGCACGCACAAGATCAAGGATCGATGCGACGACGCTGTCACCAACTGGCATACGGCGAATGAGCGCCTGTGCCTCGATCAGATCAGCAGCAGAGAAAACTTGCTGCGCGCTGGCGTCACTCATGCCGGTCGTGGCGAGCAAGATCGCGCGCTCAGTATCGCGGTCAGGGTAAGGCACGTCTATCTGTACGAGGAAGCGGTCAAGCTGGGCTTCGGGCAGCGGATAGGTGCCCTCTTGCTCAATGGGGTTTTGCGTGGCGAGAACATGGAACGGCGTGCCAAGCGGACGGTGCTGGCCGGCAATGGTCACTTCACGTTCCTGCATCGCCTGCAATAGCGCGGATTGCGTGCGTGGGCTGGCGCGGTTGATTTCATCGGCCATCAGAAGCTGGCAGAACACCGGACCCTCGATAAAGCGGAACTCACGACGGCCATCGCTGGCGGTTTCCAGAACCTCAGAGCCGAGAATATCAGCGGGCATCAGGTCAGGCGTGAACTGAATACGGTTCGAGCCGAGGCCCATCACGGTGGCCAGTGTGTCGACAAGCCGGGTTTTGCCCAAGCCCGGCAGACCAACCAACAACGCATGACCGCCAGACAGCAGCGCCATCAGCGTCAGGTCTACGACCGTTTCCTGCCCAATGAACCGAGGGGCGATGGCGGCACGGGCCTCGGCCAGCCTTGCGCCAAGTGCCTCAATCGCGGGAACCAAATCGTCGCTCTGCGCGGGCTGGGTCATGGGTGGTGTCCTCCGGTCGCGTTATGTCTTTGACGGGGTTATATGTCAGCACATCACCCTTCGCCCAGAGTAAGTTGAGCATTTTAGCGGCTCTCACAAGGGAATGTGACCCTGTGGGATGGTTCCGTGACCTGGAATGCGTCTTATGCCAGCGAAATGGCGACGGCTTCAGCCTCGGCCAGAAGGCTGGAGACAGCTTGGTCATCAATGCCCAACACCTCAAAATGGCGCGCGATGCCACGCAGATAATCAAGGCTGGTGCCGATAAAACCCGCGCCCGTCGCGATATAGCGGACCTGCTCTTCACGAGTCAGGCCTGCAACCATCGAGTCTGCGCTGTGGTCAGCGATGAAGGTCATGCAGGTCACAGGGCCATTAAAGGTGTCAGCCGGGACCATGACGGGAATATAGCCGCGCCCGATCATCTCGCGTTGCCATAGCACCGTGGTCTCAGCCTCGACGAGGCCCGCATCAATGCGAAAGACCAGCCCGTCGCAGCCCTCGGGCCCATGATCCAGCGCCGCCATCAACCCCGGAGCCTCGGGCGTGCCGCGCGCGCCGTTGACATCGCGCAGAATCATGCGCCGCGCATAGCCCGGCACATGGGCTCGCCGAACTTGCGAGAAATGTAGCCCCGGATCCCACATCAATGAGCCATAGGCGAACACCCACAGATCTCCTGAAAGCCCTGATAGGAACGCACGGCGCAGGGTCTCACGCTCGGTGTCGGAACGAAGCCAATCGGTCGGCATGCCGTTGCATTGCAATCGCTCCATCACACCCGCCGTGGACAAGCTGCGAAAATCCGAGGTGGCGGGATCTTGGATCAAATCCCGCAAATTCGGGTGCAACGCGAAGGGATCAGCGGTCATGCTTATGTTCCTGTTCAATATGAGCGGGCAGCGCGTGCTTTTCAGGTCGGCGTTGATTATATGTCAGTCTACGGAACATGCCTTGCTTAAAATGGACCTTTCCATGACCGCTAAAAACCCCGCGACGCCGAGTGCCGATTCTTTGGCGGCTTCCGCGCAAAAGGCTGCGAAAAAGGGCGGTTTGCCGCCGGTTCACCTGTGGAACCCGCCGTTTTGTGGTGATCTCGACATTCGCATCGCGCGGGACGGCACGTGGTTTTATCTGGGCACACCGATTGGCCGAGCGCCGCTGGTTCGGCTGTTCTCGACGATTCTGAAGATTGAAGACGGGAAATACTTCCTTGTTACACCGGTAGAAAAAGTCGGGATCGTGGTGGATGACGCGCCCTTCGTCGCGGTAGATTTCACGGCGACGAGCACCGGTGAGGTGCAGGATCTGACATTCGAAACCAATGTGGGTGATTTCACGGTGGCCGGGCCAGAGCATCCGATCCGCGTGGTGCGCGATCCAGAGACCGGCGAACCGGCCCCTTATGTGATGATCCGCGCTGGGCTCGAAGCCTTGATCGACCGCAAAAGCTTTTATCGGTTGGTCGAACTCGGGACACATTCCGAGCACGAGGGCAAATCTTGGTTTGGCCTTTGGTCGGGCGGCATGTTTTTCCCAGTGATCCCCTCGGCGGAACTGGGGTAAAGGGGGTTTTACCCCTTCGGCGCTGCGGGCCTCACCCACAGAGTATTTTTGGCAAAATGACGTCGCCAAAAGAGTAAAGACGAGCAAACTCTATGCGCACCCCCCGGATCGCGGTATCGGCGATGTTCATTTTGAATGGCGGCTTGTTTGGGCTATGGGCCTCGCGCATCCCGGCATTCGTTGAACGCTTTGCATTAGAGCCCGCTGCCTTGGGGCAACTGCTGTTGTGCATGGCGGGGGGCGCGATTTTGTCCTTCCCGCTCGCGGGCTGGCTGAGCGACCGGATTGGCGGAGCCAAGGCCTCGCGTCAGGTTGGCATCATCTATGCGCTTTCGCTGCCCTTGGTCGCTTTGGCTCCGAATATTTGGAGCTTGGCGCTGGCTTTGACGCTTTTTGGCGGATGTCACGGTGCGATGGATGTCACAATGAACACTTGGGCCGCTGAGGTCGAGCGTAAGGCCAAGCGGCCCATCATGGCGACGTTCCACGCGATGTGGAGTCTTGGCGCGGGATTCGGCGCGGCGTCAGGCTGGCTGGCGGTTGCTGGTGGGCTGATACCATTGGCGCATTTCACCATCGGATCAGCGCTGATTGCAGTGCCCATGCTGTGGTTGTCGATGATCCCGTGGCAGTCTCAAACGACACCCAGCAAGCCGGGGTTCGCACTGCCCCCGAAACGGTTGGTGGCGGTGGGATTGGTGGCGTTTTGCTCGTCAGTTGGTGAGGGCGCGATGGCGGATTGGAGCGCGCTGTTTCTGACCACAATCGCCGCCACGGATGAGGCGACGGCGGCGTTGGGATACGGCGTATTCTCGGCAGCAATGGTCGTGGCGCGGCTCTTGGGGCACCATGTGATTGCTGCGGTCGGGCCAGTGACAACCGCGCGGTTGTGCGGGGCCTGCGCGACTTTGGGGTTGGTGATTGCTTTATTGGGGGCGAGCCTAATCACCGGATTGATCGGCTTTGCGCTGGTTGGCATCGGCTATTCGGTAATGATCCCGCTGGCCTTTTCACGCGCCGCCAACGAGCCGGGGCTGGCACCCGGCGGAGCCATCGCGGGTGTGGCAACGCTGGGCTATGGCGGGATGCTGATTGGCCCGGTCTTGATCGGGGCGATTGCGCAGGTCACCTCGCTGGCCACGGGGTTTGCCGTTCTTGCGGTGTTGGCCGCCGCGATTGTCGTCGCGGCGGGCGCGTTGCGGCCCAGCGACGCTTAGCTATGCGTCAACGCAAGGAACGCATCTTCGAGGTCAGGCTCAGACGTTGACAGGTCCATAACCTCGACCCCGCTGGCAGCCAACGCTGCCAAAATCTGGCCCGCCTCAACGTTGCTACGCGGATAGGTCAAGGCAACCCAGCCATCGGCGCGGTCTTCACGTGTTACGCCTTTTGGCAAGGTCAGCGCACCAACCGGAGCGGCCGGGCGCACCAAAAGCGTCTTGGCATCAACACGCGCGACAATCGCTGCTGTCGAATCGCGGATAATCATCTCGCCGTGGTTGATAATCGCGATCTCGTCACACATTTCCTGGGCTTCTTCCAAGTAATGCGTGGTCAAGATGATGGTCATACCCTGCTGGTTCAACATCCGTACATTGTCCCACAGCATTTGACGCAACTGGATATCAACGCCCGCCGTGGGTTCATCCAGCACCAGAATTTGCGGCCCATGCACCAGCGCCTTACCTAGCAACAGCCGCCGCCGCATGCCGCCACTGAGGGTGCGAGCATAGGCGTTGGCTTTGTCGGTCAGGCCGATCAATTCGAGGATCTCATCCGTGCGGCGTTCGGATTTCGGCACACCGTAAAGCCCGCCTTGGACATCAATGGCCTCACGCGGGGTGAAATACGGGTCGATGTTCAGCTCTTGTGGCATGACGCCAATGGCGGCGCGGGACTGGCGCGGGTTTTGGTCTTGGTCAAACCCCCAGATTTTCACGCGGCCCTCGGTTTTGATCACCAAACCGGCCAAAATATTGATCAGCGTCGATTTTCCGGCGCCGTTTGGCCCCAACAATCCAAACACCGAACCGCGCGGAATCGTCAGGTTAATGCCCTTCAGCGCCTCTTTGGGGCCTGAGCGTTTGTTGCCAGCATAGATCTTACGCAGGTTTTCAATCTCAATCGCGTGTTCGGTCATCTTGCTCCTGCCGGGCAATGGGGTATTGTCTGGGGTGAACGCATAGGCCTTAAGCCCCGCCGATACAAGGAACCGCCAGCATGTCCGCACCTGCGCCAGCCACCCCAGCCCATGACGCCCCTGAGACCAAGACCGTGACCACGCGCCGGATTGCCTGCGATGGTGGCGAAGGCGCGCTCGGCCATCCACGTGTCTGGCTGACGATCCCGCAAGATAAGGGCTGGGTTGAATGCGGCTATTGCGACGCGCGATATGTCCTGGCCGAAGGCGCGGGCGACGCGCACTAAGCCACTTTTCGAACACGAGATGTGCGGCGATGCACAGGGCGAGCGCTGGATTTTCGCGTAAAACATGCCACCTATTGCTGATCCATCAGCGAAAGGGTTCTCCATGACATTCCGCCCCGTCACCAGCCTCAGCCAAGCCAAACCGACCCTAGAGGGCGCTGGCGTGCATCTGCATCGCGCGTTCGGGTTCAATGAACCTTCCGAGAGCGATCCGTTCCTGTTGCTGGACGATTTTCGCAACGACGCGCCGCATCTGTATCAACGCGGCTTTCCGTGGCATCCGCACCGGGGGATCGAGACGATCACCTATGTGCTGGAAGGCACCGTCGAGCATAGCGATTCGCTGGGCAACAAAGGCCTGTTGGGGCCGGGATCGGTGCAATGGATGACCGCCGGATCGGGCATTTTGCATCAGGAAATGCCCAAGGGGAATGTGCTGGGGCGGATGCATGGGTTTCAACTCTGGGCCAACCTGCCCCGGTCGCTGAAAATGACCGCGCCGCGGTATCAGGATGTGCCGGGCAGCGATGTCGCGGTGATCACCGATGACGATGGCACCACGGTGCGGATTATCACGGGATCATTCTGGGGCAAACGCGGCCCGGTTGACGGGATCGCGGCTGACCC
>Ga0208304_10000703_pt1 | contig 17352 bp, 10 predicted proteins | sample ColrivemetaGS713_FD_187603 | JGI IMG/M metagenome (GOLD analysis project Ga0208304, IMG submission 187603) | Estuarine microbial communities from the Columbia River estuary - Flood tide ETM metaG S.713 (SPAdes) (version 2) | ecosystem: Environmental > Aquatic > Marine > Intertidal zone >... | reverse complement strand
TTTAACTCAGTTCTCTTAATAGCATTATTGTTAATTAGAAATTAGATGGTTAACTTTATTAGGAATTATTGCAGTTCAAAAGACCTCATCAATTGAAAAATTTGGGTAGTATGTACTTCACCAACGGCAGATAAAACTATGCTCGCGTTAGGCTAAGAATTGGTGTTTCGAGAATGTAAAAAAATATAGCTTATTATATTTCGTGTAAAGTTTGAGATAAAAACACTTTAATAATAAAAGTAGAATTAATAAGTAGTGAATTTTATTTGCATTTTTCATGCTCAGAATTCACAATAGATTCAAATTCCTCAGTTGATATAAATTCTGGCTCATACTCACCATCATTTAACTCTACTTGATAATTAAAACTTCTTAAATGGTTTCTGGAACCACATTTTAAAGAGCCATAAACTTTTAACAAATCTTCTTTTGTAGTGCTTTCCTCTTTTTTGGTTAAATCATCTATATCTAAATCTTCAATATAATCTCCAACAATAAGTGCGTTTAAATATGAGCTATTAGATTTCGCTATTAACTCATCATATTTTTCTTGTAAAAAATTATTTACAAACAAACCTATATCCAAGGCTGGGTCCTCAATATTATATTTTTTTAATAATTTAAGTACACTTGACATGTGTTTTTCTTCACTTTTAATAATATCACCAAAAATTTTTGTTCCATATTTTTGATACGAATATAAATACACATCTCTGGCTAATTTTTCCTCTTCTCTTAAAAACAAAAGATCCTCTTCTTCTTCTTCAGTAAGAAATATTTCTTTTTCTTGTTTTTTATTCATTTCATTTACCTCAAATTCAACTGAATTCGTTTCAGAATTACAACTTATTAAAAGCAATACTGAAATTATAACTTTTATTAAAATAGTTTTCATTTTTATATTTCTAATACACTTTATATTAGTACTAAAGTTAGAATTAGTTATCTAAATTGTCAATGATATTCATCAGCCTAATTTAGTTGACCAAATACCGCTTAACTGATAATAATCCTTTTGATTAAACTTATTTTTTTCAATATTAAAATCTTGCGTGTCATTGAGTTTTTCCGTTTCATTGCTCAAATCCGCTTTTTTGATGTTTCGTTATTCACTTTAAAAATAATAATAGTCCAGATAAGCACGCAAAATACTTTTTTTTGTGATGGCGAAATTATTCTTCATCAAATAATTGCCTAAAAAACAGTTACCGCTTCCTGTTAAAAATAAAACGATTTTTAACAGTTCAAGATCTATAAAAAGAATATAAAATTCAGTATTTTTATAGCTAAATTCAAAACAACAAACATGAAGAAAATATTTTTTGCAATTATTGCTTTTATCATTTCATTTTCATCAGCAAATGCAGATGAAGGTATGTGGTTTTTAATGCATATCGAGCGATTAAACCATCGCGATATGCAAAAAATGGGTTTACAATTAACCCCCGAAGAAATTTACAGTGTCAATAATCATAGTTTAAAAGATGCTATTGTACAATTTAATGGTGGCTGTACGGCAAGTATCATCTCAAAAAGCGGGTTGGTACTAACAAATCATCATTGTGGATATAGCGCAATTACAGAGTTATCTACTGCAGAACAAAATCATTTAAAAAACGGATTTTGGGCAGGTTCTTTGAAAGAAGAATTGAAGCCAGAAAGCCTCTATGTGCGCTTTTTTGTTAGAATGGATGATGTTTCTAAGCGCATTTTATCACTAGTTAAGGATGGCATGAGTGAAAAAGAACGTGAAGCAACCATTAATAGAGAAATTGCTAAAATTGAACAAGAAAACAAAGAAGGTGGAAAATACACAGTTTCTGTGCGTTCTTTCTATCAAGGTAATGAGTATTACTACTTTGTTTACGAAGATTATAAAGATGTTCGTTTGGTTGGAGCACCTCCTAAAAGCGTTGGTAAATATGGTGGTGACACCGATAATTGGGAATGGCCAAGACATACTGGCGATTTTTCCCTGTTTAGAGTGTATGCCGATGAAAACGGAAATCCAGCAGATTATTCAACTAGCAATGTACCTTTAAAAGCCAAATACCATTTGCCTGTTAATATTGATGGTGTAAAAGAAAACGACTTCGCCATGATATTAGGTTATCCGGGTAGAACAAATCGTTGGATGCCAGCATCTGGTATCGAGCAAAATGTTAAATATGCTTATCCTGCTTGGGTAGAAAGTTCAAAATTAAGTTTAGATGTGTTTAAAAAATACATGAATGAAAGTGACGAAATTGACTTAATGTATGCGTCTAAATATGCTGGAATTGCCAACTATTGGAAGAATCGTATGGGTATGATCGATGCTTTAACTGCTCACAAAACAGTTGAAACTAAACGTGAAACTGAGAAGAAATTTGAAAAGTGGGCGAAAAAGAAAAAGAATAGAGCAAAATATGGAAAAGTTATTGAAAACATTAATAATTATTATAGCTTAACTAACGAAAAAGCGAAACAAGCTAATTATTTAACAGGCATGTTGCGCTCAAGCACTTTTGTTGTTTTACCTAATAGAATTGGAAAAAATCTTGAATATTACGTCGGTCAAAATGAAGCGAAACGCGAAGAATTGAAACCTAGATTAAATTCTATAATAGAAAGCTCTTTTAACGATCTCTATATGCCTTTAGAAAAAGAAGTATTTGCTAAACAATTAGGCTTATATGCTTCAAAATCTAATTATCCACTTCCAGAAATTGTTGCAGAAATAGGAGGGAAAAACAACAATGATTTTACTTCTTACGTCAATACAATTTTTGATGAAAGTATATTTACTTCAAAAGAAAAGGTGGAAGCATTTATAAATAATCCTGACGCATCTGTGTTGGCTAACGACCCATTATATAATTTGTCTAATCAATTAATGGATAAGTATAGAGAAAGTCCTGAAAATTTAGTGCAACCCGAAAATGATTTTGAAACATCATACAGATTATTTGTTCAAGGATTGCGTGAGTCTGGATTAAGTGAAATAAAATATCCTGATGCGAACTTTACTTTGCGTTTATCTTACGGAAAAGTAAGAGCCTTACCAGCAGATAGTAGAAATGATGCGAATATAAATAATTACACCACGTTTAAAGGCATGATTAATAAATACAAACCTAATGACGGTGAGTTTGATTTACAACAAGGCATGTTAGATATTTATGAGAAAAAAGACTATGGTCGTTATGCTAATAAGCTTGGACAACTACCTGTAAACTTTTTAACAGATAATGATATTACTGGCGGAAACTCTGGTTCACCTGTTGTTAACGGAAAAGGAGAATTAATTGGTTTAGCTTTTGATGGAAACATAGAAGCCATGGCTGGTGATGTGATTTTTGATTCAAACCTACAACGCACCATTAATGTAGATATTAGATATGTACTTTGGTTGATTGATAAATACTCTAATGCAAAGCATATTGTAGATGAGTTGACTATTATTGACAACTAACATAAAACAAAACTATTATTACCAAAAAGCGATCTGAAATTCAGGTCGCTTTTTTATTAAATTGAGTATTAGTATGGGCTATTCAATTGAAATTAATGCGCTTCTAACCAGTCATTCCCAACACCCAGATCAACATCTAAAGGCACTTCTAACTTATAAGCGTTTTCCATTTCGGTTTTAACCATGGCTTTAATAGTATCCAATTCTGGTTTATACACATCAAACACCAACTCATCATGTACTTGCAATAGCATTTTGGTTTTAAAATTTCCAGATTGAAGTTTCTCGTAAATTTTAATCATGGCTATTTTAATAATATCGGCAGCACTACCTTGAATAGGCGCATTTACCGCATTCCGTTCGGCCGCACCACGAACCACAGCATTTCTGGAATTAATGTCGTTTAAATAACGGCGTCTGCCTAAAACGGTTTGCACATACCCATGGTCGCGCGCAAAATCGATTTGTTCGCTTATATATTTTCTTAATTTCGGATAGGTTTCATAATAAGTATCAATCAATTCTTTGGCTTCGCCTCTGCTTAAATCGGTTTGATTACTTAATCCAAAAGCTGAAACACCATAAATAATACCAAAATTCACTGTTTTTGCATTGCTACGTTGCTCACGCGTTACTTCATTTAAAGGAATATTAAACACTTTCGAAGCCGTACTTGCATGAATATCTTCACCATTTTTAAAAGCGTTAATCATGGTTTCTTCATGGCTTAGCGCCGCAATAATACGAAGCTCTATTTGCGAATAATCGGCAGCCAGTAAAACATAATCTTCGCTTCGCGGAATAAATGCCTTTCTAACCTGGCGACCGCGTTCTGTTCGAATAGGAATGTTTTGAAGATTCGGATTATTACTTGAAAGTCTTCCTGTTGCGGCAACGGTTTGCATATAATCAGTATGCACACGTCCGGTTGAAGGTTCTACCTGTGTGGGTAACGCATCGACATAAGTGCTTTTAAGTTTTGCAAATCCACGATAATCTAAAATATGCTGAATAATGGCATGGTCTTTTGCCAGGTAACTTAAAATGTCTTCACCCGTAGCAAATTGTCCGGTTTTGGTTTTTTTAGGCTTATCAACCAGTTTTAGTTTGTTAAATAAAATCTCACCCAATTGTTTTGGTGATGCGATGTTAAATTCTTCGCCAGCTTCAGCATAAATTTTAGCTTCTAAACTTTTAATATCACTATCTAGTTCTTCCGATAAGGAATTTAAGAATTTTTCGTTCAAATTAATACCTTCCAATTCCATGGCGGCTAATACCCGAAGCAACGGAATTTCAATATCATCAAACAGTTTTTGGGTATTGGCTTCGCCTAATTCTTTTTCAAAATGTTCTTTTAGCTGAAGGGTAACATCGGCATCTTCAACGGCATATTCTGTTTGTTTTTCCAAAGGAACATCGCGCATGGAGAGTTGGTTTTTGCCTTTTTTACCAATAAGTTCTTCTATTGAAATTGGGGTGTAATTTAAATACGTTTCAGCCAATACTTCCATATTGTGACGCATATCTGGATTGATAAGATAATGTGCCAACATCGTGTCAAACAACTTGCCTTTTACCGTAATGCTATATTTAGCTAATACTTTAATATCATATTTTAAATTCTGACCTACTTTCTGAATGGTTTCACTTTCAAAAAACGGACGTATTTGTTCAATAATTTCTTGTGCTTCGTCTCTGTTTTCAGGAAACGGTAAATAAAAACCTTTACCAACTTCCCAGGAAAATGAAATACCAACTAATTCGGCAGTTATGGGATTTAATCCAGTAGTTTCAGTATCAAAACACACCGAAGTTTGATTCATTAAATTTTTAATAAACAACTTTGTTGCCATGCCTGAAGCGACACTTTGGTAGAAATGCGAATTAGTTTCGGCTGTTTTTCTTGTAAATTCTGAAACGGGTTCTTTTTTTGTTGCTGTCGAAATATCGCCACCAAACAGCGAAAATTGTCCGGCTCCAGCCGATACGGCTTCTTTTGGAGTCACTTTTACTTCTGTTTTATTTGAAGTTGAAGTGGTTTCGGTTGAAGTTGCTGTTGGTTCCACCGCAAACGTTTTTTCAAAATTTGCTAGGAGTTGTCTGAATTCTAATTCCTGAAAAAGTTCAGTAACTTTAGGAAGATCGGGTTGGTCTAATTCAAAATCTTTGGCATTAAAAGTTACAGGAACATCCAGCATGATGGTTGCCAATTTTTTTGAGAGCACGCCTAATTCTTTATTAGCTTCAATGTTTTCTTTCATTTTACCTTTTAGCTCGTGTGTATTCGCCAAAAGGTTTTCCATGCTGCCATATTGTGCTATAAATTTTTTAGCTGTTTTTTCGCCAACGCCTGGTAACCCTGGAATATTGTCACTGGAATCACCCATCATACCTAAAAAATCAATGACTTGTAATGGGTCGGTCACTTCAAATTTCTTCTGAATTTCAGGGATGCCCCAAGTTTCGTAACCACCACCAAAAACGGGGCGATACATAAATATGTTTTCTGAAACGAGTTGTGCAAAATCTTTATCTGGTGTTACCATAAAGGTTTTGTAACCCTCTTTTTCGGCTTGTTTGGAGAGTGTTCCAATAACATCATCGGCCTCAAAGCCATCCTTCACCATAATAGGGATGTGCATCGCTTTCAATATATCCTGAATGTAAGGAACAGCAATTTTTATAGCCTCTGGTGTTGCGTCTCTGTTGGCTTTGTAAGCCTCAAACATTTCAACGCGATCAGTACTTCCGCCTTTATCAAAACATACCGCTAAATGGTCTGGACGCTCACGTTTTATAACGTCTAAAAGCGAATTCATAAAGCCCATAATGGCAGAGGTGTCTACACCTTTTGAATTAATTCTAGGGTTTTTTATAAAAGCATAATACCCACGGAAAATTAAAGCATAAGCATCTACTAAGAAAAGGCGTTTTGGATCGGACATAGTTTATAAATTGAAAGACCATAAAACTACAAATTCTTAATGGAATAAGTAAATAAAGCTATGAATTCGTTTGTGTTTATTTGTTATAGAAATCAGATTGGATATTCTCGTTCTTTCCATTCTGGTATTTGGTCATACTAAACCACTCATGGATTGAGTAGCTTCCGGTTTCACCTTGTTTATTAATGGCGATATAACCTACTTGAAAATTTTTAAAGTTACTATTTGGTTTAGTTACTATACGACTTATAGCTTCTTCGCAGGCTTCTTGGGGTGTTTTTCCTTGGCGCATAAGCTCAACAACTAAAAAACTACCAACCGTTTTAACAACTTCTTCGCCCAAGCCTGTAGCAACAGCACCACCAATTTGATTGTCTATAAATAAGCCGGCACCAATAATGGGCGAATCGCCAACGCGACCTGCCATTTTAAAAGCTAATCCACTGGTAGTGCACGCACCAGCGATGTCGCCATTTTTATCAATGGCCAACATACCGATGGTATCATGGTTTTCAATATTAATAATGGGTGCATACTTGCTAGTTATTTTCCAGTCTTCCCACGCTTTTTTTGAGACTTCCGTTAAAAGATTTTCTTTTTTAAAGCCTTGCTCCAGCGCAAAAATTTCGGCGCCCTTACCGGCGAGCATCACATGTGGTGTTTTTTCCATAACCTTTCTTGCTACCGAAACTGCATGGGTAATATGTTGCAAATAAACCACAGAACCACAGTCGCCATCTTTATTCATAATGCAGGCATCTAAGGTTACATTGCCATCTCTATCTGGTAAACCGCCTTTTCCAACCGATTGCCCTTTTTCATTGGCTTCTTCAATCATGCAGCCTTGTTCTACAGCATCTAAAGAGTTGCCACCTGCGTTTAAAATGTCCCAAGCTTTGGCAGTGGCATTTGGTACATCCCAGGTAGCAATTACTAAAGGTAGTGCATCTCTTTTTGTTGTTTTTAAGTTTTTATCAGGATTATTGGAAGCGTTTATTACACTTGTTCCAACAGCAATCCCAACACTGGTTAGAGAGGCTTTTTTAATAAAATGTCTTCTTTTCATATCGCGACTAGTTGTTTGGTGTTTTTATAACCATACAATAAAATATAACCATAACATATAATAATAAAAACTAAGGCTGTTTTAAATCCAATTTGATCGGTAAGTAAGCCATAAGCAGGTGGAATTATAGCGCCACCAACAATGGCTGTACATAACAATCCTGATGCTTTTGGTTTTAATTCACCAATACCATCAATAGCCAATGTGAATATGGTAGGAAACATAATGGAGTTAAACAAGCCAACGGCTAAAATACTCCACATACTTACTAATCCGTTTGTACTTATAGATATGGCAATTAAAGAAATGGCCAGAGTTGCAAAAACACCAAGTACTTTCCCAGGTTTCATGATTCTGGTTAAATATGATCCTACAAAACGCCCTATCATAGCGCCCGACCAATAAAAGGTTACAAACACACCTACAATAGCTTTAGGGTCGTTATTTGCTAAATCTGAACTAAGAATCCCTTCAGCAATAGATTTCATAACCCCATTGTTTTTAATAATATCTACCAAATTCATGTCTAAAAAGTAATTTACAAGATAGCTGCCAATAGATACTTCGGCACCAACATAAAAGAAAATACCCAACACCCCTAGCATTAAATTTTTGTTCTTAAATGCATCAGAATAGGTACCCGTAACTGATTCACTTATCATTTTAGGGAGTTTTGCAAAAAGAAAAACAACAGCAATAAGACCAATAAATATGGCCAAACCTAAAAATGGGGTTTGTACTGCCGATGCTTCAGAAATTAAATAGGTTTCTTTAGCAGAATCGGTTAACGATGCAATTTCTTCTTTGGTTTTTATAGTATCACTTAATATTAATAAAGCACCTAAAGCAGGCGCAATCGCTGTTCCTAAAGAGTTAAAAGCTTGTGATAAATTTAATCGACTCGATGCCCCATCTTCGCTACCTAAAACAGCGACAAAAGGATTTGCTGCCACTTGCAATATGGTCATTCCTCCGGCTAAAATAAAATAAGCTAACATAAAAATACCAAACACCCTGTATGATGCGGCAGGATAGAATAGTAAACAGCCTAAAGCCATGGTGCATAGTCCTAAAATAATACCTTTTTTATAGCCTATTCTCGAAAGTATATAACTGGCAGGTATAGAAAGTAAAAAGTAAGCGCCAAAAAAAGCAAACTGTACTAAACCTGCTTGAAAATAGGTAAGGGTAAATAACTCACGCAACCTGGGAATTAAAGAGTCTACTAATACCGTGATAAAACCCCAGAGAAAAAATAAGATGGTTAATAAAATAAATGAGGAGCGATACGACTTTTGTTGGTTCATAGTGTTGGTTAGTAATTTATTGGGTTTAAAACTAAGATATTTAATTCATTATAATTTCATCTACAAAAATCCAACTTCTTCCGTCATGTTTGTATCCAATATGCCATTCTGGAAGGACCCCCAGTTTTTTAGCGACAATTTTTACATAACGATATGGGCTGTTTTTAATATGAAATTCAACGGTTTTTATAAGGACATCTTCAGACGGAAGTGTAGCGTTTATAGTTTTCTCTTCAATAGAATTAAAGGATATGCCATCTTTTGAAACCAGACACTCTACGGTTGTAGGATAAAAAACCCAGGAGCGTTGATCTTGTAAAAAATTGACTTTTACTGTTTTTAACGTGCGTGTTTTACCAAGGTTAACTGTAGCAATAACATCGTCATTCCAATACCCTTGCCAGGTGCCTGTTTTAAAGTCTTGAGCACCTAGTATGCCGTCTATAAGCGCATCGTTGCCACCGGCATTATATTGATTTGCATAAGCGGTTTCTAAGCTTATAATTAAATTAGGGTCAATTTTAAAAAACTGAGTTGTTATGGTGGCGCTTTTTTCATCCTTTTTTTCTGAAAATACTTTTAATGAAACAGACTCTGTGATTTTTATGGGTTTTTCATATTTTAAAAAGGCATTATTATTTATTTGATAATATATTGCAACGTCCTTGTAAACATTTTCAAGAGTCACCTCAGTAGACCCTTTGAATGCGACATCACCTTTTGCAATAAATGGCGCCGGTACAATAAGATGGTCTTTAATTTCTGTTTTGGGTTCTTGCCCTTTTTGCGTTCCCCATGAAGATGGTTTATTAGTCATACTAAACTCAAGTTCACCGCCATTTATAATATCTTGATGTTTTAAAAATGATTGAGATAATACTTTGCCATTAAGTTTCACACTTTCAATGTAAATATTTTTATCGCTTAGATTTTTGGCTGAAATAACAAATTGCTTCCCGTTTTCAAGATGAATAGTAGCTTTCTTAAATAACGGTTTTCCAATAATATAATCGTTTGAAGCTGGCGTAACAGGATAAAAACCCATAGCGCTTAATACATACCACGCACTCATTTGACCACAGTCTTCATTTCCTGAAACACCATCGGGGTCATTTTTATATAATTCGGTTAAAATTTGATGAACTTTTTCTTGAGTTTTATAAGGTTTGTTCACAAAGTTATAGAGATAAGCCATGTGGTGACTCGGTTCGTTACCATGCGCATATTGTCCAATAAGTCCGGTGATATCAATTTGATCTCTACCCGAAGTTTCAGATTGCGCTACAAACAATTTATCTAAATTTGCTTCTAATTTTTTGGCGCCTCCAAGCACATTCATAAATCCGATTATATCTTGTGGTACATAAAAACTATATTGCCATGAGTTGGCTTCTGTGTAATTAAAATTAACCTCATAAGGATCAAAAGGAGCAAACCAAGTATTACGAAATCGACCTCTCATAAATTGTGTTTCTGGGTCGAATATATTTTTGTAATTCTGAGCTCTTTGGGTAAATGTTTTATAATCTTGAGTTAAATTTAAAGACTTTGCCATTTGAGCAATGGTCCAATCATCATAAGCGTATTCTAAAGTTTTTGAAACGGACTCACTTTCCATTTCAACAGGAATATAACCTAGATTTTTGTAAGAGTCTAAGCCTAATTTGTCTTGAATAGCACTGTGTTTCATAGCTTTAAAAGCCTTATCTACGTCATAATTCCTAATGCCTTTTAAATACGCATCGGCTATAACAGGTACCGCATGATAGCCTATCATACAACCGGTGTAATTCCCCGATAAGTCCCAAATAGGCATAATACCACCCTCATCATATTTTGCTAAAAAAGTATTTATAAAATGGTTGGTTTTTTCTTGCTCTATAATGGTGTAAAGTGGATGTGCTGCTCTATACGTATCCCATAGCGAAAAAACGGTGTAGTATTCAAAATCGGTTGTGTTATGAATCTTTAAATCCATTCCTCGATAACGCCCATCGACATCTTGATAAAGGTTTGGAGCTATCATGGTGTGATACAAAGCGGAATAAAAAATGGTTTTATTATTCGTATTATCGTCTTCAATTTCAATTTTATGAAGCTGTTTTTCCCATGTTGTTTTTGCTTCTTGTTTTACCGTTTCAAATGATTTGTTTAAAATTTCTTCTTTTAAATTGTTTCTGGCACCAACTTCATCAACTGCAGATATGCCAATTTTTACTTCCAGCATATTTCCTTCTTCAGCATCAAATTCAAAGGCAACTTTAACTATTTTTCCTTCATTTTTATCGTCTAAAAAAATCATATTTTTATAAGGCCGAGAAAAAACGATGTTATAAAAAAGCATCTGGTTGGTTGCCCATGCTTTTGAATGCCGAAAGCCTCCTATTTCAGTATTTGAATACACATTGACTTTAGAATCTAAAACTTCATCTCTATGAACCAAATCTAAAATAACAATTTGTTTCGTTTTTTCCGGGAATGTATATTGATGTATACCGCTTCTTTTGGAAACCGTTAAAGCAACATCAATATTAGTGGAGTCTAGATGAACTTGATAAAAACCAGGACTTGCCGTTTCATTTTTGTGCGAGAAATGAGCCTTATAACCTTCTTTACCGTTAGCACCATTATTAAAAATCACCTTATTTGTGGGCATTAATATAATATCTCCATAGTCAGAAACACCCGTGCCACTTAAATGGGTATGCGTAAAGCCGTATATATAATTATCAGAATAGTGATAGCCAGAACAACCATCCCATCCCTCAAGTCTGGTGTCAGGGCTTAGTTGCATCATACCAAAAGGCATGGTAGCTCCAGGATAAGTATGTCCATGGCCACCAGTACCAATAAAAGGGTTGACTAAAGCGTATGCAGAATCACTAGGATGAGTCTGTTTTTCTGAGCATGAAAAATTAAATATAATTGCAAAAAGTAAAAATATGGGAAGAAATTTTTTCATTCGTGATGAAACTTTAATTTTTATCTAAATTAGCAAGATAAAGTTACAATTGCCACTAAATTATTAGAAATTAGGATGTATATGAAACTAGAGATTTGTGCCAATTCCATGCAATCTGCCATAAATGCACAAGAGGCTGGCGCCGATAGAATTGAGTTTTGTAGTGAGTTACAGGTTGGTGGTGTGACCCCAAGTTATGGGCTTATTAAAGAAGTTTTAGCTTCGGTGAATTTGCCTGTTTTTATTTTAATAAGACCCCGTGGTGGCGATTTTGTGTATTCTGATGCTGAATTCGAAATCATGAAAAATGATATTGAGATGTGTAAAAAACTAGGATGCCACGGTATTGTGTCTGGAATTTTATTATCTGATAACACTATAGACGTTACTAGAACACAGGAGTTAATTGAGCTTTCGAAACCATTACCATTTACATTTCATCGAGCGTTCGATTTTGTTTCAAATCCTTTAGAATCTTTAAATATTTTAATAAAAATGGGTGCGCAAAGAGTTTTAACTTCTGGCGGTGAAGCTAATGTAAATCAAGGGTTAAGTACGCTTAAACAATGGCGCCAGTATGCAAATAATAAAATTATCGTGATGCCTGGTGGAGGTGTAACTAATTTAAATGTCGAATTATTTAAAGATTCTGGGTTTTTAGAAATTCATACATCAGCGTCCAAACCAATGCTTCAAAATAAGAACTTAATGGAGGGTGCTGTTCAAACAGTATCTGACATGAAAACAATGCAATCTATTTTAAAAATTATTAGAAAGAATTAAAGACTTAATAAATATATTGAATAGCAATTTGTAATTTTCCACATTAAATAAATGATAATGAAAACATTTTCAATAGCCATTCACGGTGGTGCAGGAACTTTGGTGAAAGGCATGATGACTCCAGAATTGGAATCACAATACAAGCAAGCTTTAAAGACTGCTTTAGATAAAGGATTTGATGTATTGAAAAATGGAGGAACCGCAATTGAAGCGGTTGAAGGAGCAGTAAAGTTATTGGAGAACTCACATCTGTTTAATGCTGGGAAAGGAAGCGTATTTACTGCTACCGAAAGCCACGAAATGGATGCGTCTATTATGGATGGTAAAACTTTAAATGCTGGAGCTGTGAGCTTAATTACAGGAATAAAAAACCCTGTAAGCTTAGCGCGTGATGTTATGGAAAAAAGTGAACACGTATTTTTGGCAGGTGAGGGTGCCATGCAGTTTGCAAAGCAACTAAATTACAAGCTTGAAGACGCCTCTTATTTCTATGACGAATTTCGCCACAAACAATGGCTGGAAATAAAAGATACCGATAATTTTCAATTGGATCATGCCACTAAAAAAGATTCAAAATTTGGCACTGTTGGAGCAGTTGCCTGCGACCAAGAAGGCAATATCGCTGCCGCTACTTCTACAGGTGGTATGACTAATAAAAAATGGGGTCGCATTGGCGATAGCCCCATGATAGGCGCAGGTAATTATGCCAATAACAAAACATGTGCGATAAGCTGTACTGGGAGTGGCGAGTTTTTTATTAGAGGCGTTGTAGCCTACGATGTTTCTTGTTTAATGGAGCACAAAGGTTTGTCGGTTCAGGAGGCATCGAATGAGGTAATTAACAAACGTATTCTTCAAATAAAAGGGGATGGTGGTTTAATTGCTGTAGATAGAAAAGGAAACATAGCCATGCCTTTTAATACAGAAGGGATGTATAGAGCCTGTAAATCTTCGACAGGGGAAGAAGAAGTTTCTATATATAAATAAAATCCCTTTGAAAAAAAGGGGCTCTTGAATCTGAACTATTGAAATTCAATGTGTCTAGATTATCGCGTTAGGGGTAGAAACGGCATCCTTTTTTATTTTCATAAAAAAGACCTGCCTGTCGGCAGGCAGGTAAAGTGTATAACCCGACCTTTAGGTGACGCACATAAAATTAATAGAAATTTGTGAGATTACAGATGGGATTTACCTTGAGCGAATTGGAAAGACAGGAATTTTAAATAAAAGGCGATTCAATAGGTAAAACATTCACACTTCTTTTTTGAATATCGTACTTATCACCATTCGAAAGCACGTGAACTGTTAAGTTAGTCATCGTCATGGGAGTGCCTGTTTTTAATACTTTTTCGTTATTATGGGCAAGTTTAGATCCGTCAAAAATAATAGCCATACCAGATCCTATTACTGTGCAATCGTTTCCATTTTTAATAATCATTCCGGTGTCTTCAGACAATCCTACACCAATTAAATTCGGGAATTTTGCCACAGCCTCAGAGATACGTCCAAAACGGCCTCTTTTTACAAAATGTGTATCAATAATTAGTTCAGGAATCAATCCTAAACCTTTATACATACTAACAGCTCCCTTTATAAAAGCTTCTGCGGCACTTCCGCCAGCAATCATTTCCTTAGCCATAACCATGGCGCCAGCACTAGTTCCTGCTACAACAAATCCCGTTTCGTTACGGAAACGATTAATTATAATATTATGAATGATGGAACCGCCAATTTTATTTGTTATTTTGGATTGATCTCCTCCAGAAAACATAATGCAATTGGCGCTTTTAATTAAATCTATAGCGTTTTTGCTTTCTGCATCTTTTTTTGTTCTTATATCAAGAACATGAATGTTATTACACCCTAAAGTTGTAAAAGCATTTATATAATTCTCACCAACTTCAATAGGAATTCTTGATGCTGTTGGTATCACCACAATTTTTGCGTTAACACCTCCGGCCTCTCTTAAAACGTGCGATAAAATACCCTTAGTGATAAACTCTAAAGTGTACATTTCATTAGCTTCAATGCCTTTATCTTCATTTCCTCCAATAGGAATCAATGTACCTTTTATCAACTTCATAATAATTATGCTTGTTTTTTTGTTTTGGCAAAAATAAACTAATTTATTAAGGGGAAAAATGTATATATTTATAATCTTTCAAAAATTTTAAGGAAAACTAGCTAATATGAAAATACGAGAAATTAATGCCATGCGGGGACCAAATTATTGGTCAGTTAGAAGACATAAATTAATAGTTATGGTCCTCGACTTAGAGGAGATGGAAGCTTTGCCTTCTAATAAAATAGAAGGATTCCCAGATAGACTAAAAGCGATGTTCCCTAGTATGTATTCACATAGATGTTCAGAAGGGTGCGAAGGTGGTTTTTTTATGCGCGTCGATGAAGGTACTTGGATGGGTCATATCATTGAGCATATTGCATTGGAGATTCAAACTTTAGCAGGGATGGATACTGGTTTTGGAAGAACACGGGGTTATGGTGAAAAAGGCGTCTACAATGTGGTTTTTTCTTATATGGAAGAATCTGTAGGGCGCTATGCGGCAAAAGTGGCTGTTCAAATTTGTGAAGCTTTAATAGCTGGAGAAACTTACGACTTATCGGATGATATTCAGCATATGAGAGAGCTTCGTGAAGCAGATCGTTTAGGTCCAAGCACTGGCTCAATAGTAGAAGAAGCAGAAGCACGTGGTATTCCTTGGATTCGTCTTAATAAATATTCCTTATGTCAATTAGGTTATGGAGCAAATCAGAAAAGAATTCAAGCAACCGTTACGAGCGAAACGAGTAGTATTGGGGTAGAATTAGCATGTGATAAAGAAGATACTAAATTCCTGTTAGAGCAAGCTCAGGTTGAAGTGCCACGAGGGGATATTATTAGACGAGAAAGCAGTTTAGAAGATGCGTGTAAATACGTAGGATATCCTTTGGTAATAAAGCCTGTTGATGGCAATCATGGTCGCGGTATTACTGTAGATATTAATAATTATGAAGATGCTTTAGCGGCTTTTGCAAACGCAAAAGAAAGTTCGCGTAGCGGTGCTATCATTGTTGAAAAATTTGTTACTGGAAAAGATTACAGATTATTGGTTATAAACAATAAACTGGTAGCTGCTGCTTTACGTACACCAGCGCATGTTATTGGTGATGGGAAATCTTCTGTGCAAGAACTTATTGATGAAGTTAATAAAGATCCGCGCCGTGGTTTTGGTCACGAAAATATGCTTACGCAAATCACAGTGAATGATTTGACTAAAAATATTATAAAGGATGCGGGTTATACATTAGAGTCTGTAATCCCTAAAGACAACATGCTGATTTTAAAAGACACAGCCAATTTAAGTACGGGAGGAACGGCAGAAGATGTTACAGATATTTTACATCCAGCTAATGTGGCGATGGCCGAACGTATTTCAAAAATTATTGATTTAGATATTTGCGGCATAGATGTGATGACAACAGATATTACTAAACCACTCTCTGAAACAGGTGGCGCAGTACTTGAAGTAAATGCAGGACCAGGGTTTAGAATGCACCTGGCACCAACTAAAGGATTGCCAAGAAACGTTGCTGGTCATGTTATTGATAAATTATTCCCTCAAGGTAATACAGGGCGTATTCCTATCATCGCTATTACGGGTACTAACGGAAAAACAACAACCTCTCGATTAATCTCCCACATTGCAAAAATGAGCGGATATCGGGTTGGGTATACCACCACAGATGGTGTGTATATCCAAAATAGATTATTAATGTCCGGAGATTGTACTGGTCCAGCCAGCGCAGAATTTGTACTGAAAGACCCAACAGTTAATTTGGCCGTTTTAGAATGTGCCAGAGGGGGTTTATTACGAGCCGGATTAGGTTTTAAAAAATGTGACATAGCCGTAGTAACAAATGTTTCAGCAGACCATTTAGGATTAAAAGGAATTCATACTATCGAGCAATTAGCGAAGGTAAAAGGAGTCGTTCCTGAAACTGTTTTACCAAATGGATATGCGATTTTAAATGCTGATGATGATCTGGTTTATGATATGAGACGCACTGTAAATTGTAATGTGGCTTTGTTTTCCATGGATGAAAACAATCCACGCATTAAAGCATTGCAGCGTTTACATGGTATAACTGCTGTTTACGAAAATGGCTATGTAACGATATGCCGTGGTGAATGGAAAATGCGTATTATGAAAGCAGAACATATCCCAATTACTTATGGAGGGAAAGCAGCATTTATGATTCAGAATGTGTTAGGCGCCGTTTTAGCCGCACACGTTCAAGGCATTAGTATTGAAGATATAAAAGCGGCGTTAGAAACATTCATTCCTTCTGCGTCACAAACCCCTGGGCGTTTAAACTTATTTGAATTTAAAGATTTTACTATACTGCTCGATTATGCGCACAATCCATCAGGAATGTTAGCCCTAAAGCAGTTTACCGATAATTTGGAAGCCACGGTAAAAGTTGGAATTATAGCAGGTGTTGGAGACAGGCGGGAAGAAGATACTAACCAGATAGGAAGTATAGCAGCAGAAATGTTTGATGAAATTATTATCAGACAAGACAAGCGTTTACGAGGCAGAACCAAAGAAGAACTTATAAAGATGTTGCATGATGGTATTAAAATGGTAAATCCAAATAAAAAAACAACCATCATTCCATCTGAAAAAGAAGCTATAACATACGCCATTAAAAATGCGGTTAAAGGGTCGCTTATTATTTTGTGTAGTGATGTTATTCCAGATGCCCTAGAATTAGTTCAAAAATTTAAAAGTCAAGAAGCTAATGGTGAATTAATATTTAGCGATTAATTG
>Ga0208304_10000701_pt1 | contig 17365 bp, 13 predicted proteins | sample ColrivemetaGS713_FD_187603 | JGI IMG/M metagenome (GOLD analysis project Ga0208304, IMG submission 187603) | Estuarine microbial communities from the Columbia River estuary - Flood tide ETM metaG S.713 (SPAdes) (version 2) | ecosystem: Environmental > Aquatic > Marine > Intertidal zone >... | reverse complement strand
TGCCAAACGAGTTAAAGGAACCATTCCTTTATCACTATGACCACCTATAACCATACCTTCCACATCTGATGCAGGGCAATCTAAAGCCTCACTCAAACGGTATTTAAAACGAGCCGAATCTAAAGCACCACCCATACCAATAATTCTGTTCTTTGGTAAATTAGTAGATTTATGTACCAAGTAAGCCATAGTATCCATTGGGTTACTCACTACTATAATAATAGTTTTTGGCGAGTGTTGAATTAAACTAGATGAAACAGTTTTTACTATTCCTGCATTAATACCAATTAATTCCTCACGTGTCATTCCTGGTTTACGTGGAATACCTGAAGTAATAACACAAATATCGCTGTTTGCAGTTTTACTATAATCGTTCGTAATACCTGTAATTTTTGTATCAAAACCATTTAAAGATGCTGTTTGCATTAAATCCATGGCTTTACCTTCGGCATAACCTTCTTTAATGTCTAATAAAACAACTTCTGAGGCAAAATTCTTAATGGCAATATACTCTGCACAACTTGCACCTACTGCTCCTGCACCTACTACTGTTACTTTCATGTTTTAGATTTTAATTATTTTTTTATAAATATGTGATAAACTTAATGGTATATAAATTATATGCTGTGCAAATTTCGATTTATAAAAGATTAAATTATATGATTTTAGTCAGACAAAACTACAAATTTATCTGCTCTAAATAAAAAAAGTGCAAGATTAAATCTTGCACTTTTTAAACAACTAAACACTAAACTAACTAACTAAAACTAAACAATTATATATATTCTATTTTATTATCTAAAACTAAAGGCAATTCCACCCGAAATTGTATTATACTCTTGTAATGTATAATCTGCAAATATTTTAAAGAAACCTAAACTTAAACGTGTTCCTATTGTTGCTTTAAAACCGTTGGTATTAAAATCTAAATTTAATGGATCCGTCACAGTTTCTGTAACGGTATCGTTTGGGGCTGGTTGCCCTGTGCTATATTCAAGTTCATAAGTACCTAACATTTTTAAAGTTGATGTTCCTGCACTATAACCAATTCCTCCATAAAAATTAATAATCGGGAAATTTAATGACGCTATTGCTTGCGCTGTATAAGAATTCAATGTAAACTGCGCATTTTGATTTTGACCTGGAATATTCGTTCCATCCATGGAATAATTTACATCCATAGAAGTATATGCTGCCAAAACAGATACATGTAAAGGCAATTTTTCTAAAGTTCCGAAAATACTTGTTATTTCTTTTTTAAGTCCAATACCCAATATTTTTCCTTTTACATCTTCATCACCAACTTCTGGCACTAAACGTAACATCACATCAAATTTATAAGGTAAACCCAAACTCAATTGAACTACCGGGGTAGGAACCGCATTTATTGGTAAATCGTCCTTAATTCCTGATGGCATGTCAAATGAAGCCGTAACCTGTTGTCCTTGTACCGTTGCATCAACCGTCATATTAGCTCCATCTCCAGATCCCATTAATGTAGGACTCGTACTTTGTGAATATGTAATATTTGTTAAACCAAGATTTGCGAAATTAATTAATTCATCTTGTTTAGGAACCATCGAGGCATTTACACCTATTGAAAGATCGAAACCGAATTTTTTATGAGCCTCTGCTGTATGATACCAACCACTATTCATACCATATATGAGCCCTTTCATTGCTGGGTTCATATAACTTTCAGTAAGCTTGTTTGCATCTTCTCTAGCAGCAAGTAAAATACTCTCTAATTCTTGTGCTTTTGATAATTGTGTTATTAAAAAAAACAAACATAGTAGGGTTATCTTTTTCATGTATTAATAAAATTTAATACACAAATATATTAAAAAAACTACACAAATAAACTTTTTATCGTGTTTTTTTGCATTTAAACGATATTTATAGCTAAAAAAATAACCCTGACATTAAAATATCAGGGTTATTTATAGTTTATAAAAACCTAATTAGGCATCAATTTTCGCATAAACAGCATTCTTTTCGATAAACTCCCTACGAGGTGGTACTTCATCACCCATTAGCATAGAGAAAATTCGATCGGCTTCGGTTCCATTATCTATTTGAACTAAACGCATGGTTCTAAACTCTGGATTCATCGTGGTATCCCATAACTGTTCAGCATTCATCTCTCCAAGACCTTTGTAACGTTGAATACCGACACTTCCGCCAAACTCTTCAGCTATAGTGTCGCGTTCTTTATCACTCCATGCATATGCTTTCTTCTGACCTTTTTTAACTAAATATAAAGGAGGCGTTGCAATATAAATATGACCGTTTTCTATTAATTCTTTCATATATCTAAAGAAGAACGTTAATATTAAAGTAGAAATATGACTACCATCAATATCCGCATCACACATAATTACCACCTTATGGTAGCGTAGTTTTGATAGGTTTAAGGCTTTGCTATCTTCTTCTGTTCCAATAGTTACACCAAGTGCCGTAAATATATTTTTAATCTCTTCGTTTTCAAAAACCTTGTGAACCATGGCTTTTTCAACATTCAATATCTTACCTCTTAAAGGCAAAATAGCTTGAAATGCTCTGTCTCGACCTTGTTTTGCCGTACCACCTGCAGAATCTCCCTCTACAAGAAATACTTCGCACTTTGTAGGATCTTGCTCAGAACAGTCACTTAATTTTCCGGGTAATCCACCCATACTCATAACCGATTTACGCTGTACCATATCACGTGCTTTTTGAGCCGCATGACGTGCTTGAGCAGCCAACATTACTTTTTGAACTATAATTTTAGCATCATCTGGATGTTCTTCTAAATAATCAGTTAACATCTCAGATACTGCCTGACTTACAGATGCAGAAACTTCTCTATTACCGAGTTTTGTTTTAGTCTGCCCTTCAAATTGTGGTTCCTGAACTTTTACCGAAATAATAGCTGTTAATCCTTCACGGAAATCATCACCTGCAATTTCGAATTTTAAATTTTTTAACATGCCTGATTCGTCAGCATACTTTTTAAGCGTCATTGTTAATCCACGACGAAAACCAGACAAATGTGTTCCACCTTCATGCGTGTTAATATTATTTACATAAGAATGTAAATTTTCTGCATACGATGTATTGTAAACCATAGCCACCTCAACAGGAACGCCATTCTTTTCACCTTCAAAAGCAATGACATCTTGCATTAAAGGTTCTCTGTTACCATCTAAAAACTTGATAAATTCTTTTAAACCTTCTGTAGAATGAAATGTTTCACCTTCAAAGGTTCCGTCTTCTTTTTTAGATCTTTTATCAACCAAATGAATAACAATTCCTTTATTCAAATATGATAACTCACGTAATCTACTGGCAAGAGTATCATAACTATACTCTAAAGTTTGTGTAAAAATGGTTGAATCTGGTCTAAAAGTAACGGTTGTTCCTCTTTTATCTGATGTGCCTATTTCTTTTACAGGATACATGGCTTTTCCACGCTCGTATTCTTGCTCATAAACTTTTCCGTCTCTGTAAACAGTAGCACGTAAATGTTCAGATAAAGCATTCACACAACTTACACCAACACCGTGCAAACCTCCAGATACTTTATACGAATCTTTATCAAACTTACCTCCTGCTCCAATTTTGGTCATTACAACCTCAAGAGCAGAAACACCTTCTTTTTTATGTAAATCTACTGGAATACCACGACCATCATCTTCGGTCGTAATCGAATTATCTTCATTAATTATTACTGTAATATTATTACAATGTCCAGCCAGCGCTTCATCAATCGAGTTATCTACAACCTCATATACTAAATGGTGTAACCCTCTAGTTCCAACATCTCCAATATACATGGATGGACGCATACGCACATGCTCCATACCTTCTAAGGCCTGAATACTATCTGCTGAATAATTGTGCTTGTTAAATTCTTCTTTAGGTTCGCTCATATTATTATTTAATATTGTTTATTTCTGTTTTTTATTGCACAAAAAAAAGATGCCTATAGCATCCTTCTGAATACAAACAAATATACAAAATTATCACGCTTTTAAAAAGCATTTTATCGACTCATTCATATAATTATCAACATTTGTTAATTACTCAAAAGTGTCTTAAATCGCTTAAAAAGAGTCTTAGATCGCATTTAATAGGTTTTTTTTTCTTTTGAATTTATAGAAAAATATAAAATTGATTACAATTGATATTTCGAGGTTTTACAATTGTTGTTTTTTAGTAAAAAAATCAGATATTTTAAAGGATTCAGATCATTTATACAGAAAATATTTTGGCTTAAATGAACAATTAACGCAGATAAATTGTAGAACTATTAACTTAAGTTTAAGTTTTTTAGCAATCTGCTAATTAAAATAGGATATTTTAAAAAATAGTGCTTAGTATATTTATTCTCTATATATTTGTCAATATAAAACAGAATAATGTTGAATAATAATAACAATACTAATTTCAATAATCCTAATTTTTAGGGTCGGAAGGTTATTGTTTATAAATATATAAAGCCTTCCGAACTCGGAAGGCTTTTTTTAATCTAAAAATTAAGACATGAGTAAAATTATGACAGTCGACGTGTTGTCGAGTATTAAAGGAGCACAACCCAGTGAGGCCGTGAACAAATTATTTGATGTGATTAAAAATGCACAACCCACAAATAATAACTCTTTTAATAAGAATCATAATAATGCCGTGTCGTTAAATGATTTAAGAGACGATGTAGTGATAGAAAGTTCTGTATTAGAGAAACAAATCATTATAGAAAATTTCCCAAAAGAAAAGAATGGCTATTTGGTAGTTTCTAAAGTTATAGAAGAATAATTATGGATTCTCAAATACAAAAAATTCACCAGCAATTGGTGAGCAAGACTATTTCTTGTACAGCATTAATTAAAGAGAAATTAAGTTTACTTAAACTGAATTCCAATAACACCGTAAATTCCTTACTCGATACGTTGGCTTTAGAATTAGCCGCCAAAGTAGATGCTAAAATTGCCAAAGGAGAAACCATTGGTTTATTAGAAGGCATACCATTTGGAATTAAAGATGTGTATATGGTTCAGGGAACTTACACCACGGCGAGTTCAGAATTACTAAAAAATTACAAAGCAGCTTATACGGCAACAGCCATTCAAAAACTGTTAGATGCCGGCGCGATTCCTATTGTAAAAGAAAACTGCGATAGTTTTGGTCATGGGTCATCTAGTGAAAATACTATTTTTGGTGCGGTAAAAAACGCTATACATCCAGAATTAGTTGCAGGTGGTTCCAGTGGCGGATCTGCAGTAAATGTGGCTAAAGAGTATACTGTATTCTCTATTGGTGGCGATACGGGTGGTTCTGTGCGCCAACCTGCTGGTTATAATCATGTTTATGGATTAAAACCGACTTACGGACGTATTTCTCGTTTTGGTTTAATGGCTTATGCGTCTTCGACAGATTGTGTTGGTCCTATCGCCAAATCGGTTGAAGATATTCGTATTGTGTTGAATGTGATGAGCGGAAAAGATGTAAAAGATCAAACCACTTACGCTTCCGCGGAAATAAGCGAAGCGAGCATTTTAAATTCAAAAGAAATTAAAACCATTGGATACTTTAAAAATTTTATTGAAAGCGAAGCAATCGATCCGAAAATAAAAGCAGACTTTTTAGCTTCTATTGAAAAAATAAAAGCGAAAGGCATTAAAGTAAAAGCACTGGATTTCTTTAAATCGGATATTCTGGTTTCTACGTATTACACCTTGGCAATGGCTGAAACGGCTTCTAATTTATCGCGTTTAGATGGCAGTAACTATGGCCATCGCATTGAAGACAAGAACCTAAAAGAATCCTACGCCGTAACGCGTTCTGAAAATTTTTCGGAAGAAACAAAACGACGTATTGTTGGTGGAAACCAAGTATTATCTCAAGGATTTTCAGATGAAATATATTTAAAAGGTTTAGCCTTAAGAGATTCAATTTCAGAGAATTTTGAAAATGATTTTAAAGAGGTTAATATCATCCTTTCTCCTGTTACTCCTGGTACACCACCAAAAATTGGAGAAAGTTTAAAAGACCCGCATGCCATGTATTTAAGCGATGCTTACACGGTTGGTTTTAGTTTGGGACAACTTCCTACTTTAACTATTCCACAAGGTACCGAAACAGGCCTACAAATAACGGCAGCAAAAAATAATGACGAACTTGTTTTGAAGTTTGCTAACTTCTTAAAAGACACGATATAATGGAACTGGAACAATTAGACGCGGCCTTAAAAGCCCACGATTTAGAGTTGGTTATCGGACTGGAAACACACGTACGATTAAACACAAAAACCAAGTTATTTTGTTCGTGTCCGAATCAAGAAATAGACACACCAAATCAAAATATATGTTCTGTTTGTACAGGACAAATGGGCGTTTTGCCCGCTATTAATAAAGAAGCCATTACGAAGGCTATCTACTTTGGAAAAGCAGTAAAATCGTCTTTTGAAAACGAGGTTATTTCATGGGACAGAAAGCATTACGAATACCCGGATAACCCGAAAAATATTCAAATTACGCAATTTCATAATCCCATAATTCCAGACGGACAAGTGTCGTGTTTCCGAAATGATGGCTCTCAGTTTACCGTGAATTTAACACAGGCTCACATTGAAGAAGACGCCGCTAAATTGATGCACGAAAAAACGGTTTCGTTAGTTGATTTTAATAAAGCAGGTGTGCCCTTAATTGAGATTGTTACCGAACCTTGTATTCGTCATATCGAAGATGCTTCAATCTATGCCCAATACATTCAACGCATAGTTCAGAATTTAAAAATAAGTGAAGCGAACCTTGAAAAAGGTGAGTTTAAATCGGATGTTTCAGTGTCTTTACGCAAAAAAAGAAGTTACGATTTAAACCCGCGTACCGAGATTAAAAACTTGAATTCGTTTAAGTTTATGGTAGACGCTTTAAAGGAAGAGGTTGAAAAACAACTCAATTATTTTATAGAACATAAAGAATTTAGACCAGACCAAACTACGGTTTTATGGGATGCCGATTTAAAGCAAACCAAAACCATGCGTAAAAAGGAGTTTGAAGCCGATTACCGTTTTATTTCGGAGCCGGATTTACCATTTGTATCTATAAAAGAGGTTGTTGAATCTATTCATGTTGAAACAAGTACATTACCATTTGCCGTAGAGTCTATTTTAATACATGGCGGGGTGTTACCACAGGATGCTAAATTTTTTACTGCCGATTCGTTACGTTCCAACACATTTGTCACTATAAACAATGCACTAAAAGACCCGTCTTTTGTCGCTAAAACTTTAGTAAACAATATTGGCGCCGACGAATATTCAGATATCCATAGAATTGAACACCTTATTGAAATTTTTCAGCTATTTAAAGATGAAAAAATAACATCGGTGTTAGTTCAAAATGCGATTACGTCTTATCTGAAAGATAGAAATTTTGATTACAATACCTACTTTGAACAGAACACTATTTCCGAAGAAAAAATATTCGATGCGATTGCTAAAGTCATTTCTGAAAATCAAGCTATAGCCAACGATATTAAAGCAGGGAATCAAGGTAAAGCAGGTATTTTAGTTGGGAAAATAATCGCCATTATTGGTAAAGGTGCTTCTGGCAAAGTAATCCGTGAGGGTGTATTAAATCAGTTAACCCCTGAAAATATTGAAAGCAAAACTATCGATACTGTAAAAACCAAAGCTGAAAGTCAAACGTCAGTTAAAAAAGAACAGGAAGAAGTTTTACCTCAAATTCCAATCGTAATAAAAGAGGAATACAGAACACATGTAATCACCGCTGTTTCTGAAACTAACATTTCTGAAAAAGTAACCTTTGCAGGTTGGGTTTCCAGTGTGCGCGATCATGGTGAATTGATATTTATCGATTTACGCGATTCGAGCACCGAAGTTTTCCAAGTGCGTTTAAGCAGAGAATCGTTCCCTAATTTAGACGAGCTGGTAAAACTAAAACCAGAGTCGGTTATTTGCGTTTCGGGGACCATCGTGCAACGTAAAGAAGACGATTACAACACTGCTTTACGCACCGGAACCATCGAATTAGAGGCTTACGAACTAGATATTCTAAACCTGTCCAGAACACTGCCTTTCGAAATAAAACGTGCGACAAAAACCAATGAAACTATACGTTTTCAGTATAAATATTTAGACCACAGAAACGACGATGTTCGTAGAGTGATTGTAAACCGCCACAAGGTTATAAAATTATTGCGCGATATTTTAGACGTTCAAGATTTCTTAGAAATTGAAACGCCTATTTTAAGCGCCGGAACTGATGAAGGTGCGCGCGAATTCATTGTACCAACACGTAAACAACCTGGTGCGTTTTACACCTTACCACAAGCACCACAGCAGTTTAAACAAATGTTGATGGTAAGTGGTTACGAAAAGTATTTCCAGATTGCACGTTGTTTTAGAGACGAAGATTCTCGTGGCGACCGTCAACCAGAATTTACACAGTTAGATATTGAAGTTGCTTATGCGAGTATGCAACAAATCATTGATTTAAACACCAACATGTTTAATGAAGTGGTAACAAAAATATATGGTAATAAATGGATTTTACGTCCGTTTGAAGTGATTACCTATCAAGATGCCATGGATTTTTATGGTTGCGACCGACCTGATTTGCGTTTTGGTTTAAAACTTCAGGACATTACAGACATTGTAAAAGAAACTACCTTCCAGGTATTTAGCAAACCTATTGAAGAAGGCGGTATTGTAAAATGTATTAAAGTGTCTGCTCAAGAACAAGGCAACAAACGATTATCTAAGGGGCAAATTGAAAAATTAACAGGCATTGCACAACAGCACGGTTTGGGTGGTTTGGCTTATATTATTGTTAATGAAAACGATTTACAATCACCCATAATTAAATTTTTAGGTGAAGACATTGCTGCCGGAATCATTAAAGCGACGAAAGCACAAATAGGTGATATTGTGTTTTTCTCTGCGGCCGATTATGCTACGGCGAATAAAGCATTGGATGCTGTTCGACAAGAATTAGGTTCTATGTTGAAATTAATCAACCCTAAAGAATTACGTCCAGCTTGGGTAGTTGATTTCCCTATGTTTGAAAAAACAGACGAAGGGCGATGGACCTTTACCCACAACCCATTCTCGATGCCTGCGGTTTATGATCTTGATAAACACATGAATGGCAAAGAAGAGGAAATTGGAAGCATCATTGCCCAACAATACGATTTAATATTGAATGGTTACGAAATTGGTGGTGGTTCTGTGCGTGCACACAAGCCAGAAATTTTAGAAGCTACCTATAAAAATATGGGCTATAACAAAGAAGAAATGCTTAAAAGCGTTGGCACGATGTATAAAGCGTTCCATTATGGCGCACCGCCACACGGTGGTATTGCCTGGGGAATTGACCGATTAATGATGATTTTGGAGAAGAAAGCATCGATACGTGAAGTGATGGCATTCCCGAAAACGGGTACCAGTGAAGATTTATTATTTGGTGCGCCTTCGATGTTATCTGATAAAAAAGTGGAAGAAATGAATGTAAAAGTGATGCGAAAATAAGTAGTTTTTACAACATTTTATTTTTAGAAATTAAATTCTAAATAAAAATAAATTTAAAAATCCCGACAGAAACCTATCGGGATTTTTTTGTTTTGTTGCAGGAAAAATTAGGTATATTTACAGAACAACAGATTTGGCCTAAACTACATATTATCCCGACATTTATAAATGACAATGAGAGCATTAGTCTACATATATACAAGTTGGCCTTCATTAGAACGAAAAAAACTGGCTGATGACAACAAACCAATGAAGCCAATGAGATTTGTATATTGAGAAATATTTCTTATCGTTATTGGGTTATTGCTATACTTGATATGAATAATATTTAACCATGAAACTTGATTTAGAATTTGTTCGCGCACAATTTCCCGCTTTTTCTGAGCCTTCTTTAGATGGGTGGGCTTTTTTTGAAAATGCTGGAGGATCCTATCCTTGTATTCAATTTATTAATCGATTAACCGATTTTTATATGAAAAACAAGGTGCAGGTCAACTATCCTTATCCTGCTTCAATGTTAGCTGGAGAATTAATGGAGGCTTCCTATAAGAGAATGGCTGATTACTTGAATGTTGAAGATTCAGAAATTCATTTCGGTCCATCCACTACACAAAATATTTATGTATTGGCAAACGCTATGAGTCCAATATGGAAGAACGGTGACGAAATCATTGTGTCTTGTCAAGATCATGAAGCAAATGCAGGTGCATGGAGAAAATTAGCCGATAAAGGAATTAAAATTGTAGAATGGCATGTCGATTCGGAAACAGGATTATTGATTTTAGATGAATTGGAAGGTTTATTTTCTGACCGGACAAAAATGTTGGTTTTTCCGCATTGCTCGAATGTAATAGGTCACATTAATCCAGTTAAAGAAATTAGCCAAAGAGCTCATAAGCATGGGGCTTTATCTGTAGTGGATGGAGTTGCTTACGCTCCGCATGCTTTTCCTGATTTAAAAGATTTGGGTGCAGATATTTATCTTTTTTCATTGTACAAAACTTATGGTCCTCATTTGGGAATGATGTATGTGAATAAAGAGCTGATAGGAAAGTTGGAAAACCAATCTCACTTTTTCAAAGAAGGTATAACCAGAAGTATGCTAACCCCAGCAGGACCTGATCATGCTCAAATTGCAGCTGCTAGTGGAATATTGGATTATTTTGATGCTGTTTATAAACACCATTTTGATGAGAAAGCAGAACCTGCACAAAAAAACAGAGCGCTAAATAAATTATTTAATGAGCATGAAAAAGCACTTTTGGAGCGCTTACTTAATTTTTTAAAATCTCGTGATGATGTTCAAATAATAGGGCCTGATGATGCAGAAATAAGAGCGGCAACTGTTTCCATTATTCCTAAAAATAGAACTCTTGATCAGGTTTATGCAACTTTAGTAAAACACCAAATAATGTTAGGGAAGGGCGATTTTTATGCGGTTCGTCCCCTTATAGATATGGATATCCCAAGAAAACCTGGCGTGTTGAGAATTTCTTTTTTGCATTACACCAGTATGGAGGAAATTGATCAGTTAATAGAGGCGTTAAAAGTTGCATTGTAAGATATACAAGTTGGTTCTTATCCTATCGTTAATAAATACTTAACGTTAAATAAAGAAAGGCTATAACAAATAGCGGGTAAAGTACATAATTGGGAGATTTGCTGCCCGAACTTACATTCGTACTGAATGATAGTTAAGTTCCATGCAATCCGCCACTTGTCATAGCCTCAACGGTTGCCATTCATTGCGGAACACATTCAAAGACATAAGAAAATATAAAATTATGAAAACATTCTTTAATAAAAACACTAAAAAAATAACTGGAACAACTTTAGCAATTATACTTTTAGCTTTATTGATTATAAAGTTTGTGTTTAAGTAATATTTTACTAAAACCATTAGAAACAATATTAACCTTGCTAATAAATAGATTAAATAATAAATGAAAAATTTAAAAAGTAAAAAAGCAATAATTACTGGAGGTGGCAGAGGACTGGGAAAAGCTACTGCTATTGCATTTGCAAAAGAAGGCATTGACGTAGCTATAACTGGTAGAAATGAAGCCATTTTAAAAGAAACAGTTTCTGAATTAGAGACCTATGGAGTTAGCGCTATTTATGCAGTATTCGATGTAAGTAACTATGAGGATGTAAAAAGCGGCATTAAAAGTATTGTAAAAACACTTGGCTCTGTTGATATTTTAGTAAACAACGCAGGCATTGCGGCTTTTGGGTCTTTTAATGACATGGATGTTAGCCAATGGAGTCAAATTATTCAAACTAATCTTATGGGCATGTACTATGTAACTAAAGAAGTTTTACCTTATTTAATCAGTCAGAATGAAGGTGATATTATTAATGTTTCGTCTACAGCAGGATTAAATGGCAATGCTAACACATCTGCCTATTCAGCATCAAAATTCGCAGTTATTGGAATGTCTGAAGCCTTAATGAAAGAAGTTCGTAAGCATAACATTCGGGTTTGCACATTAACCCCAAGTACTATAGCAACCGATATGTCGATTGATCTAGGTATTGCAAACAAAGATTCTGAGGATAGTGTTTTACAACCAGAAGATTTTGCAGAATTAATAGTAGCTGGTTTAAAACTACCTAGAAGAGCCATGCTTAAAAGTGCATCTTTATGGTCAACAAATCCTTAATTAAATCAAACTTAATCTTTGTAAGAAATAATTACTACTTTAAGCTAAACCAATGCGTGTTGCTTTGTTTAATTGCATCTTATTTTCCTTCGGAAAATTCTCCTAAGCAAAACTCCAATATAACATTAGTAAAACTCAAAAATAATTCGGATATTTAAATGGTATATGGAGTTAAAAAAATGTATACTTTTGACTTGTTCAGTATTTTTTAACTTTTTTAAATGATTTTTTAAAATTAACCCATAATGAAAAAGCTTTTTATATTATTTTTTGTTTTAACCACCGGCATTGTAAGCGCTCAAAATAGCGAAATGTTCTCGCATAAATTGGATGACTTGGTTAGTTTGAATGTTCCAAAAAATTTCGTTGAATCTGACACGCTTGTAGATGGCGTACAAATACACCAAATTAGATTTAAAACGGACTCTTACAACTTTATTGTTCAAAAAGTGCTTTTTGAAAATGAAGATCAAAAAGAAAGTCTGTCGAAGTTACCGTACGATTATACTAGCTTAATTGAAGAATATAATCGTGTTATAGCCATCATGAGATATCGAGTTCCTTATTATTTAAAAACCAAAACACTTGTTAAAAAAGAAGGATTTACAGGTTATAATTTGAAATATGAAAACGATTTACAAATGTCTACTTACGAAGCTGAATTTTATTTATTAAATAAAAATTTATATACTTTTTTCTATGCCAGTGACACCCAATTTGACCCTGCGGTTAAAACGGAACTTTTTAATTCGGTTAAAATAAATACTAACCAGGATATAAGTCAATATTTAGGCAAACCACCAAAATACAGAATTGGCTATGTAATAGCTACATACTTCTTTTTAAGTTTAGGATTGATTTGGATTGTAATATATTCAATTAAGTTTTACAGAAAAAAACGCAATAAACCTTCTATCTTTCATGAATAATATCACAGATATGCCTCCTAGGTATTAGGGATTACTCATTGGTTTATATTTTAAATTTCTGAATTCGTAAATGGTTTGCATTTGCATTTATATTTATGAGTTCCTTTATTTAAAATAATATGCACGAATAAAAAATTGCACTAAGACTGTAAACTTTAACATTCGCTATCGACTTTTATAAAAACTTTAAGACATTTTCGACTTAACTTTAAAACTTACTAAATACTAACAGATTTCCTCCTTAGTGGAAATGAAAAAAAACTATTTCTATGAAAAAATCAACATTTATTACTATGATTACTTTTGTGCTAACTGTATTAGTTTCGGCTAATGTAAATGCACAAGACTTTGCGAAATTAGACAAAAGCCCTATGGATGCAGCTTCGTTTCCAACAAGCTATAAAGATGCCAATAAACTTGTTAAAATTGTTTACAGCCGACCACAATTGAACGGGCGTGAAGTAAGTGCATTAGCAAAAAATGGTGAAGTATGGCGTACCGGAGCCAATGAAGCTGCGGAGTTAACTTTGTACAAAGACATGAAACTTGGTAACACCACTGTTGAAGCTGGAACTTACACATTTTATTTAATTCCTGGTGATACAGAATGGACTGCCATTATTAGTAAAGACTTAAATGTTTGGGGTTCTTATTTTTATAAAGAGGCTAATGATGTGGCGCGATTGAAAGTACCTGTTTCATCGGGAGATGCAATTGATGCTTTTTCGATTGCTTTTACTGAAGACGGAAATACCATAAATATGAATTTAGGCTGGGGAACTGTTAGAGTTGCTGTGCCTTTTACCAAATAAGGCTTTAGGCTTTAGGCTTTAGGCTTTAGGCTTTAGGCTTTAGGCTTTAGGCTTTAGGCTTTAGGCTTTAGGCTTTAGGCTTTAGGCAAAAAAAAGTTCCAATAGTTATATAAATGCTATTGGAGCTTTTTTTATTCTATAAAACTTTAAACACGTAACCTAACAGCCAATATAAAATCAGGAAGACAAAGATGGTGCCGAAACATCCGCATTTACCGCCACCAATTTTTTTTGCTCCCCAAGCGGCTCCTATAATTCTTAATAATTTCTCCATTGTAATTTAATTATACTCCAATTTAAGGTATATTTAAATACTTATGTGTTTGTAATGATACTTTCCATTTAGGGTTAGCCATAACATATTCTACAATGTCCGGGATGACTTTATCGCGTTTGCTCCACTCCGGTTGTAAATATAAAATACAGTCTTTATTTACTTTGGCTGCTTGTTCTTCGGCAAAACGAAAATCGTCTCTATTATAAATAATCATTTTAAGTTCGTGGGCTTTGGCATACACTTCCTTAGTTGGAAGTTTCATCTTTTTGGGTGATAAACAAATCCAGTCCCAGATACCAGTTAATTTATAGGCTCCAGAGGTTTCAATATGTATCTGTAACCCTTCGGCTTTTAACTTTGTGGTTAAGGGCAGCATATTCCAGGTTAAAGGTTCGCCGCCAGTAACTACGATGGTATTGCTAAATATTTTAGCCTTTTCAACAATTTTTGAAATATCTGTTGGCGGGTGTAAATTAGCATTCCAACTTTCTTTAACGTCGCACCAATGGCAACCTACATCACAACCGCCTATTCTAACAAAATAGGCCGCTGTTCCTTTATGGAAACCTTCACCTTGTATGGTATAAAACTCTTCCATTAATGGCAACATATCACCTTTATTAACTAACGCTAATACCTCTTGATCCATTTCTAAATAATTAGGCTGCAAAGGTACATTTATTTAAAGAAATTATGTCCTTAAAAATAGTTATTGCATGCTCAAATTTACAACATTTGTGCATTTCAACGATTATATTTGCGTTTTGACTTATTTTTAGTATCTTTGGACGGATAAATGTAAATTGTTATATAAATATATCTCTCAACATAACAAAAAAATTATTACTTCTGGTAATAGTTTTAACTCACACATGTGTTTTTGCCCAATTGGGCATAGGTATAACAAGCCCCGACAATTCATAGATACTATATATAGAATCTACGAATCAAGGGGTTTTGGTGCATCGACTAACTACGGTACAACGAAATACTATCTAGAATTCGGCGAATGGTTTACCCTTTAAACCAAGTCAAATTAACTTCAGACAATGATGTTGGAAACAATAATAATACATTTGAAAATGTATTCGGTTCTATGAGTGGTTATGCTACTGCTTATAGTGGAGCCATTGCTCAAAAACTCATTTTTAATGTTGGTAGCGGAGCATACATTAATGATATTTCAAGGTATGCATCTAGTAGTCATGCAATTGGTATAAGCTATTGTGATAAAAACGGTGTTTCGTTAGGTTTAACTGCAGCTTCTGCAACAAGTTTTAATGCCACTTGTTTTACAATAAATGTGACCAATCACACAGAAAATACAGTTGTGATATAGGGGGCTTATAGATAAAATATCTTATAGTTCCTTTTTACTTTCATATTGAATTTGTTTTAGTTTGTTTTTAATTGAAACAACTCATTTTTTTCTTCCTTATATTTCATGTATTTTTATGAAAAATTATAAAACTACATGAGTAAGAAAGATATTTTTTTTAATTATATAAACGAAGGAAACGTAACAAAAGGTGATTTTATAGCGGTTGGTGCTGCTATGTTGGATGGCGAAACTATCACAGACGCACTAGTTAAAATCCCATTAAAAACCATGAACCGTCATGGGCTTATTGCCGGCGCAACAGGTACAGGAAAAACAAAATCGTTACAAGTATTGGCCGAAAACTTAAGCGATAAAGGCATTCCAGTTTTGTTAATGGATATTAAAGGCGATTTAAGTGGATTGGCGCAACCTAGTCCAGGGCATGCAAAAATAGATGAACGTCATGCAAAAATTGGAATTCCATTTGAATCTAAAAGTTTTCCTGTTGAGGTTTTAACCTTATCTGAACAAGATGGTGTTCGATTAAGAGCCACTGTCAGCGAATTTGGACCCGTATTACTTTCTAGAATTTTAGATTTATCAGATGCGCAATCGGGTGTTGTGGCCGTTATTTTTAAATACTGCGACGATAATAAAATGCCATTGTTAGATTTAAAAGATTTTAAAAAAATATTACAATATACTACCCAAGAAGGAAAAGCAGAATTTGGTGATGACTATGGTCATATTTCTACAGCATCAACAGGCTCTATTTTGCGTAAAGTAGTAGAATTAGAACAACAAGGTGCCGATTTATTTTTTGGCGAAACCTCTTTTGATACTCAAGATTTATTAAGAATTAATAATGAAGGGAAAGGATATATAAATATTTTAAGATTAACCGATATTCAAGATAGACCAAAATTGTTTTCAACATTTATGTTGAGTTTATTGGCAGAAATCTATTCTACATTTCCTGAACAAGGTGATAGTGATCGACCTGAACTTATCATTTTTATAGATGAAGCCCATTTAATATTTAATGAAGCTTCAAAGGCTCTTTTAAATCAGATAGAAAGCATCGTAAAATTAATTCGTAGTAAGGGTGTTGGCCTGTATTTTGTTACACAAAATCCAACCGATGTGCCTGAGGCTGTGTTAAGTCAGTTAGGTTTAAAAATACAACATGCCCTTCGTGCGTTTACAGCAAACGATAGAAAAGCCATTAAACTTACCGCACAAAATTACCCGGATTCTGAATATTATGATACTACCGAAGTATTAACATCACTTGGTATTGGTGAGGCTCTGGTTTCTGCTTTAGATGAAAAAGGGCGCCCAACGCCACTGGCCGCTACCATGATGCGAGCACCAATGAGTAGAATGGATATTCTAACTGATGATGAATTAAGTTCGTTATATTCAAAATCGAAGCTCGTTAAAAAATACAACGAAACCATCGACCGAGACAGTGCATATGAAATGCTTAACAAAAAAATTGATTTAGCCGAAGCTGAAGAAGCAAAAGAAAAAGCCAAATTAGAAAAAGAAGCTCTTGAAAAAGCAGAAACTAAACAACGTAGTACATCATCTTCCGGAAGAAAAAGTACAGCAATGAATCCTGTGATAAAAGTACTAACCAGCGCTACTTTTATTCGCAGCGTATTTGGCATTTTAACAAAAGTATTGAAGAAATAAGGCTATAACAAAGTTGCTTTTTTTTATAAATCCTAATTGAATAAATGAATCCATTCTTTTCTAAAATATTAGTAGATCTTGCGCGTAAAAGACTTGAAGCTAACCAGGTTAATAAGCCCGTTAGCAAAAAGCAAAT
>Ga0208304_10000698_pt1 | contig 17392 bp, 14 predicted proteins | sample ColrivemetaGS713_FD_187603 | JGI IMG/M metagenome (GOLD analysis project Ga0208304, IMG submission 187603) | Estuarine microbial communities from the Columbia River estuary - Flood tide ETM metaG S.713 (SPAdes) (version 2) | ecosystem: Environmental > Aquatic > Marine > Intertidal zone >... | reverse complement strand
ATTAGCATAGTTTGCCGCAATATTAATATGATGTTTTTTAGCAAATTCATAATCAATATTAATACTACCTTTTACAAAACTATCTCCTGTTAGAGATATATAATCGTAACCATAAAAAGCAACAAAGTTATTTATAAAGTTATTTCCATAGCCTCCTAAAGCAAAATTTAACGAGTTGTTGGAATCATCTCCTATTTTAAATCCCCCTTTAGAGTCTATTAATACAGATAATTTATCCCAGGCACTAAAAGCATAGCCTAAATCTGCTTTTGCATATGAAAACTCTGAAAAATTGTTGTTATAATCTGTTGAAGAAAAATATAGCTGAAATTCTCCATCAAAAAGAAATCCTTTGTTTGGGTAGTATTTATTATCAAACGTGTCAAATTTCAATTCTCCAAACACACTAAAGAAGTCGCTTTTTTCAAAAGTAAATTCTTCTTCATCAGATTCGCTACTATTAAAGGTTTTTGAGGTTATATTTAATCTTTTATGCTGAGCTCCGACTCTTAATCTAAAATCTCTTCTAAATAATGTTTGTAAAAACACCTGATTTGTAAAGTCACTTAGTTCGGCTTCAATAGTATTCAATCCAGTAATTTCTAATTCGTTTTCAGGTAAAATTAATGCAGCACTAACGCCTTTATTGAAAGAATTAAATCTGGAATTAATTCCTACACTCCAATAAAACCCTTTATCTATAAAATACTTAAAATTATATCTAATATTATCTCCAAGTGCAATATCAAAAGAAGCAACATCATTATTAAAAAGAAGCCCTTTTTTAGTTAAATTTAATAAGGCTGCACTTTTATATAAATTATCGTAATGTGCTCCAAATTTAAATAATGTTGTGTTTTTACTTTCTCTTAACTCTGTATTTAATTGGTAGCCATCTAAAACTGGCTTAAAACTATACAAAAAGCTTTCAAAATTATTAGTAGCCACAAGATTATTTACACCTTGATTAAACTTTTTATAGCTCATTTTTTCTCCAGTCTTTATTTTTAGTTTTCCTAGTATATAAGATCGTGTATATCTATTGTTTCCTGAGATTTTAACATTTATAATCTTAATACTATCTAATTCTTTAACTTTTAAATTTTGATAGGATTTAGAATTTTGTTTTTGTTTTAAATTAACTAATGATTGTAAATTCTGATATGCTGCAATTTCCCCTTTTTTAATTATTTTAGATCCTTCATCAAAAGACACCACAGAAAAGTTTTTTATATCTGGTTTAATATAGATATCTGTTTTTTTAGATTTTTCTGCCATAGCTTTTATGGTTCTAAAATTACTTATCTGCAATAATATATTTGGAGCTGATTCTAAATCGTTTCTTTCTAAGAGTCCATCCTGAACATCTATACCAATTATAACGTCCATTCCTTTAGCTCGCAACTCGTCAATTGGGTAGTTATTAACTACACCTCCATCTGTATACACTTTGTCTCCAATATAGATTGGCTGAAATAATGATGGTAGCGATCCACTCGCCGAAATTACTTGTGGTAAACTCCCTTTGTCTAAAATTATTTGTTTACCTGTTTCTATATTTGTAGCTATACAGAAAAAAGGAATAGGTAAATTTTTAAATTCATCTACATCACTAACATGTAGTGTTAATTTGGTTAATAAATTAAATACATTTTGACCTCTAGAAATAGCAGACGGTAAATGAATTTTAAAATCCTTAAAAGGTAGCGTAATTGCATATTTTTCTGAGTTTTCACGCTCATAAAAAGTTTTAGATGCTCTTGGAACATTATCATTTATAAGTTTTTCGAAATCTATTTCATTAAAAATTGAATCTAACTGATTTCCTGAATAACCCGAAGCATAAAGCGCTCCTATTACTGCTCCCATACTTGTCCCTCCAATATAATCTATTTTAATCCCTAAACTATCTATTACTTTTAGTGCTCCAATATGAGCTAGTCCTTTTGCGCCTCCACCACTTAAAACAAGTCCAGTTTTAATATCTTCTTCAGAATTGCTTTGTGCAAAAGAGAATAGAGTACATAATAATATAAAGAAGGCTAGGGTTTTCTTCATTTTATTTTTTGTTATAGTAATTGTATATTTTTTTTGCTTTTGAAACTCCAATTATATCTTCTAATTCATCAACTTTGGCATATGATACCCGTTTTGCAGATTTAAAATGTTTTAATAACTCTATAACTGTTTTTTCACCTATTCCAGGAATAGTTTCTAACTCAGTATTTAATGCATTTTTACTACGCTTGTTTCTATGATGCTCTATACCAAAACGATGCGCTTCATTTCTTAACTGCTGAATAATTTTAAGAGTTTCACTTTTTTTATCTAAATATAAGGGAATTGGATCATTTGGATAGTATAATTCTTCTAAACGTTTTGCAATTCCGATAATGGCTATTTTTCCTCTTAAATTTAAGTCGTCTAAACTTTTTAATGATGCTGATAATTGTCCTTTACCACCATCAATAACTATAAGTTGTGGTAATGGTAAATCTTCTTCAAGTAAGCGTTTATAACGCCTAAAAACTACTTCTTTCATAGATGCAAAATCATCAGGACCTTCAACAGTTTTAATGTTAAAATGTCTATAATCTTTTTTGCTAGGTTTTCCATTTTTAAAAACCACACATGCTGCAACTGGATTAGTGCCTTGAATATTAGAATTATCGAAACACTCTATATGTCTAGGCTCTTCGGAAAGTCTTAAATCAGATTTCATTTGACCCATAATTCTATTTACGTGTCTGTCAGGATCTGTAATTTTTACTTGTTTAAGTTGTTCAAGTCTATAATATTTTGCATTTCTAATAGATAAATCCAAGATGTGCTTCTTGTCTCCTAATTTTGGTACAAAAACCTTAACCTCTTTACCTAGATCTACTTTAAATGGCACATAGATTTCTTTTGATTTTGAATTGAATCTTTGTCTAATTTCTGTTATCGCAAGTTCCAATAAATCTTTATCTAATTCTTGTAATTTTTTCTTTAACTCTAAAGTATGTGATCGTATAATTGAGCCATAAGACAATTGTAAAAAATTTACATAAGCATAGCTTTCATCACTTACAATACTAAACACATCTACATTGCTAATTTTTGGATTTACAATTGTAGATTTTGCTTGGTAATTTTCTAAGATTTCAATTTTCTCTTTAATTTTTTGCGCTTCCTCAAAATGCATTTCTTGAGCTAATTTTCGCATTTGATTTTTAAACTGAACTAACGAGTCTTTAAAGTTTCCTTTTAATATTTCTCTTATCGCTTTAATACTTAAACTATATTCTTCTTCAGTTTCATAGCCTTCGCAAGCGCCTTTACAATTTCCTAAATGATATTCTAAACATACTTTATATTTCCCAGAATCTATTTTCTCTTTAGACAAATCGTAATTACATGTGCGTAAAGGGAAAAGTCCTCTAATCAATTCTAACAAAGTATAGACCGTTTTCACGCTTGTATAAGGGCCGAAATATTCGCTACCATCTTTAATAAGTCTTCTAGTTTGAAAAACTCTAGGGAATCGTTCCTTCTTGATACAAATCCATGGATACGATTTATCATCTTTAAGTAAGACATTATAACGTGGTTGGTATTTTTTAATCAGATTATTTTCTAATAAAAGTGCATCTGTTTCTGTATCTACCACAATATGTTTAATATCCTTAATCTTTTTAACTAAAACTCTTGTTTTACCATTGTCATGCGTTTTAGTAAAGTAAGAATTTACTCTTTTCTTAAGGTTTTTGGCTTTACCTACATAAATTATTGTTCCGTTTTCATCATAGTATTGGTATACACCAGGTGAATTAGGTAACGTTTTTAGCTTAATGTCTAATGCAGTATTTGCCATCTTCTCAAAGGTATATTAAATCATGATATTGTAAAAATTCGAATCTGTTTTTTAGTATATTGCATTTACTTACTTAAATAAATGAATATTGTAATCCTTTCTAGAAACGCAAATCTTTATTCAACAAAACGCTTAGTTGATGAGGGTTTGAAGAGAAATCATGCTGTTGAAGTTATTGATCCTTTAAAATGTGACATTATTATAGAGAAAGAAAAACCTACTATTTACTACCAAGATCGATATTTAGATTATGTTGATGCAATTATTCCAAGAATTGGTGCTTCGGTAACTTTCTTTGGTTGTGCTGTTGTTCGTCAATTTGAAATGATGAATGTGTTTACAACTGTTACTTCTGATGCTATTTTAAGATCTCGAGATAAACTACGTAGCTTTCAACGCCTTTCTAAGGAAGGTATTGGAATGCCAAAAACTGTATTTACAAATTACTCTAGAGATGTCGTAGAAGTTCTAGAGCATGTTGGAGGCACACCAGTAGTTATTAAATTATTAGAGGGAACACAAGGTTTAGGCGTTGTTTTAGCTGAAACTAAAAATGCTGCAGAATCTGTATTGGAAGCTTTTAATGGTTTACAAGCAAGAGCCTTAGTTCAGGAATATATTGCAGAAGCAAAGGGTTCGGATTTAAGAGCTCTTATAGTTGATGGTCAGGTTGTTGGCGCTATGAAGCGTCAAGGAAAAGAAGGTGAATTTAGATCTAACCTGCATAGAGGAGGTTCGTCTGAATATATTAGATTAAATGAACAGGAGTTAAAACTTGCAATAAAAGCTTCTAGAGCATTACAACTTCCAGTTTGTGGTGTAGACATGCTACAATCTAAAAGAGGGCCTTTATTAATGGAAGTTAATTCCACACCAGGACTAGAAGGTATAGAAGGGACGACCGGAAAAAATATTGCCAGAGCAATAATTACATTTATTGAAAGAAATCGAAAATAATGACAAGCCCAAAATCTGATATTTTACATATTCTTGGTAATGAAATTACACTTGGAGAACGCAGAGAAATTAACTTTAATCTCGCAAAACTACATACAAGAACTACTGTAGAAGTTCCTGTAATAATAGAACGTTCTAAAAAACCTGGCCCAGTTGTTTTGTTTACAGCTGGAATACATGGAGATGAGGTTAATGGTGTAGAAATTGTTAGGCAACTTATTGCAAAAGGTATTAATAAACCTAAAAAAGGTACTATTATTTGTATTCCTGTTATTAATATTTTTGGTTTTCTTCATATGGAACGAGAGTTGCCAGATGGTCGTGATTTAAATAGAATGTTTCCAGGTAGTAAATCTGGTGCTCTAGCCAGTCAGGTAGCATTTAAACTTATGACCGAAATAGTACCTCAAGTTGATTTAATAATCGATTATCACACTGGTGGTGCAGATCGTTTTAATGCACCTCAAATAAGAATTATTGAAGACGAACCTGTTCTTGATGAACTTGCTACTATTTTTGGAGCACCTTTTATTTTATATTCCAAAAACATTAACAAATCATTTAGAAATGCGTGTTATAAAATTGGTGTTCCTATTTTACTTTTTGAAGGTGGAAAATCTTTTAGTTTTGACAGAAATGTAACAAACACAGCAGTAAATGGCGCGAAAAGAATTTTGAATCATCTTGAAATGCTTAATCCTAAATTTAAAGTGTCTAAACCAAAAAAACAATCCGTTTATATTTCTAAAAGTAAATGGATTAGAGCAAAATATTCAGGAATGTTCAAGGCTTCAGTAGCTTTAAATACATATATTAAAAAAGGAGATATAATTGGAAATATTACTGACCCTTATGGAAAATTCAACCATTTCATTAAAGCAGAATATTCTGGTTATGCATTTAGTATAAATGAATCTCCTATAGTATACAAAGGCGATGCATTAATTCATGTTTCAATAGAATTAGAATCATGAAAAAAGTAGAGTTACGTAAAAAATACAAGCAACTAAGACATCAATTATCTAAAGATGATATTGAGTCATTAAGTCTTGAAATAGCAAATGAATTATTACAAGTTCCTATATGGCATCATTCTTTTTATCACATCTTCTTGTCTATTGAAGAACACAAAGAAATAAACACAGAATACATTTTAAACATACTAGCTGGAAAGGATAAAAATATTGTGATTTCGAAAAGTAATTTCGAAAAGAGAACACTCGAAAATTTCTTATTAACAGATAATACTACTCTTAAAAAAAACAAATACAATATTCCTGAGCCTATAGATGGCATCCCGATATTTAGAGAACAAATAGATATTGTATTTATTCCACTTTTAGCATTTGATAAACACGGAAATAGAGTTGGCTATGGGAAAGGTTTTTATGATAATTTTCTTAAAACTTGTAATGAAGGAACTTTAAAAATTGGATTGTCTTTCTTTGAGGCTGAAGCTAAAATTGAAGATACTCACGAAGGAGATATTAAACTTGATTACTGTGTTACTCCAACACAATTGTATCAGTTTTAGTATTACCTGCAAAAGCAATTTTATTAAATGCAATTAGTATTCCAACCCCAGAACTAATAGCTACATCTGCTATATTAAAAACAGGTTGGAAAAATGCAAATGCTTTTCCACCCCAAAAAGGTAACCACTCAGGAAATACGCCACTCCAAATTGGGAAATGTAACATATCTACAACCTTGCCATGAAACAATCCTGCATAACCACCTCCTTCAGGTAAAAATGTAGCTACTTGACCATAACTATTGTTAAAAATAAGTCCGTAAAATACCGAATCAATTATATTTCCTAATGCGCCTGCAAAAATTAATGATACTGCAACAATAAGTATTGTTGATGCTTTTCTCTTTATTGAGTTAAAAAGCCAAATTCCAATTCCAGTAACAGCTACTATCCTAAAAATAGTGAGAAAAACTTTTGCTGATTTATCTGTCATGAAAGTGAGAAAATCACTGAGTTTTGCTCCCCAAGCCATTCCATCATTTTCTACAAATAAAATCTGAAACCATGAAAATACTTCTGCACTTTCCTGTAATCTAAAATGTGTTTTAATATAGATTTTTGAAATTTGATCTATTATTAAAATGATTAAAATAAAAAGAGCCGCTTTTTTAAATGTCATATATTAATCTTGGTTTCACAAAACTAAAAAACGTCCCTAATTAGAGACGTTTTTTAACGTATGATTTTTACAGAACTTATTTCTGCATATTTTTAGCTTCAATACTTAATGTTGCGTGAGGTACTAGTTTTAATCTTTCTATATTAATTAGTTTACCTGTTACACGACAAACACCGTACGTTTTGTTTTCAATTCTTATTAAAGCATTTTTTAAGTCTCTTATAAATTTTTCTTGACGAATTGCTAATTGCGAGTTTGCTTCCTTACTCATGGTTTCACTACCTTCTTCAAATGCTTTAAATGTAGGCGATGTGTCATCTGTGCCATTGTTATGATCGTTCATATATGCGCTCTTTATAAGCTCTAAATCACGATTAGCTTTTTCGATTTTATTGACAATAAGTTCTTTAAAAACTGCCAAATCTTTGTCAGAATATCTAATATTTGTATTCTCTTTCATATTTTTAATGTTTTTGTATAAATAATTTGGTGCATATATTGTCGAAAGCAATTTCTATACCATTATTTACACTGTCCATAATTTCTAGTTCCTCGGTTAGAGTTTCAGTTTTAATATACTCAAGATTGGTGTTTACTGCGTTAACAATATTACTTTCTTTTTGCAATAACACATCAATTCTATCTGTTACTTCAAATCCTGAATCTTTACGCAAATTCTGAATGCGATTTACGAGCTCACGAGCAATCCCTTCTTGTCGTAAATCATCAGTAATAGTAACATCTAGAGCGACTGTTAAAGACCCTTCGTTAGCCACCAGCCAACCTTCTATATCTTGAGACTTTATCTCGACGTCCTCTCGACCTAAGTTAATAATTTTTCCATTAATTTCAATATCAATAGACCCTTTTTGTTCGATAATGTTAATATCTTCTGGAGTAAAGGCATTAACTGCATTTGATATCAGTTTCATGTCTCTCCCAAAACGAGGTCCTAATGCTTTAAAATTAGGTTTTATTTGTTTTACTAATATATCTGAAGCATCTTCCAACAACTCAATATCTTTTACATTTACTTCATGTTTAATTAAATCTGAAACCGCTAAAATCTCCTCCTTTTGTTCTTTTGAATCTATCGGAATCATTATTTTTTGTAACGGTTGTCTTACTTTAATCTTTTCTTTTGCTCTTAACGATAACACCAATGATGATATTTTTTGTGCATTTTCCATTTTACGTTCTAATGCTTTATCAACATAATTCAAATCGTATTTTGGAAATTCAGCCAAATGTACACTTTCAAAGTTTTCCTTTTGTGTTACACCAATTAAATCTTTATAAAGTTTATCCATGAAAAATGGTGCAATTGGTGCTCCTAATTTTGCAATGGTTAACATACAAGTATATAATGTTTGGTATGCTGAAATTTTATCTTGTTGATAATCGCCTTTCCAGAATCTTCTTCTGCTTAAACGTACAAACCAGTTGCTTAAATATTCTTGTGTGAAAAATGAAATTGCTCTTGCTGCTTTAGTTGGCTCGTAATCGCCATAATACTCATCAACTTTCTGAATTAATGTATGTAATTCTGAAAGAATCCATCTATCTATTTCAGGTCTTTCATCTAAAGGAATATCTGCTTCACTATACTTAAACTTATCGAGATTTGTATACAATGCAAAGAAAGAATAGGTATTGTAAAGTGTTCCAAAGAATTTACGTTTTACTTCTTCAATTCCTGCTTCATCAAACTTTAGGTTGTCCCAAGGATTTGCATTTGAAATCATGTACCAACGTGTAGCATCTGCTCCATACTTTGATAAGTTTTCAAAAGGATCTACAGCATTCCCTAATCGTTTAGACATCTTTTGTCCATTCTTATCAAGAACAAGACCATTAGAAACTACATTTTTATAAGCTACAGAATCAAAAACCATAGTTCCAATAGCATGAAGCGTATAGAACCAACCACGAGTTTGGTCTACTCCTTCAGCAATAAAATCTGCTGGATAAGAAACTTTATCGTCAATTAATTCTTTATTCTCGAAAGGATAATGCCATTGCGCGTAAGGCATAGAACCAGAATCAAACCATACATCAATTAAATCGCTTTCACGATTCATTGGTTGTCCAGTAGGCGATACCAATACTATTTGATCTACTACATTTTTGTGTAAATCGACAGTATCATAGTTTTCTTCAGTCATATTACCAACTTCAAAATCGGCGAAAATATCGTCTGTCATTAAACCAGCATCAACAGCTCTTTGCATTTCGGTTTTTAATTCTTCAACAGAACCAATACAAATTTCTTCTGTTCCATCTTCTGTTCTCCAGATTGGTAATGGTATTCCCCAAAAACGAGAACGTGATAAGTTCCAATCGTTAGCATTAGCCAACCAGTTTCCAAAACGTCCTGTTCCAGTTGATTTTGGTTTCCAGTTAATCGTTTCGTTTAGTTCAAACATTCTGTCTTTTACAGCAGTTGCTTTTATGAACCAAGAATCTAACGGATAATATAGAATTGGTTTATCTGTTCTCCAGCAATTTGGATAACTGTGCTTATATTTTTCAACCTTAAAGGCTTTGTTTTCTATTTTAAGCTGAATAGCTAAATCTACATCTACAGATTTTTCTGGTGCTTCTCCTTCTTCATAATATTCGTTCTTTACATAACGCCCAGCATATTCACCCATTTCTGGTCTAAACTTACCCTGTAAATCTACTAATGGTACTAAATTCCCATTTGCATCTTTAACTAACATTGGAGGAACTTCTGGTTTTGCTTGTTTAGCAACCATAGCATCATCTGCTCCAAAAGTTGGAGCAGTATGTACTATTCCTGTTCCATCTTCTGTTGTAACGAAATCTCCAGCTATTACTCTAAATGCATTTTCTGGATTATCGTTAGGTAATGCATAAGGTAATAATTGTTCGTATGTAGACTCTACTAAATCTTTTCCTTTAAATTCTTTTACAACATAGAAAGGAATCTTTTTATCACTTGAATTGTAATTAGCTAACTCTGCTTTATCTTCAGCTTGATAAAACTTACCTGCAAATTGTTTTGCTACTAAGTTTTTAGCTAAAATTACATTTGTTGAATCGAAAGTATATTGATTAAAAGTCTTTATTAAAACATAATCAATTTTATTTCCAACTGTTAATGCTGTATTACTAGGTAAAGTCCAAGGCGTAGTTGTCCAGGCTAAGAAGTAAATTACACCTTCATTTTGCAAAAACTCTGGAAGTGAATCTTGATTTGCTTTAAACTGAGCAACAACTGTTGTATCTGTTACATCCTGATAAGTGCCTGGTTGGTTTAGCTCATGTGAGCTTAATCCTGTCCCAGCTTTTGGGGAATAAGGCTGAATTGTATACCCTTTATAAAGTAAATCTTTAGTATAGATTTGCTTAAGTAACCACCAAACCGTTTCCATGTATTTTGACTTATAGGTTATATATGGATCGTCCATATTTACCCAATAACCCATTTTTTGCGTTAGGTCGTTCCAGATATCTGTATAACGCATTACTGCTTTTTTACATGCAGCATTATATTCTTCTACAGTAATTTTTTTACCAATATCTTCTTTAGTAATTCCAAGTTCTTTTTCAACTCCTAGTTCTATTGGTAAACCATGAGTATCCCAACCTGCTTTACGCTTTACTTGAAATCCTTTTTGTGTTTTATAGCGACAGAAAATATCTTTAATAGCACGAGCCATTACATGATGAATTCCAGGCAATCCATTTGCAGAAGGAGGTCCTTCGAAAAATACATATGGTTGGTGTCCTTCTCGTGTAGTTATACTTTTTTCAAAGATGTTATGTTCTTCCCAATAGTTAAGAATTTCTTCAGCTACTTTTGGTAAGTTAAGTCCTTTATATTCAGGAAATATAATGCTCATTATCTATCATTTCTAATAAGAACGCGAATTTACGGAATTTTGATAAAATAGACTCTATTGACAGAACAAATTATTTTATTGCAGAAAAATGCTTTTCAATCTTCCTTTTTAAAGAATCCAACAATGACAAAATGTCAATATTTTTATGGCTAACTCTTTGTTATTCAAATAAGAACACTAGTATTATTGAAATAATGACAGTGGTTTTTAATTCAAACTATTTAAATTGAATTTGGTATTAAAATTGCCATTTATATTTATGAATAAAAAATAATGTCTAACTTAAATTAAAATGTTATGAATGATTTGATAACAAAACCAAAAAATGGAAGTTTGACAAAAGAAAAAACATTAAAACAGTCAAACTTTCCGATATTTTCTTCTTTAATAGATGATTGGTTTTTAGGAGATATTCCGTCTTTATTTACTTCAAATTATAACACAGGAATAACTCTTCCAAAAACTAATATTAGAGAAACTGTAGATGCATATTTTGTAGAAATGGCAGTTCCTGGTCTAAAAAAAGATGACTTAGAATTAAAATTAGATAATCAAATGTTATCTATTTCAGCCGAAACCAAAAAAGAAAACGAAGAAAACAAAGACAACTACACTAGAAGAGAATTTGGATATTCTTCTTTTAAAAGATCGTTTACTTTACCAGAATTTATAGATGAATCTAAAATTAAGGCTAAGTATAATGAAGGCATTTTAAGTATAGAATTACCTAAAAAGGAAGAGGCTAAACCTAAACCTCCAAAAACTATTAAAGTTTCTTAAACAAATTCAAAAGGGAGTTTAAAACTCCCTTTTTTTATACCAAAAATCCAACCAAATCTTCAATCTTAGATACTAATTGAATTTTGATAACTGTATTTTTTAAAGAAATTTTATTGTATTTAGACACAAAAATAGTAGCAAAACCAAGCTTTTCTGCTTCCAAAATGCGTTGCTCTACACGTTGCACAGGTCGAATTTCTCCAGACAAACCAACCTCAGCAGCAAAACAATAATCTTTTGGTAAAGCAACATCTTCGTTTGAAGATAAAATAGATGCTACGACAGCTAAATCTATAGCTGGATCGTCAACGCTAATTCCACCTGTTATATTGAGAAACACATCTTTTGCACCAAGTCTAAAACCTGCTCGTTTTTCAAGTACTGCCAGCAACATATTTAAGCGTTTTGCATTAAATCCTGTAGCACTACGTTGTGGTGTGCCATAAACTGCAGAACTTACTAAAGCTTGTACTTCAATAAGTAAAGGTCGCATTCCTTCAAGTGTGACAGCAATTGCATTTCCTGATAGTTCTTCGTCTTTTTTAGAAATGAGAATTTCACTAGGATTAGATACTTCTCTTAATCCAGAACCTTGCATTTCGTAAATGCCTAATTCATTGGTTGATCCAAAGCGATTTTTTTGTGCTCTTAATATTCTAAACACATGATTTCTATCGCCTTCAAACTGTAAAACCGTATCAACCATATGTTCCAAAATCTTCGGTCCAGCAATGTTTCCGTCTTTTGTGATATGACCAATAAGCAACACTGGAGTTGATGATTCTTTTGCAAACTTAATGAGTTCACTCGTGCATTCTTTAACTTGAGAAATACTTCCTGCAGAAGATTCTATATAATCACTATGTAAAGTTTGAATAGAATCTATAATTACAATTTCTGGTTCTAAAGATTCTATCTGTTTAAAAATGTTTTGAGTCTTTGTTTCTGTAAGAACATAACAGTTATCGTTGTTTGGATTGATACGCTCTGCGCGCATTTTTATTTGCTTTTGGCTCTCTTCACCAGAAACATAGAGTGTTTTATAAGGTAATTTTAATGAGATTTGAAGTAGCAAAGTGCTTTTCCCGATTCCTGGTTCTCCACCAAGTAGTGTCAGTGATCCAGGAACAATTCCACCACCAAGAACACGATTAAACTCCAAATCTGAAGTAAGCATTCTAGCTTCCTGAGCAGAATCAATCTCTTTAATTTTTAAAGGTTTTGAAACCCGTTTTGATGCAGAAGAAGATGTCGATTTCCAACCACTTTTTTCTGGTTTTTGCACTATTTCTTCAACAATGGAATTCCACTTTTTACAAGCATTACATTGTCCTTGCCATTTGGCGTATTGAGTTCCACAACTCTGACAAAAAAATGTTGTTTTTACTTTAGCCATTTAATATCCAAAATCTCTTTTTATAGCATCTGCTCTGTCTAACATTTCATCTTTTGTTATTCCTCCTATTTCTTCAAGAATATATGCAGAACGATACGTTTTCATTGCTTTTTTAGTTTCGCCTTTTTCTTCGAAATAACGTGCTAAATAAAAATTCCCTAATAGTGTATCTGGATATTCTTTTCTAGCAATTTTACCAAGAGTTTCAAAATATTCAAACTTTTCTGATTTTTGAATTGCAGCTTCAATAGCTTTAAAATCATTTACAAGTATTTGTTTTTCTAAACCAAATAAGTCTTCTATCATTTTATATTTTTCCAATAGATAATCTACAGGTGAAGTCTCAAGAGTTAAAATATGCTCCTTAAATTCCTTTTTGCTTATTGGCTGAAATACAAAAAATATACTTTCTAGAGCTTTAGGAATTGCATGAGTTGGATTTGAATAATGTGTTGGCCCTTCAAAATTATCGAAAGTATATAATAAATTTTTATTATCTATAGCAGCAATACTTTTATTTAAGGTTTTTGTATCTTCCTGAATTGCTTTAATATCATTACTAGCAGTCGTTAAATAATAGAATGTCTTTTTCTCTGCTTTTTGAAGTCCTTCAGGAATGTAATCCAACATATCTGTAGCGAAAAATGGACTTAAATTAATATAAGCTCGAAAAATTGGGTCTCCTTTTAACAGGTAATAATTAATAAAATTTGAAGTTTCTCCGTGACCAACTGCTACTCTAAAATCTGTTAATCTATAATTCCCTATCAAATGAGGTATTAATTCCATACTTATAAATTCAAAAAATCTCGCTCCAGATTCTATTGGTAAAGAGTTTTGCTCAGAGTAATAACAATCTGCATCACGTGATTTAACTTGATTAATTCCAACAACAATTGCCTCAGGCATATCTTCCCAATAGGAATAATAATCTACATTTCCAGCAACTACTTCAAAAAGATAGTCGCCATCTAATACTATAAAAAGCGGATAAGATTTCTCCAGATTATCTTTATAATTACGAGGTAATTGAATTTTTATTTCTCTTCTGTCATCAAGTTTATAAGACTCAAATTCCTCATAAATTGTTTGAGCAGAAATGGTGTTAACACCAATAAAAAGTACTATGAGTGTAAGATAACGATTCATAAAAATATTTATTTGAGGTTTAATACCTGAAAGGTAAACAATTATTTTATTCTATTATAAATAGGTAAAAATAGAAACGACAAACTTCCTATAAATAGTATAAGTAGTGTTTGAGAAGTCCATACTATCCATCCAAAAGCTATGCTTGGTGTTTCAGGAATTGCAAATAATGAGAAAGCTGCTCCTATAGCTAAAGGATAAACAAATATTCCTCCATTTGTTGCAGCAATAGTAAAACTTGCTGCAATAAATCCAATTAAAATTGCTGCAAAAGGAATACCAAGTAAATCTTCAACAGCAAATGAAGTAAAGTAAAACATAAGCAAATACATCGCCCAAATAAATAAAGTATGAAAGATAAATGCCCATTTTTTCTTCATTTTAAAAATGCTTAAAACACCTTCTATAAGACCATTTACAAATTCTTTTATTTTAATTGCAATTTTTAATTTACTGCGTCTAATAAAAACTAAAAAAACAACTCCAGAGATTAGCAATCCAATTGTTCCAATTACAATAGTATTTGGGTTAAACTTTTCTTGAAAAAACTGAACAATAAACTCAAACTCTAAAAATAATGTAATTGAAATAATCCCAACCATTACCAACATATCTGCAATTCGTTCTGCTACAATAGTACCAAAACCTTTTTCAAAAGGTACATCTTCGTAATTTGTAAAAACAGCTGCTCTAAGTACTTCTCCAGATCTTGGGATACCAAAGTTTGCTAAGTAAGCAATAAAAACAGCCATAATACTATTAGGTAATTTAGGTTTAAACCCTAATGGTTCTAACATAAATTTCCAGCGATAAGCTCTTGACAAATGACTTAAAATTCCACAAAAAATACCAAGTATTATCCAAGAATAATTAGCATTTTTAAAATAGGGAATAAACTCTTCAACAGGAAGTTTTGAAAATGTATACCAACCAAAAAAAATAGCTAATAAAAGCGGAATCCCAATCTTTATTGCTTTTTTGGTTTTAGAATTCAAATCTTATTTTAAAAGGTTAGTTGCTTCATCTGGGAATACTAAAGATGGTTTAAAAACTTTAGCTTCTTCAATTTCCATAAAAGCATAAGTGATTAAAATAAGTGTATCTCCAACAGATACTTTACGAGCTGCAGCTCCATTTAATGTAATCTCGCCACTATTTCGTTTCCCTGGAATAACATATGTTTCAAGACGCTCACCATTATCATTATTAACAATCTGAACTTTTTCTCCTTGAATAATATTTGCAGCATCCATTAAATCTTCATCAATAGTTATACTGCCAATATAATTAAGGTCAGCTCCTGTGACTTTAACGCGATGAATCTTAGATTTTACTACTTGTATTTGCATTTGGCAAAGATAATTAATTTAGTGCGACATTGTCTATTAATCTAATATCGTCTGCATAAGCTGCTATAAAAGCACGATATTTTTTGTTTTTAGACTTTCGCTTTATTGGTTTTAAGGTTGTAATATCTGCAATTGTAAAATACTCTAGTTTTAAAAGTTTGTGATTTGCAAATTGCTCTTCAACCCATTTAGTAACATTAGTAGCACTTTTTGTGCCAAATTTATTTTTGGCAGCTTTTAGGGTTTTGTATATAAAAGGTGCTGCCAATTTGTACTCTGGTTTAAGCCTTTCATTTCTTGAACTCATTGCTAATCCATTAGCTTCACGATGAATTTTACAACCAATAATATTTACTGGTAATTTGTGTTTTTCTACAAGTTTTCTAATAATTTGCAGTTGCTGAAAATCTTTTTCACCAAAATATGCATTGTCTGGAGTTACAATTTCGAACAATTGTTTTACAATTGTCCCAACACCATCAAAATGTCCATCTCTAAACTCTCCTTCCATTTCATGCTCTAAACCGTCAAAATTAAATTTAACAGATGAAACATTTTTTGAATAAATGTCATTAACAGTAGGAGCATATACTACAATTTTGTCATCAGAAACTGTTTTTAATAGTTCAATGTCTTTTTCTAAGGTCCTCGGATATTTCTCTAAATCTTGTTTATTATCAAATTGTGTTGGATTTACAAAAACGCTTACAAAAACTAAGTCATTTTCGCTTAAAGCCTTTCTAACTAAAGACATATGTCCTTTATGAAGTGCTCCCATCGTAGGCACAAAACCAACCTTGTTTCGACTTGATTTGTATTGAGAAATAATCTCAGAAATTCTACTTTTTAATTTAACTACTACCACATTAACAAAAATTAACAGCTTGCAAACATAATATATTAAGGCTAATCTGCATAAATTTTTGTAATTTTGCAGGGTTTTTATTTTTAAAACTAAAAACTAATTGCTTATGAAGGATAAGAGAATATTATATGTGTCGTCTGAAGTAGTACCATATTTACCTGAAACTGAGATTTCATCAATGTCGTTTGAAGCTCCTAGAATGGTAAACAAACAAGGGGGACAGATACGAATATTCATGCCAAGGTATGGAAATATAAATGAGCGTAGACATCAACTACACGAAGTAATAAGATTATCAGGAATAAATCTTGTGATTAATGATTTGGATATGCCCTTAATTATAAAAGTTGCTTCAATTCCAAAAGAAAGAATACAAGTTTATTTTATCGATAACGAAGAATACTTTAAACGCAAAGCTACTCTTACTGACGAGGATGGAAATTTATTTCCAGATAACGATGAACGTTCTATCTTTTTCGCTAAAGGTGTAATTGAAACCGTTAAAAAATTAAATTGGGCTCCAGATATCATACATGTTCATGGATGGTTAGCTTCTTTATTACCATTATACTTGAAAGAGTACTATAAAGACGAACCATTATTTGCGAATAGTAAAATAGTTACTTCATTATATAATCAAAGCTTTGATGATACGTTAAATACTGAAATGATTAATAAAATAAAATTTGACAACATATCTGAGGAAGCTATTAAAACGCTTATAAAACCTTCTTATTCTAATATAATGAAAGTAGCAATAGATTATTCTGATGCTTTAATTATTGGCTCTGAAGAAATTCCTTCAGAATTACAAGAACATCTTGACAATAGTAAAAAGCCTACTTTGGAATATCATGGCCTAGATACTTTTGCTGAAGCTTATACAGAATTCTATAATACAAAAGTATTAAGTTAGTTAAAATCAAACATGAAAAATATTAAAATGACCATAAAGCACTTTGCCTTAACATCTCTTGTTTTACTAGTTCTAACAAGTTGTGACAAAGAATATGCAAGTTTA
>Ga0208304_10000693_pt1 | contig 17478 bp, 20 predicted proteins | sample ColrivemetaGS713_FD_187603 | JGI IMG/M metagenome (GOLD analysis project Ga0208304, IMG submission 187603) | Estuarine microbial communities from the Columbia River estuary - Flood tide ETM metaG S.713 (SPAdes) (version 2) | ecosystem: Environmental > Aquatic > Marine > Intertidal zone >... | reverse complement strand
GGCACTCTATCGTACGCTTGCCGAATTGCAATTCTCCATCCCAAAAGTTGGATAGACAGCAAAAAAGCTGGATCATTTGCTGGTGAATTGCCCGATCATCATGGCCTCATCTTCGCCTGACATGGCGATAAATTGGGCGCTGACATGAGGCGCATTTGGCGCGTGAAATGCGCCAATGACGCGGGTGTCCCAGCTATTTTCACGTTGCTTGTTTAACCTTAGCGTCATAATGGCGCTTTCATCTAAGAAGCTGTTGGCGCTATTGCTGATCTGAAATGCCATGCTGCCCCGAAGGCTGTGCATATCGTCATCGCGAAGATCAATCTCGCGGACAAAGGCGGTTTGACCCGTAAAATCCACATTAATTATGCCCTTGCCAGCAAAGTTAGATGGACTTTCAGTCTCAAAACAATAGCAAAGCATCTGCATTGCCAATGGCCGATTCAGGCTAGTCGTCAGTGGCTTTGAAAATTCGACAATAGGGATGATTGTTTGCTGGGAATGGAGGCCAATAGAAGACGAGAAATACTCTTCAAACTTGGTTTGGCTTAATGCTTTAAGGCGTGTCTGATCGGGGTAGAAAAAGTGCAAATTTTTGATGTCCGGTAATAGCAGTTCGGCTCTAAAACCAATAAGCTGGTCAAAATCGGGGCTTGCCGAGACGGCCATGTTGGCCTTCACCAAATCTGACGCCATTAAATTAGGGTGTGTTTTGAAGATTGAATGCCCAATATTTGGAAAATTGAACATCTGATGCTCATGGGCAGCCGGCGGGATGGTCAATGCTGGCATGGCTTGTTGAAGGGTGATTTTCGGTATACCCTTATCTGGCATTTCTGGCCTGACATCAGCAATCATACAGCCGCTTGCTGCGATGATCAAAGCGATCAAATGGCCACAAGAAAGTCCGTTTTGATGCCGCAAGATCATATGAAACAGCAACGACCATCTGTCGAAGGTGCTCATGTCCGAAAATATAACTCAAAAGTATGAAGTGACGCAATAATGCGCTGTTGCTGGATGTTGTTATTGGGCGCTGCGATTGGGTAATGTTCGCAGAGTCTTGGTATTTATTTGGGCATTTGGGCGGGATTATTTCACCGCAACGCGCTGGGTGATTTTCAGCTCGATACGACGGTTTTTACGGCGGGCATCGTCATTATCAGTGGCGTCAAGTGGCTGAAACTCACCATACCCCGCAGCGGCTAGCCGGTTGGCTGGCAAGCCTTGTTGGTTGAGAAAACGTACCACCGATAGCGCCCGTTCGGTTGAAAGATCCCAGTTATCAGCATAGCGGCCAGCGCGGATTGGCACGTCATCAGTATGGCCGTCAACCTGCAGAACCCAATTGATATCTTCGGGAATTTTCGTTGCAATATCGGCAAGGGTAATCGCAAGCTTGGCAAGCTGGTCTTGACCTTCGGCCGCAATCTCAGCCTGACCTTGGGCAAACAGAACTTCAGATTGAAAGACAAAGCGATCGCCAACAATCTGAACATCGTCGCGCCCTTTCAATACGTCACGCAACCGGCCAAAAAATTCTGACCGGAAACGTTGTAATTCCTGAACACGGCTTGCCAAGGCGTTGTTTAACGACCGGCCAAGACTGGCGATGGCGACCTTATCGCGCGTTGCTTGCCGGTCTTTTTCGGCAAGAAGGCTGGTTAGTTCTTCAAGACGAAGCCGCAAGGCGGCCAAGGCGCCCGTCATTTGCGCGATTTGCGCTTTTGATGCAGTGGTTTCGGCGTGCAACGCGTCAATTTTATTGGCGGCGCTCTGGTTCTGCGCTTGTGCCATTGCCAATTGCCCTTCGGCAAGCTGGAGCGCGCCTAACCGTTCTTCAAGGCTGCTCCGCGCGGCGGCAAGGGCGGCTTCGGAATCGGCTTGTTTTGCGGCTAGGCGTGCGATTTCATTATTACGCACCGCAATGGCGGCTTGCACGCTTGCCAATTGGGCTTGTAGTTCGTCACGATTGGCATTGCTGGTATTTAACTGATTGGTAATTTGCGCCAGATTGGCGGCAAGATCGGCGCTTGCGCGGCGTTCAATATTCAACAGCTCGCCAAGCGATGCCAATTGCTGTCGCATCTCGCCAAGCGTGGCATCTTGCCCTGAGACACGATAGGCCAAATTCACCTGAATCAGCACAAAGACCATCAGCACAAAAATGATCACCATCAGCAAGGTTGCCAAAGCGTCAACAAATCCGGGCCAGGTAAAATTTTCTACCCGACGCGCATTGCCAATTCGTGCCAGCGCCATTGTGGCTATTCCCCTTTACCGCGACGCGTTTTGACGTCAATCATCGCGGCGATGGATGAGGACAGGCCGCGTAATTCACTGGCCACAACATCTGTTTGGCGGTTTCGGTCGGCACGCAAATCTTCGGATAGCTGCATGATATTGGCGTTTAGCTGCGCTAGATGCTCTCGAATGCGGCGGTCATCGGCCAAGGACTCGTTCAAATTCGCCATCGTGCCAGTCAATTGTGAGACCTGTTCTAACAGGCGTTCGCGGTTATCTTCGCCATTTGAAATCGATTGCGACAAAGCCATAACCGCACGGGCGGCTTCTTCGCTCATGCCGCTGGCAAGCGCGGTTTGTCCTGCAGTTGATGATGGGTTGCTGTCATTAAAACGGGCAAAGGCCGATAGCCAATCTTCCAGCTCGTTAAAAAACCGGCCCATTGCCTGCCCCAACTGAAGGTCAAGAAACCCAAGGATCAAGGAACCGGCAAGGCCAAATAAAGACGATGAAAAGGCGGTTGCCATTCCAGAAAGCGGCGCATCAAGTCCAATGCGCAATTGCCCCATCATGGCCTCAAAATTATTGCTGTTCGTATCGATTGAGCTAACAACATTCCCAACGGCGCCAATCGTTTGAAGCAGTCCCCAAAATGTGCCAAGCAATCCCAAAAAGACCAATAGGCCAATCATGTAGCGGGAAATTTCACGCCCTTCATCAAGGCGGGCAGCCACCCCATCAAGAACCGAACGCAACGATAATGCCGATAGCTGCGCATCATGGCGCGAATCTGCCAGCATCGCATAAACGGTTGCCAAAAGAACGGGGCGGCGTTCTGGTGGATCAAGTTTGCCAGTGGATTTAACCGCAAGAAGCCAGTTGCGTTCTGGCATGAGCCGCAGGGTTTGCCGGATGATATAGATAATGCCAATGCCAAATGCGCCAAGGATAACGCCGTTTAATGCTGGATTTCCCATAAAGGCGGCTTGTAACGGCGCGGCCAAAAGCGCGGCAATAATGCTAACCCCAAGCAAAAAGATGAACATTCTGAAAAGATAACGTCTTGGGTTGGTTTCCATGATCTTATCTCCTAGGCATGGTCGGTCACGGCAGCTATTACGCGGATGATCGCAATGATCAGGCTGGCGCGAACATCCGTAATCTTGAAATTCTTCTCATGAAACAATGGCAGGATTGTGAATATTCGCAAGCCTTGCCAGATGAAATTGCAATTACGGCGCGAAAGTCACCTAAATTCCGGACGGCAAAACACAAACGGCTTATTGGCCGCGGTCTGAAATTTAGCAGGAAAAAAGAAGCCGGCTTATGCCCGCGCCTTGGCAAGATGCTTTAGCAATTCGGCATGGATGGCCGGATTTCCGGCAACGACATCGCCGCTTTGCAAAACGCGGTCGCGCGAAGCAAAGTCAGAAACAAAGCCACCAGCTTCACGAACCAACAGGATACCAGCGGCAATATCCCAGCTTTTAAGGCCATGTTCCCAATAGCCGTCAAACCGTCCTGCGGCAACATAAGCAAGGTCAAGCGCGGCCGAACCAAAACGTCGCACGCCAGCGCTAACACCCATGATATTGAATAATTCGCGGGCAAAAAGCGCATGGTCTTCATCGGTGCCCCGCCCGATAAACGGAATGCCGGTGGCAAACACAGATTCGCCCATCTGCCGCCGTCCAGAAACGCGCAACCTGCGGTCATTGACATAGGCGCCTGATCCGGCCTCGGCAAAGAAATATTCATGGCGAAGCGGATCAAAGACCAATGCCGCGGTGATTTTGCCTTTGTCACGAACGGCAATCGAAATGGCAAAATGCGGAATGCCATGTAGGTAATTTGTCGTGCCGTCAAGCGGGTCAACAATCCAGCAGGGCGCATCAGGATCGGCGCCAGCGGTTATTCCGCTTTCTTCCATCTCAAATCCCCAATCGGGGCGTGCCTTTGACAATTCGGCCTTGATGATGCGTTCGGCATTAGTATCAACGCGCGAGACAAAATCGGCTGGCCCTTTGCGGCTAACCTGCAGATTTTCAACTTCACCAAAATCGCGAAGCATATTGCGGCTGGCGGCGGTGGCCGCCTTGTGCATGACATTAATGAGGGCGGAGCGGGTTGCCATAAAAAGTCCTGTAACTCTAAAAATTAATTCTTTGCACGCTCTACATAGCTTGCATCTTCCGGCCGCACAACAATGCGTGTACCAGATTCGATATGCGGTGGTACCATAACGCGCTCGCCATTTTCTAAAATAGCGGGCTTATATGATGATGAGGCTGTTTGGCCTTTGACAACAGCATCGGCCTCGACAACTTCCATCACAACCGTGTCGGGAAGTTCAACAGAAATTGGATCGCCTTCATGGCTGGACATCGTTACGATCATGCCATCTTGCAAATAGGCGGCGCGCTCGCCAACCATGTCTTTGACAATGCTGATTTGCTCAAAGGTTTCTGAATGCATGAACACCAGATGGTCACCCTCGTCGTAAAGAAAGGTGCAGGCGGCTTCGTCAAGAATTACCCGCTCAACCGTTTCTGATGACCGGAAGCGTTCATTCAATTTGGTGCCATCGCGGATATCGCGCAATTCGATCTGGGCAAAGGCGCCGCCTTTTCCAGGTTTGACATGCGCCACTTTTACCGCTGTCCAAAGACGACCATTATGTTCGATCACATTGCCGGGTTTGACGGCATTTCCGTTGAGTTTCATCGCTAAATCCTTGTTCGAATCGCTGCGGTTTGCAGCGAAGGCCTATCCGTATTTACAAAAATTTGCCAATGGCGGCGGCATTATCCAGCATTCGGCAGGAAAAGCCCCATTCATTGTCATACCATGCCAATACCCGAACCAAACGCTTGTTCAATACGCTTGTTTGGGTCAGGTCGGCAACTGAAGAATGCGGGTCATGGTTAAAATCAATCGAGACGAGCGGGCGCTCATTGACGCCAAGAACACCCTTCATTGGTCCATTTGCGGCCGCGATAAGAAGCTGATTGATTTCTTCAATTGATGTGTCGCGGCTTGTTGTGACCACCAGATCGACAACCGAAACATTGGCTGTTGGGACACGAATGGCCGATCCTGACATCTTGCCTTGCAATTGCGGCAGAACCTCGCCAACCGCTTTTGTGGCGCCGGTTGAGGTTGGGATCATTGACATGGCGGCGGCGCGGGCGCGGCGCAAATCCTTATGGCTTGAATCAAGCGTTGGCTGATCGCCAGTATAGGCGTGGATTGTTGTCATATAGCCAGCTTCAATGCCAACATTATCAGCCAGAACCTTGGCAACAGGGGCAAGACAATTGGTCGTACATGACGCGTTTGACACCACATCGGCATCAGCCGTTAACAGGCTGTCATTGACGCCAAAAACAATGGTTTGATCGGCGTTTTTGCATGGTGCGGAAACAAGCACTTTTTTCGCACCCGCGGCAAGATGCGCTGCCGATGCTTCGCGATTATTGAATTTTCCCGAACATTCCAGAACAATATCAACGCCATGTGCCGCATGCGGAATATTGGCTGGATCGCGTTCGCGGCTCATATGGATTTTACCACTGCCAACATCCATCCAGTCCTCGCCATGCGTTACCGTGCCGACAGCGCGTCCATGAACCGAGTCAAATTCATACAGATGTGCTGAGGTTTCAACCGGTCCGGGGCTGTTGATCAGCACAACTTCCATATCCTGATGCCCCATTTCCTGAAAAGCACGAAGTGTCATCCGGCCAATGCGGCCAAATCCGCTGATCGCCAATTTTAATGTCACGAGACAGTCTCCTTGGTTTGTTCTGCTGACCGATGATGGTTTGGCCAGATATCATCCAGAAATTATATGTCTAAAAAGATCTGCTTACCCAATTTGGCGTTTTGCCGCTACGACAATGGCGTCAGCGGTAATGCCGAAATGATTATACAGATCATCAATCGGTGCCGAGGCACCAAATCCGGTCATGCCGATAAAGCTGTCGGTCTCGCCAAGCAGCCAATCCCAGCTTTGACGCAGCCCAGCCTCAACAGCAATGCGCGGCGTCTTGCCAAGCACCTGCTGGCGGTAGGTAGCATCCTGCATGGCAAAAAGATCAAGACAAGGCACCGAAACAACAGCAGCATTGATGCCGCTATCAGCAAGCTGTTTTTGCGCCTCAATGGCAATGCCAACTTCGGATCCTGATGCCAGCAAAGTGATCTGGCGTGCGCCGTCACAATCAACGGCAACATAAGCGCCTTTTGCGGTTTTGTTTTCGGCCATGTCGCCATGCCGGAATTGTGCCAGTCCTTGCCGGCTCAATGCCAGAATCGATGGCGTGGCTTTGGCCTCAAGCGCGGTTTGCCATGCCTCGGCGGTTTCCACAGCGTCACCGGGGCGGAACACGAATAAATTTGGCATGACACGAAGCGCGGCAAGATGTTCAACGGGCTGATGCGTCGGGCCATCTTCGCCAAGACCAATCGAATCATGCGTCATGACATAGATAACGCGCTGTTCCATCAATGCTGACAAACGAATGGATGGACGGCAATAATCGGTAAAGACCATAAAGGTGCCGCCATAAGGGATGGCCCCACCATGAAGGGCAATGCCGTTCATTGCTGCGGCCATACCATGCTCGCGAACACCGTAATGAATATAGGTGCCGCCATAATTGCCATGATCGAAAATTGTGTGATCGGCAACGCGTGTATTGTTTGATCCGGTTAGATCGGCCGATCCGCCAAATAGGGTCGGGCAGACTGGCAAAATAGCTTCGATGGCTTTCTGGCTGGCAACGCGCGTTGCCAGTTTTTGTGGCGCGCTTGCCAACTGGTTTTTCCAAGCAAGAACCGCATTGGCAACAGCCTTGTCAAAATCATTGGCAATGGCGGCATCAAAGGCAGTCTTGTTCTGGCTAGTCGCATGCCGATCTTGCCATGATTGATGCGCCGCCGCGCCGCGAGCGCCAACAGCGCGCCATTCGGCCAGAATATCGGCGGGGATTTCAAAAGCCGGATGCGGCCAACCAAGCGTTTCGCGGGCCAGCGCAATTTCAGCATCGCCAAGCGGCGCGCCATGAACACCTGACGTGCCTTGTTTATTTGGCGACCCAAGGCCGATCACGGTTTTGCAGCAGATCAGGCTTGGCCGGTCATCTGCCTGGGCGGCGCTAATGGCGGCGGAAACGGCGTCCATATCATGCCCGTCACAGCTGAGAACCTGCCAGCCATAGGCCTCGAAGCGGCCGCCAGTATCATCCGATGTCGACAAGTCAGTGCTGCCGTCAATTGAAATGCTGTTATCATCAAACAGCACGATCAACCGACCAAGCTTCATATGGCCTGCCATCGAGGCGGCTTCATGACTAACGCCCTCCATAAGACAGCCATCACCGGCAATGACATAAGTGTGATGATTGACCAGATCATCGCCATAGCGTGCGGCCATATGACGTTCGGCCATCGCCATGCCAACAGCATTGGCAATGCCCTGACCAAGCGGGCCAGTCGTGGTTTCAATGCCTTTGGCATGACCAAATTCGGGATGTCCGGCGGTGCGTGCGCCAAGCTGGCGGAAATTGCGAATCTGGTCGATGGTCATATCTTCGTAACCGGTAAGATGCAAAAGCGCATAAATCAGCATCGAGCCATGTCCGGCAGATAGAACAAAACGGTCACGATCAGGCCAGTTAGGGCTGGCCGCATCAAATTTCAGATGGTCACAAAATAGCGCGGTTGCGGCATCGGCCATGCCCATTGGCATGCCCGGATGGCCCGAATTGGCGGGCTTGAACAGCGTCCATTGCAAGAGCCCGAATCGCATTTGCCATAGTTTGACGTTGAGACGAATTCGGCATTGTAGCCTCCAAAGATCGCTGGTTTGAATGTCAGGCAAGATCATGCTGTTTTTTTGGGCACAATCGACAAGTAATTGATGAGCCGCAATTTGCCCTTGTTGGGCGCGTTCGTCAATGCATCAACGCCAAGATTGCCTTGGCCAAACAGATCATCTTTCTGGCGTAAGTCATATTTTGCGCTTTATTTCGATTCGTAATTCAGGCAAGCTTTGGTTCATAACATATTATGTTCTAGAGAAAAAACCGTCCTATTGTTTTGTCTGTTTCGGCTGTAATGCATGCCATAGGATAGCAATCGGCACGGTTGGCAAGAGAGATTTGGCAGGTAATGACGCGATTGCAAAATGCCGAAAAACAGCTAAGCGACGCCCTTGTCGCATTGGAATCGGCAGTTGAATCGGTGATCGAGGCTTCTGCATCAAATGCCGTTGCGGCGCCCCCATCAACGGCTGATTTTGCGGCGCTGATCGACGAGGTCAGTGGAATTGAGGCCAAGCTTGGCGAAGCCATGCAGGTCATTGCCGATATTGACGCGGCGCAAACAAGCGCGGCCAATGCTGGCAACACAGGAGACAGCCAATGAGCCAGTCAGTTGTCACCATTCGGTTGAACGGCCATCCCTATCAGATCGGCTGTGGTGCGGGTGAAGAAGAACATGTTGCCAATTTGGGGGCTGAAGTTGAATCGATCATGCAGTCGCTTGTCGGTTCGGTTGGTCAGATTGGTGAAGCGCGGTTGCTGGCGATGGTGGCACTGATTCTGGCAGATCGCGCAGGCACGGCGGCAGCGGCAAATGGTTCATCGAACGCAGCGACGCCAACCGCCCCGTCTGCAGGCGCATCTGCCGATGATGGGAATGCGGCCGAAGATCGGGCTGCCGCGCTTTTGGAAGATGCGGCGATAAAGATTGCCAAGCTCACATCAAAGCTTGCATTTGATGTGACAAAACCCTAAATGATGCCGTAGGCGACGACTGCGTTTTCGCGTTTAGTTTTTCAATCCCTGGGGCCATAAATTTTCTCTCGGGAGCTGCCTCTGGCCAGGCCGTGGTTTGGTTATGTGGCACCCACCTGCAAAGCAGGTCACAGAGGATGATACAACGACGGTTAAGGTGGTCGCCGCCGCTTTCTTGCTATTGGCCATGAGGCTTGAATGTCACAAAGGACGTCTGGCTTGTCCAAAGCCAATCTTGATCCGGCTGCAGCAAAAGTGGCTTGCCGCAAGCTGGCGGCGCAAAACCGCACCCTTCTTGCCGCGCGTGAAACGCATGCTGCCACTTTACTGGCCACACATGCCGAGTGTTTGATTGATCGCTTTGGCCGCGGTATTTACGCCGCCTATTTCCCCATTCGCAGTGAATTATCGCCGCTTGATCTATTGGCGCGCCTTGCCGATTTGGGCTGTGCGTCGGCCTTGCCCGTAACGCCTGCCGAAGGCCAGCCGTTGCGCTTTCATCGCTGGGCGGTTGGTGATCGGCTTGATGACGGGCCTTATGGCACCAAACAGCCGCCTGCAGATCATGCACTTTGTCGTCCTGATGTGATTCTGGCACCGATGTTGGCGTTTGATTCGGCTGGCTGGCGGCTTGGTTATGGTGGCGGGTTCTATGATCGCACTCTTGCTGTTCTCAGGGGCGCAGGGCATCATCTATCGGTAATTGGCATTGCCTATGATGGTCAAAAGCTGGACAAAATACCGGTTGGCCCCTATGACATGCCGCTTGATGCGGTTCTTAGCCCGACCGGTTTGTTCGCGCCGGTGCATCCGCAAAATTGATTTGATTGCCACTGGCGGTAAAACGCCCAAGTGATCGAGACATGCCAAGCAATGCCGCCGATTGGCGGCATATCAACAAGGATACAGCATAATGCGCGTTTTGTTTTTGGGAGATATTGTTGGCCGGACGGCGCGCAATGAAGTGATCGAGCAAATGCCGGTTCTGCGTGAAGAGTTGGCGCTCGATTTCATCGTGGTGAATTGTGAAAATGCGGCTGGCGGTTTTGGCATCACGCCAAAGATCTGTGATGCGCTTTTTGCCGCTGGTGCCGATGTTCTGACAACGGGCAATCATGTCTGGGACAAAAAAGAGATTATTGATTATATCGCGTCTGAACCGCGTTTGCTGCGGCCGTTGAACATGGCTGAAGGCACCCCGGGAAAAGGCATTGTTCAGGTGACGAATGCTGCTGGAAAGCGGCTTGTTGCGGTGAATTTGATGACCAATTTATTCATGGCAGTAAATGATCCGGTCTTTCCGGCATTAAATGATGCGCTGGTGCGCAACAAGCTTGGCCGTGATGCCGACTTCATCTTGATCGATGTTCATGGCGAGGCAACGTCGGAAAAAATGGCGCTTGGCCATTATGCTGATGGCAGGGCCTCGCTTGTGGTGGGAACACACACGCATGTGCCAACGGCCGATCACCGTGTTTTGGCAGGTGGCACGGCCTATCAGAGCGATGCCGGTATGTGCGGCGATTATGATAGTGTGATTGGCATGGACAAAGGCGCGGCGACTGACCGTTTCCTTGGGCGTGGCAATAGCCGTCTTTCGGTCGCGCTTGGGCCGGTAACGCTGAGCGGTGTGATTGTCGAAACAGGTGAAACCGGCCTTGCTACCGCCATCTATCCGCTTCGCCGTGGCGGGGTTTTGTCTTCGAGCTAGCCGATGCGTCATCTTTGCCAGCCATAACGGCCGTGACGAAAAATGAGTGGCAAGGCTGGTTCCCCAAGCTTTGATCTGTTATACCGGTGCGGATCGGATCGTGCCGCTGGCTTGAGCCGAAAACAGATAAGCAAACCAGACATTAAAGCAGATAAAGCAATAAGAGATCATGGCAGGCCATTCCAAATTCAAAAATATCATGCACCGCAAAGGTGCGCAGGACAAAAAACGGGCAAAGGTTTTTGGTCGTCTTATCAAAGAGCTGACCGTCGCCGCGCGAAGCAGCACTGATCCTGATTCAAACCCACGCTTGCGCTCGGCCCTATCGGCGGCCCGCGCGGCTAATATGCCCAAGGATAATATCGAACGCGTGCTGAAACGCGCCGAGGGTGGCGAGGGTGAAAATTATGATGAAATCCGCTATGAGGGCTATGGCCCGGGTGGTACGGCATTGATCGTTGATGCGATGACCGATAATCGTAACCGTACCGCATCTGAAGTGCGCGCCGCCTTTAATAAATTTGGCGGTTCGCTTGGCGAAACAGGATCGGTAAGCTTTATGTTTGATCGGGTAGGCCAGATCATCTATCCGGCTGATGTGACCGATGCCGATACGATGTTCGAAGCGGTGTTTGAAGCGGGTGCCGAAAATGTGGAATCGGATGAAACTGGCCATGAAGTGATTTGCGCGCCGGATGATTTTAACGCCGTTCGCGAGGCGCTGGAAACGGTGTTTGGTGCGCCCGAAGAATCGGGTCTGACGTGGAAACCGCAAAATTTGATCGCCGTTGATGAGGGGCAGGCCTCGACCTTGTTAAAGCTTCTTGATGCGCTTGACGATAATGACGATGTACAGAATGTGTCGTCAAATTTTGATATTTCGGACGACGTCATTGCCAAGCTTACCTAAGCGGGGCCGATGATGCGGATCCTTGGCATCGACCCCGGATTGCGATGCACCGGCTGGGGCGTTATCGCCGTTGTTGGTGGGCGGTTGCAGCATATTGCCAATGGCGCGATCCAGCCCAAGCCCGCCCTTGATGATGCCTCGCGGTTACAAATTATTTTTGATGGGCTTTGCGAGGTAATTACCCTTCACCAGCCCGATCAGGCGGCAATTGAACAAATCTTTGTGGCAAAATCAGCCGGATCGGCGCTTCGCCTTGGTATGGCCCGCGGTGTTGGCATCCTTGCTTGTGGGGTCAATCGGCTTGGTGTTGCCGAAATTTCGGCGCGCGCTGTCAAAAAGGCTGTTGCTGGCACCGGTACGGCCGATAAAAAACAAATCCAGGATATGGTCACACGCCTGCTGGCAGTCACGGCGCAAAATGCCGATGCTGCCGATGCGCTGGCAATTGCGATTGCCGCAAGCAATGAGGCTGGTACAGCGGCGTCAGTCGGGGTAGAGTTAGATAAGGGACAAGCGGGCAATGGTCTGTCAGCGGCTATCGCAGCGGCGCTTGCCCGAGATGATGCCAGCAATGGGGGCAAGACATGATTGCGCAATTGCGTGGCACCATAGTGCGAACCGATGATCAGCAAACGATCCTTGATGTTCATGGCGTTGGCTATGCGGTCAATATTTCTGGCCGAACCCAAGGCCAGCTTGGCACCATGGCAGGTGAGGTTACGCTATTAACCGAAATGCAGGTCCGCGAAGACAGCATGACCCTATTTGGCTTTCTTGATCTGGCTGAACGCGATGCTTTTCGGCTTTTGATCACGGTTCAGGGCGTTGGTGCCAAGGCGGCGATGGCCATTTTATCGGTGTTGTCGCCAAGTGATTTAACCAATGCCATTGTCGCCGGTGACAAGGCAATGGTGGCGCGTGCCGATGGTGTTGGGCCAAAGATTGCCCAGCGTGTGGTCAATGAACTTGGCGAGAAAATTGGAAAAATCACCAGCCTTGGTGGGGCCTTGGCCATTGGCGATGCTGGCGGTGGCATGGCTGGCGGCGCGGCTGGCGGATTTGACGGAGCCGCAGCTGGATTATTTAGTGATGCGGTTTCGGCGCTGGTTAATCTTGGCTATGGACGCGCCGAGGCACATAGCGCGGTGATGCGTGTTCAGGCAAAGCTTGGCGGAGACACTCTTTCAGATGTGATTGCGGCTGCCTTGCGGGAGATGGGCGCATGACCCAATCGGATGAGTCCAGCCGCCTGATCGGCGCTGATAGTCAAGAGCGAAGTGATAATGCTTTGCGGCCAACCTCGCTTGCTGAATTTATCGGGCAGGGCAATGGACGCCGCAATCTTGAAACATTCATTCATGCCGCGCGCGATCGTGGTGATGCGATGGATCACAGCCTTCTTCACGGGCCGCCGGGTCTTGGCAAAACAACCTTGGCGCAGATCATTGCGGCTGAATTGGGTGTTGGTTTTCGGGCAACGTCTGGGCCGGTCATTGCGCGGGCGGGTGATTTGGCCGCTTTGCTTACCAATTTGCGGCCACGCGATGTTTTGTTTATTGACGAAATTCATCGCCTTGCGCCTGCGGTTGAAGAGGTTCTCTATCCGGCGATGGAAGATTTTCAACTTGATCTTATCATTGGCGAGGGGCCGTCGGCGCGCTCAGTGCGGATTGATTTGCCGCCATTTACGCTTGTTGGCGCCACAACAAGATCGGGGCTGTTGACAACGCCGCTTCGTGACCGATTTGGCATTCAAATGCGGATGCAGTTTTACACTCCTGATGAATTGTCACTTATCCTGACCAAACAGGCAATCAAGCTTGGGCTTGATCTTGGCGCTGATGGGGCGGCCGAAATTGCTGGGCGGGCGCGCGGAACGCCGCGTGTGGCAGGCCGGTTATTGCGACGGGTTCGCGATATTGCGGCGGTTGAAGCCTCGGGAACAGTAACCGCGGCGGTTGCCGATGCCGCTTTGCACCGGCTTGAAGTCGATGCCAATGGCCTTGACCAGATGGATCGGCGCTATCTTGCCTGTTTGGCCGAATCTTATGCTGGTGGGCCGGTTGGCGTGGAAACGCTGGCGGCGGTATTGTCTGAACAGCGTGATGTTCTAGAAGAGGTGATTGAACCTTATTTGATGCAAACCGGATTATTGATGCGCACACCGCGCGGGCGGTGCCTGTCGGTTGGTGGTTGGGCCTATCTTGGCATGACGCCGCCTGCATCGGCTGCCAAACAGCTTGATCTTCTGACGCAAATCGCCGGTGATGAGACAGATATCGAATAGGGTATGATGGTGGGTGATCGGCAAAAAAATCTGGCGGGAAGCCGCGATAATGCCAATCTTGCAGCAAGCGCCGATGCCATGCTTGATGGCCGTTTTGACGCTGGCAATCATATTTATCCGCTTCGTGTTCAATATGAAGATACCGACGCTGGCGCGATTGTTTATCATGCGCAATATCTGGCCTTTGCCGAACGCGCAAGATCGGCATGGCTTCGGTGTCTTGGTATTGACCAGCCAGCGATGCTTGCCGATGACGGTTTCGGTTTTGTTGTGCGCCGTATCGAGATTGATTTTCATCGCCCCGCCGGTCTTGGTGATATTCTTGATGTTGACAGCGGCTTGCTTCGGCTTGGCGGCGCATCACTGAAATTACAACAAAAAATCATAAATCGTGAAAACCGCCATATTCTTGCCCGACTTGTCGTAGACATAGGGCTTGTCGAGCTGGCACATGGAGCGCAGCCAAAAATATGTCGGCTGCCCGCGGCGGTCAAAGCCAAATTTTCCGGTCTGGCGCTGTCAGATGGATAACCAGCACCGGCGAAATGGTGCGAACGCAAATGCTATTTGGGTGAGAACAGAGGGTAAATAAATGAATTCTGTGGAGATGACGGTAACCCATTCGAGTGCAGATCTCAGCATCATGGGGTTGTTCTGGGCGGCGGATCCTTTTGTCAAGCTGGTCATGTTGCTATTGATTTTGGCATCGGTTTGGTGCTGGGCGATTGTGGTGGAAAAAGTCACCATCATTCGGCGTGAGCGGCGTTTGGCGCAGGCCTTTGAAGATGCCTTCTGGTCAGGTGGTTCGCTTGACAAGCTCTATGATGATACCGGCGCCAATCCGCGCGATGCAATGTCGATTGTGTTTGTTGCCGCGATGCGTGAATGGCGACGGGCAACGTCGCGCGGGCTTGCCGATGCCAGCCGCGCCGATTTGCGCGCGTCATTGGTCAGCCGCATCGACCGGTCAATGAATTTTACCATCACACGTGAAATGGAGCGAATGGAACGCGGGATGAATTTTCTGGCGTCAATCGGCTCGGTTTCGCCGTTTGTTGGCTTGCTTGGCACGGTCTGGGGGATCATGAGTTCGTTCCAGTCGATCGCCGAGTCAAAAAACACCAGCCTTGCCGTTGTCGCACCCGGGATTGCCGAGGCGCTATTCGCCACCGCGCTTGGGCTTGCCGCCGCCATTCCGGCAGTGATTGCCTATAATAAATTTGCTGGCGATCTTGAACGATTTGGCGCACGGCTTGAGACATTTGCGCAGGAATTCAGTACGCTTTTGGCGCGCCAGCTTGATGAAGGCGGCAAATAATGGGGGCCGGAGTCAAACGATCAACCGGCGGACGGCGGCATCGTCCGATGGGTGAGATTAACGTTACCCCCTTTGTTGATGTCATGCTGGTACTGCTGATCGTCTTTATGGTAACAGCGCCGCTTTTGACCGTCGGGGTTGAGGTCGATTTGCCGAAAACCAAGGCTGGGGCAATCAATGCCGATGCGGCGCCTTTGGTGGTTTCGATCAAAGCTGATGGCAGCCTTTATTTGCAGGAAGCAGCTGTTGACGCCGCGGTTTTGATCCCGCGCCTGAAGGCCATTTCCAACGCCAATCCTGATGTTCGTATTTTCGTGCGTGGTGATCGGGCAGTGACCTATGGCGATGTGCTTGGTGTTATGGGCCGCATTCAGGCCGCCGGATTTGAAAAGGTTGCATTAGTGGCCCAGCTTCCTGACGTGAAATAATGGTCGCTTGATGGAACGTTGCGTGGAACGCTAGAGATGGATCGTCGTTCGCTGATTATTTCGGTTGGATTGCACGTCAGTGTTGCGGTACTGGCGTGGATTGGCTTGCCGTCAATCAAGCGCGATCTTCCCGAGGAGCAACCCATCGTGGTGATGGAAATGGTGCAATCAGTGCCAACGACCAATCTGACGCAAGGCGATAAACCGAATACTGCAAAGAAAGAACAAAAAGCGGCCAAATCGAAAAAACCGCCACCGCCACCACCGCCAGCCCCGCCGCGCGCAAAACCGCCAGCACCAAAGCCCGTAGCCAAGCCAAGCCCAAAGGCCCCCGATCCAAAAGCGGAAATTCTGCCTCAAAAAACAACGCCTAAACCAAAGCCAAAGCCTGCAATTGCCCAACCACCGGCACCGCCAAAGTCAAAGCCAAAAACCGCCGCCACGATCAAGGCGCCAAAACGCCTGCCGCAATCACCGCCAAAACGCATCAATAAACTAGCCCGCCAAAAAGCATCGCAAAAACAGCGCGAAGACGCATTGAGCGGGGTGATGCAAAATCTTGCCAAGGCCAAGGCAGTATCCGAAGAAGCCGAAAAGAAACGGCGAGAAAAGGAACGCAAAGAAGCGGCTGAGACTTTGACCAGCAATTTGACAACGGCGGCTGGTAATGCCGTTCGCGCCCCGCAAAAGCCGGTTGTTGGCCCGCTTGGCCTGTCCGACATTGATCGTATTCGCCAGCATGTGTCATCATGCTGGTCGCCGCCAATTGGCACGGCGGGTGCAAACACGCTAATTGTTGACATAATTGTCACGTTAGATAGGGACGGAAAGGTTTTGACAGCCGAGGTTGATAATAAGATGCGACTTGCCACCGACCGCACATACCGTGTTGCCGCAGACGAGGCCATTCGCACAATGTTTAAATGTTCGCCTTTGCCGGTGCCTTTGGATAAATATGAACAATGGAAAAGCTTTATCTTCGGGTTTGATCCGAAATTTTTAACGCGATAATGATGTGGCATGGTTTGCGCCAGACGGCGCATATCGGCAGGTAAATAGATGGGAATAGGTTCACTATGATGATGTTTTTGCGATTAGTGACTGTGATTGCGGCTTGTTTTGGCCTTTTTGGCAATATCGCCAATGCGCAGCTGCGCATTGATATTACCGAAGGTCAGGTCGCGCCAACACCGATAGCGATCGCCAATTTTACTGGCCCTGATGGCGCCGTATCTGAAGTTGGCAAACAAATCGCCCAGATTATTTCAGAAGATCTGGAAAGTTCGGGCCTGTTTGCGCCAGTTGATAGCGCAGCCTTCATCGAGCCGCCAAAAGCGCCATCAATCCGGCCAAATTTCACCAATTGGAGCCCTTTGGGGGTCAAGGGGCTTCTTGTTGGGTCGGCCTATGTTGACGCGGCGGGGATGCTGCAGGTGGAATTTGTGCTATGGGACGTCGTGATCCAGCGCAATATCACCGGTGGTGGTGGCAATGCCGATCAAAATGCAATTCGGCGGATTTCACATCAGATTGCCGATTTTGTTTATGAAGAATTTACGGGTGACAGCGGGTATTTTGATACGCGCGTCGTCTATGTTGCTGAATCCGGATCGCAAAGCCGCCGTTTAAAGCGGTTGGCCATCATGGATCAAGATGGACATAATCATCAGTTTTTAACCTCAGGCGCTGATCTGGTTCTGACCCCGCGCTTTTCACCGACAGCCAATGAAATTGCCTATCTTAACTATTTCAATGATGAACCAAATGTCTATCTATTTGA
>Ga0208304_10000692_pt1 | contig 17494 bp, 11 predicted proteins | sample ColrivemetaGS713_FD_187603 | JGI IMG/M metagenome (GOLD analysis project Ga0208304, IMG submission 187603) | Estuarine microbial communities from the Columbia River estuary - Flood tide ETM metaG S.713 (SPAdes) (version 2) | ecosystem: Environmental > Aquatic > Marine > Intertidal zone >... | reverse complement strand
GCCTGAGCGACCCGTATGGGCCCGGGCGATCTTCACCGCGTTCTCAACGGCCTCGGCGCCGGTGGTAACAAAGATGGTCTTGGCCGGTCCCTCGATGGGGGCCAGGGCATTAAGCTTTTCAGCCAGTTCCACGCCGGACTCGTAGGGGGTGACCATGAAGCAGGTGTGGCTGAAGCGTTCCAGCTGGGCCTGCACTGCGGCCTTGACCTTGGGATGCAGGTGGCCGGTGTTTAGTACGGCAATACCGCTGGCGAAGTCGATGTAGCGCTTGCCTTCCACGTCCCAGACCTCGGCATTCTCCGCCCGGTCAACGTAGATAGGAAGCAGGTTGCCCAGACCGCGGGCGACTGCGGCATCACGGCGTGCCTGTAGTTCTTTGTTGGTACTCATGTCTATTACTCTCTGTAGTGTTGCGCAGGCGTTGATGGATCAGCTCGATCAGCTGGCCATGCCGCCCAGGCACAGGTATTTGATTTCCATGTATTCGTCGATGCCGTACTTGGAGCCTTCTCGACCAACACCGCTTTCCTTAATGCCGCCAAAGGGTGCGACCTCGGTGGAAAGAATGCCCTCGTTAATGCCGACCATGCCGTATTCCAGGGCCTCGGCAACCTTCCACACCCGGGTGATATCGCGGGAATAGAAATACGCGGCGAGTCCGAAGGGCGTGTCGTTGGCGATGCGAATAGCTTCGTCATCCGTCTTGAAGCGGAACAACGGCGCTACCGGTCCGAAGATCTCCTCGCTGGCCACTTCCATGTCATCACTGACATTGGTCAGGATGGTGGGCTGATAGAAGTTGCTGCCGTGGTCATCGCGCTTGCCGCCAAGCACCACTTTGGCGCCCTTGCGAATGGCGTCCTGCACGATGCTGTCCACCTTGTCGATGGCCTCTTTGTTGATTAGCGGTCCCACGCTTACGCCGTCGGCTTCTCCGCGTCCGACCACCAGTTTGGCGGTGGCGGCGGCGAGCTTTTCAGCGAATGCGTCATACACGCCATCCTGCACCAGGAAGCGGTTGGCGCAGACACAGGTCTGTCCGGCGTTACGGTATTTGGATGCCAGGGCACCCTGTACGGCGGCGTCCAGGTCGGCATCGTCAAATACGATGAACGGAGCGTTGCCGCCAAGTTCCATGGTGACTTTTTTAACCGTGTCGGCGCACTGCTTGATCAGCAGTTTTCCAATTTCCGTCGAACCGGTGAAGGAAAACTTGCGCACGATGGGGTTGCTGGTCATCTCGCCGCCAACCAGTGAGGAGTGCTTGGTTGTGATGACGTTGAAGATGCCCGGCGGGAAGCCGGCGCGCTCACCCAGTTCAGCCAGCGCCAGCGCTGACAGGGGCGTTTCCGCGGCGGGCTTCACCAGGGCGGTGCAACCGGCGGCCAGTGCAGGGGCTACCTTGCGTGTGATCATGGCGTTGGGGAAATTCCACGGCGTGATGGCCGCAATAACGCCTACCGGCTGCTTGATGGTGATAAGGCGTTTGCCCGGAGCATGGTGAGGTATCACGTCTCCGTAGGCGCGCTTGCCTTCCTCGGCGAACCATTCCACGAAGGAGGCGCCGTAGGCGATCTCGCCACGGGACTCGGCCAGGGGCTTGCCCTGTTCGGCAGTCATCAGGCGGGCCAGGTCTTCCTGGTTTTCCATGATCAGTTCGTACCAGCGACGCAGGATGACTGCCCGGTCCTTGGCGGTCCTGGCCGACCAGGCGGGCAGGGCGGCATTGGCTGCTTCAATGGCACGACGGGTTTCGTCAGCGCCCATGTCGGGCACAGAGATCAGTGTGCTGCCGTCGGCAGGGTTGGTCACCGGCACGCTGACTCCGGAGTCAGCATCGACCCATTCGCCGTTAATGTATGCCTGGGATCTGAACAGGCTGGTGTCCTTGACGATGCTCATAGAATGCCCTTCTGGTGAAACTGTATGCATGGTTGAAAACGAACCATCAATTCTATCTCAGAGGTTTGGGGCCTGTCATCGCAGTTAGAGAGTTTGCAGCACTAATCCGGGCTCAGGAGGGTGAAATTCAGACGAAAAAGCCACTCAAGGGTGGATTACCCCGGGATTTTTTGATCCCTGCCGCTGTGGTCGGCAAAGCAACTGGGCTACCATCCACCGGTCGGCCAATAGCCGTTAACGCCAGTTCTCCGGAGACAGCCCGAATGCATGACTGCCAGATTGCCCGCCCCGCCCGGGTCGCCACCACGATGCCTGTTAGCTCTGTTCACGGGAGTGACGCCTGATGAGCGGCGGTTCCCTGCAGCGGGTACTGAAACTGCGTGAGGTCCTGGCCCTGTCCTTTGGCGCCATGATTGGCTGGAGCTGGGTTGCTCTGACCGGCACCTGGATTAGCCAGGCCGGCGCCCTGGGTGCGGCCACCGCCTTTTTGATTGGTGGGGTGGCTGTTGTCTTGATCGGCCTGACTTATGCGGAGTTAGCCGCGGCCATGCCCAGGGTGGGCGGTGAGCATGTGTACAGTTATCGCGCAATGGGGGCGGTGGCGTCGTTCGTATGCACCTGGGGCATCCTGATGGGCTACGTGGCCGTGGTGGCGTTCGAGGCAGTGGCCCTTCCCACGGTATTGATTGGCCTGGCGCCGGGATTGAATGCCGGATACCTGTGGACCATTGCCGGCTGGGACGTATACGCCAGCTGGGTTGCCATTGGCGTGGCGGGTGCCGCGCTGGTTACCTGGGTGAACGTGCGGGGAGTGCGCACCGCAGCGTCCATGCAATTAATGGTAGTGATCGGCTTGCTGGTCGCCGGGTTTATGGTCTTGCTGGGGGGCATCGCCCAGGGCAGCGTAGAAAACTTTATGCAGGGGCCGCCGATGAGCGTGGCGTCCATTACCGGTGTGATGTTGATCGTGCCGTTCATGTTTGTGGGCTTCGATGTAATTCCCCAGGCTGCCGAGGAGATCGACCTGCCCAGCAAGGAGATCGGCAAGGCCCTGATGCTATCGGTGCTGGTGGCGGTGGCCTGGTACGTGCTGATTATCGTGGCCGTGGGCTTACTCCTGCCAACTGGCCGGCTGAGCACCTCGGGTCTTGCCACCGCCGATGCGGCCACCCTGGGCTGGGGTTCGGAGTGGATGGGCAAGGTCGTCCTGGCTGCAGGGGTTGCCGGTATTCTCACCAGTTGGAATGCTTTTTTGATGGGCGCCGGTCGGGCTACCTACGCCCTGGCTCATTGCGGCATGCTGCCCCGTTGGCTGGGAGTGTTGCATCCTCGTTATGGCACACCTCACAGGGCGATTATTCTTATCGGCATCAGTTCCATGTTTGCGCCGTTGTTTGGCCGGCCGATGCTGGTCTGGGTGGCCAATGCCGGCGGCCTGGGTATCGTGATTGCCTACGCTATGGTGGTGGCGTCGTTTCTGATACTGCGTCGTAAAGAACCTGATATGCCTCGACCCTACCGCGTCGCAGCAGGAAACTGGGTGGGATGGGCCGCGTTGGTCATGTCCCTGGCCATAGGCTGGCTATATATGCCGGGGAGTCCTGCGGGCCTGGTGTGGCCCTACGAATGGGCCATCGTTGGCGGTTGGGCGGCACTGGGTGTCCTGGTATTTGGCTGGTGCCGCTGGCGCTACGGTTCACCCGATGCTGACCGGGTGCTGGAAGGCGTCAAGGGCTGATGGATAGTCCACTCTGGTAAGCGCAGGAAAACAACGGCGGCCAAGACAGGGGCATTGCGGGTTTCGGTAGCCTACAATTGCTGGCAACATGCCGACTCGATGACCAGGCCGGCCGGACCGAATCAAGGCGGAGAACAAACATGATTTTGAACGAACAGCAGGAAATGATTCGTGATGCGGCAGAACGTTTTGCCGAGGAGCGACTGGCGCCCAATACCCGGGAGTGGGAGAAGAAGGGCGCCGTGGATATCCAGGTCCTGCATGAAATGGGCGAGTTGGGCTTCATGGGAATGACCGTTCCCGAGGAGTGGAATGGTGCAGGTCTGGACTATGTTTCTTACGCCCTTGCCCTGATTGAAATTGCCGCCGGTGACGGTGCCGTCTCCACCATCATGAGCGTCAACAATGCGCCGGTGTGCGCAATTTTGCAGGCCAGTGCCAGTGACATGCTCAAGGAAAAATATCTCAAACCCCTGGCCGGTGGTGAAATGATCGGCGCCTTCGCGCTGACCGAGCCCCAGGCGGGTTCGGATGCGGCTGCCCTCCAGGCGCGCGCGAAGCGAGTCGACGGCGGCTATCTAATCAGTGGCACCAAGCAGTTCATTACTTCCGGCACCATTGCGGGGGCGGTGATTGTTTTCGCTGTGACCGATCCGGATGCAGGCAAGAAGGGAATGTCAGCATTCCTGGTGCCGGCAGGAACTGAAGGAATGCGGGTCAGCGGGATAGAGCACAAGCTGGGCCAGGAAGCATCGGATACGGTGCAGTTAAGTTTCGAGAATGCCTTTGTTCCCGAAGATCATCGACTGGGCGAAGAAGGCGAGGGTTATCGAATTGCCCTGGCGAACCTGGAAACTGGCCGAATTGGCATCGCAGCGCAAAGCGTCGGCATGGCCAGGGCGGCCTTGAAGCATGCCGTGGCTTATGCCCAGGAACGCGTGGCGTTTGGACGGCCGTTGGTGGATCACCAGGCGGTGTCCTTTAGATTAGCGGACATGGCCACCCAGCTCGAGGCGGCCACCATGCTGGTGATGAATGCCGCTGCCATGCGCGAGGCGGGTCAGCCCTGCCTGAAGCAGGCGTGCATGGCCAAGCTTTTTGCCTCCGAAGCGGCAGAGAAAATTTGCTCTGATGCGATCCAGATTTTCGGTGGCTACGGGTATTCCCGGGAATTTCCGGTAGAGAAAATTTACCGTGACGTGAGAGTTGCCCAGATTTATGAGGGAACCTCCGACGTGCAGAAGATCATCATCGGCAGGCAGTTGCTCAAGGGTCTGTAGGTACTGCGACGGAGCCTGTCTGCCGGTTATCCGGGATGGAAGCCTGATTCTGAGGGGTTCTCCTCAGCAGGCTTTTCGAATGCCAGGCTGGGGTGGTCGCCGTAGCGCTTGTAGAAGAGCTTGATCCAGAAAGGCGCGAGCATGGTGGTGTACGCGATGACAATCACCAGTGCCGCATAGACCTGGGGATCGAAAACCCCCGAGGCGCGCCCCAGTTCGGCAAATATCAAACCCACTTCTCCCCTGGGCACCATGGAAATTCCTACCGCCGTGCGGAAAACCATGTGGTGCTTGAACAGCACCTGGCCGCCGGCGAGTTTGCCGAGTATCGCGATCGTGACGGCTGACAGGGAAAACAGCCAGATAAATCCGGAACTCCAGTCCACCTGGTTCAAATCCAGTGACAGTCCCACCACCACGAAGAAGATCGGGGTGAAGAGCTGGATGATGGGTGTGGTTTGCACGTCGATACGCTGTGCAAAGGCATTGTGATGAGCCAGGGAAATTCCGAAGGGCAGGAAGAATCGACGGGAGAGGGCGATGCCCGCGGCGAAGCCGCCCAGCAGTTCGGGTGCGCCCAGCAGGTTTGCCAGGGAGGCAAACAACAACACCAGGGCGATAATTGCACTGGGAATCAGCCCGGGCATGGTGGACTTGCCCAGAAGTTTTTGTATGACTGTTGAAAGTACTCGTGCCAGGAGTGGCGCCAGCAGGAAGAACGCGCCGATGAAAGCACAAATTCGTCCCAGTGCGAGCAGACTGATTTGTCCTTCGACGGAGATCTGGTAGAGGGTCGCAAGCAGGATAACGCCCAGTACGTCGTCCAGCACCGCCGCGCCGAGAACCACCTGTCCCTCGGTGCTGTTTTGCCTGCCAACGTCCTGGAGAATCCGCACCGTGACGCCGATGCTGGTAGCCGTTAGAGTGCCTCCCAGCATCAGGGCCACCATGGGCGGGAGATCGAATACTTCCCGGGCGAGGGCATAGCCCATGAAAAATGGCATGGCGAAGCCCACCAGGGCGACAGACACCGCGCTGCGTCCTGCAGCGGTGAGTCGGTCCAGGTCGGTTTCCAATCCGACCTTGAAAAGCAACAGGATGATGCCGATTTCGGCCATGAGCTGTAGCTGAAGGGTGACCTCCAGCCAGCCAAGCAAGCTTGGGCCGAGAATGATTCCAGCAGTGAGCTCGCCAATTACCGATGGAATACCAAGACGGTTGGCGATTTCTGCCAGGATTCTTGCACTGATGAGGATGAGTGCAAGTTGAAGGAAAAATACATGAGCCTCCATGGCGTATTTACCCCGCTGGAGCAGCGCTCCAGCTCTAGATTATCAGGAAAGCCGGGCAGCGGCACTGAAATAGCACTGCCACGATTTGCCATTATTCGCCCCTGATGCATCCGCATTCTGCCTCCCCCGGTCCCTGGCCCAGCGGTTCAATAGGTCCATGCCCCAATTCGGGGGAAAAGGAGAGCAGGACCATGAGAAAAACCTTAATCGTAATCGCCGTTATTGCGGCACTGGTGGGCTCCACAGCCCAGGCATCTGAAAGTAATTCAAACCGTGAAGAAGGCATTGGATTTGGCGTTGGCCTGGCGGTTGGCTCGGTTGGCGGCCCGATAGGCGCATGGGTAGGCGCGGTGGCCGGCATCCACCTGGGCAAACTGTTTGCACGCGCTCACGATGCCGATGAGCTGACACTCCAGGTCCACAGCCTGGAATCCCAGATCGAGGCCAATCAGGAAGAAGCGACTCGACTGCAACTTGCCCTGGCGGATAGCAGGTCCTCCATGGCTGCTGCGCGTGAGCAGCTTGCCCGTCAGATACCCAGTGAGCAGGTGGCTGAAAGTGTCGGCTTCGACTTGTTGTTCAGAACTGGTGAGAGCAGCCTGATGGAGACCGGAATTACGCGACTGCAGCAGTTGGGACAATTGCTCAGTTCACGTCCGGACCTGCAATTGCGACTGGACGGTTTTGCAGACGGACGCGGCGACACTGATTTTAATCAGGCTTTGTCCGAGGCCAGGGTGGCATCGGTACGACATGCCCTGGAGGAATTTGGCATCGCTGGGGAACGAATCCAGGCCGGGGCCTGGGGCGAAAGCCATGCAAGCTCCGAAGAAGGTGACCTGGACGGTTACGCCCTGGAACGCCGGGTGAGTATCCAGGTGCTGGCTCCTTCCTCAAGCATGTCCGCACGCAGCAATGAGCAGTAGCCTGAGACTAATTGACTGGCGGCGTTAATTTCCGCTAACCACAGCCCGGTCAGCCTTTTGGGGGTGGCCGGGCTAACCTGATGGTATAGTTAATTTTTTTGTGAAGAACGCCGTGGATGGAGGGAAGTTCCCCTGAGCCGGTAGAGCTTCCCCTGAAAGGCTTTTTGTCTGATAGCCATGGATGGCGATACAATGCCCGCAAGTCGCCACGGACGTTGCGAAAAATATTGAGGTAAACCATGAAAAAGATTCTGATTTCAGCACTGTTGATCGCTGCGGCAAGCGCCGCTCCTGCTTTTGCTGCGGGTGATGCCGCCGCCGGCAAGGCCCTGTATGGCACATGTGCCGCATGTCACGGCGCCAGCGCCGAAGGCAACAAGGCCATGAACGCTCCCAAGCTTGCGGGCCAGGGCGAATGGTACGTGGTCAGGCAGTTGGGTAATTTCAAAGGCGGTATTCGTGGCAGCAGCCCTAACGACACCTTTGGCAAGACCATGGCCCCCATGGCCATGATGCTGGCCGATGATGCTGCGATGGCCAACGTGGCTGCCTACATTGCCAGCCTGCCGGTTTCTCATCCGGCGGCAACAGTCCAGGGCGATGCAGCGGCCGGAAAGACGGGCTATGCGATGTGCTCGGCCTGTCATGGCGCAGACGGCAAGGGTAATCCAGCCATGAATGCTCCGACCCTGGCTGGCCAGAGCGATTTCTACCTGGTCACCCAGCTGAAGAATTTCAAATCCGGGGCACGTGGTGCTCATGCCAAGGATTCCTATGGCATGCAGATGGCTTCTATGGCGAAGATGCTGGCTGACGATGCTGCGATCAACAACGTTGTCGCTTACATCAATACGCTTAAATAGCGTTAGCTGATGAATTAAAAAAGGCGGCCTTTGGGCCGCCTTTTTTTTGTTTGTATCTTTTGCCTAGACTGCGGCCATGCTGATAACCGGTTTTCTGAAGTAGGGGACGACTTCAAGCATTTCACCCGCGTTGAGTCGGGCCTGGATGTTGCGCCAGTAATCGGCGGTCAGCAGGTCATGGTGATATTCCATGAAAATTTTCTTGGATTCCTCGTCCAGCCCCAGGAAGTTGATGAACTGCTCGGGAAACACATCGTCATCGCCTACATAGAACCATGCATCGGCGCGCATCTCGTCTTCATACGAGCTGGCCTGGGGAAGATCTCTGAAGCGACATTCGGTGACCAGGCATAGTTCGTCATAATCGTAAAAGATCACCCGTCCATGTCGAGTCACGCCAAAGTTCTTTAGTAACAAGTCCCCGGGGAAAATATTCGAGGCGGCCAGGTCGCGAATGGCCTGTCCGTATTCAATCACCGCGGACGCCTTGTTTTCCGGGCTTTCGTCCTTCAGGTACAGGTTAAGGGGTGTCATGCGCCGTTCGATGTAACAATGCTCCAGGATCAGGTCATCACCTTCGATGTGACAGGTCTGGCCGCATTCGTTAAGCAACTCGTCCAGCGCCTTTTGATCAAAGCGGTCCACCGGGAACTCCAGTCGTCTGAATTCCTGGGCATCCACCAGGCGTCCGGCGCGATCATGCTTGAACACCAGTGCGTACTTTTGCATTACCTCCCTGCGACTCATGGTCTTGGGATAGGCGAACTGGTCGCGAATGATCTTGAACACGATGTCGAAAGATGGCAGCAGGAATACTGCCATTACCATGCCGCGTTCACCCGGGGCGGTAATGAACTTGTCCTGGGAAAGTGTCAGGTGCTGCTTGAAGGTGCGGAAGCGTTCGGTCTTGCCCTGCTTTGCCCGACCCATGACGGTATACAGTTCACTGATGGGTTTGTTCGGCAGGATGGAACGCAGGAATACCAGTGCGTCACCCACGGTTTCCAGGTCCACGTGGAAGTACCAGCGGGTAAAGCTGAACAGGATGCTGACATCTTTCTGGGACATGAGGACCGCGTCCACCAGGATGCCTTCATCAGTATTTTTCAGTGCGAGCACCAGCGGAGAGGTGCCCATAGTGGAATCTATCCGGCCCACGATGAAGGCTCGGGGCCCCTGGTAGAAAACTGCCTGTATGGCTTCTATCGAGCGAATCTTTTCGCTCCCATGATGCAGATCCCAGTAGGCGTCTATTTCCTTGGCAACGTACTTGACGCTTGAGTCGATGTTTCGATAGCGAACGCCGAGGGTATATTTGCTCAGCAGGTCGTCCAGAAGCCACCGAGTAGAGCCCAGGTGCTGCATCCGGAAGGTCGGTACAGGCTTGGCGATATTCTTGAGCGGCATGACGTCCAGGGCCAGGTATTCCACCCTGGGATCCACGCCGATGGTTTTGAAAAGCCGGCGGGTCACCGAGCTAAAAAATGTCTTGTTGAATTCGGAGTCCACGAGACTCGCGATCATCTGGCTGTGAATATCCTTGGTACGGGCCCAGATATCTACATCATCCGCACGCTCGCCCAGCAGTGCTTCCAGTTCTTCCCTGGTGCGCTGAACGGATTCTTCATACAGGTCGATACGTTCTACGGTGTCATCTTGCGCCTCGTGCCACTCGCGCCGGATGAAGCGATCCTTCGCGCGCCGGGATATGGCGACGAAGCCGCGGTTGTATTTTCGGAATGCTTCGAACATGACCCTGGCGCATTGCTGCGCCAGGGCCTCGTCATTGTTTGAATTCATGCCTTGATCATAGATTGGAGATCATGTGATCGGCAAATTCGCTGCACTTGACCTCAGTGGCACCCTCCATGAGACGGGCAAAGTCATAGGTGACAAACTTGGAACCGATGGTCTTGTCCATGCTGGAGATGATCAGGTCTGCAGCCTCGGTCCAGCCAAGGTAGCGGAGCATCATTTCGCCCGACAAGATAAGGGAACCAGGATTCACCTTGTCCAGATTTGCGTACTTGGGTGCGGTGCCGTGGGTGGCCTCAAATACTGCGTGACCCGTGTCGTTGTTGACGTTGCCGCCGGGGGCAATGCCAATACCGCCAACCTGGGCGGCCAGGGCGTCAGACAGGTAGTCACCATTGAGGTTCATGGTGGCGATGACATCGAATTCCTTGGGACGGGTAAGTACCTGCTGGAGTGTGATGTCGGCGATGGCATCCTTGACCAGGATCTTGCCACTTGCCAGGGCAGCTTCCTGCTCGGCATTGGCGGCCTCCGAACCTTTTTCGGCACGGGTGCGTTCCCACTGATCCCAAGTGTAGGTCTGCTCCGGGAACTCCTTCTCAGCCAGGGCATAACCCCAGTTGCGGAAGGCGCCCTCGGTGTATTTCATGATGTTGCCCTTGTGCACGAAGGTCAGGCTCTTGCGATTGTTGGCGATCGCGTATTGAAGAGCTGCTCTTACCAGGCGCTCGGTACCTTCCTTGGAAATGGACTTCAGACCCAGGCCGGTGGTTTCAGGGAAACGAATCTTGCCGTAGAGCTTGGGGAACGCTTCTTCAAATATGGTCATGAAGCGTTTGATCTCGGGGCTGCCAGCCTCGAATTCGATGCCGGCATATATGTCTTCGGTGTTCTCGCGGAAGATCACCATGTCCACATCCTGGGGCTTGCGCACCGGGGAAGGAACGCCGTCGAACCAGCGCACAGGGCGCAGGCAGACATACAGGTCCAGCATCTGGCGCAGGGCCACATTCAGAGAGCGAATGCCGCCGCCAATTGGTGTGGTCAGGGGGCCCTTAATGGAAACCAGGTAGTCACGGCAGGCCTGCACGGTGCTCTCGGGCAGCCAGGTACCGAACTGGTTATAGGACTTCTCTCCAGCGAAGATTTCCACCCATTTAATCTGTCTCTGGCCGCCGTAGGCTTTTTCAACCGCTGCGTCCAGGAGTCGGACAGTGGCCCGCCAAATATCGGGGCCGGTTCCATCACCCTCGATAAACGGGATGATCGGGTGGTTAGGCACCTGCAGTAAGCCATCTTTGATGGTAATTTTTTCGCCGCCTTCAGGTGCCGAAATCGTGGGGTCACTCATATTCTTCTCCCTTCCCAAGTCCCGTTTCGTGGCCCGCTGAAAGGTGTCACGACAAGGGTGCATGGGCCAGATTGTTTAGTCAGTGTGAGTTACAGCTCCAACCATGCTAGCAGCTTTGCGGGATTTCCGGCATGAGTAGGATTAACTATGGAAGCTTCGCGGTTGCGTTATATCCCGGGACCCGGCTGGCGGGGTTGCTGGAAGCTGATATCGGCAAATATTGCCCGTCCGCGGCCCGGGAAGTAGCGGAAATCCCCGAATGCGTAGTCGGCTCTCTCGGCGTAGGCCCTGTCGGCCAGGTTCGTGATCCTGAGCCCAATTGACCAGTTTCGGCCAATTTTCTGCCTCAGGCTGAGATTGAAAATTCCATGCCCGGGGTATCGCGGGTCGTTGCTGGCATCCAGGTAGTAGCCGCCGGTGTGCTGCCATTCAAGCTCGGTTTCGGTGTTGCTCCCCGGGGTCCAGGCAAGTCTGGCGCTGCCAAGGGTTCGGGGGGCGGTATCGATGTCATTGCCGCTAATGATTTGTTCGCCGAGCGGGGCCGAGTAGTCCGATGCGTAACGGTGCAAGGCCCAGGAACCGTTCAGCGCAAATCTCCAGTCCTGGCCAAGACGGGCCTGGTAATCCAGTTCGATGCCCTGGTGGCGGGTGCTGGCGCCGCTGATGTTGAAGCCCTCGCTGTCCCGATAAATGGTATTCCGCTTGCTCATGCTGAAGGCGGCCAGCTCAAGGTAGTGATTTTCGTCCAGGATTCTGAAACCCAGTTCAATCGCGTCCAGGGTTTCGGGCTCCAGCTCGGCGATTTCCTGTTGTGACTGCAAGCGATACAACTCGGTGGCCTGGGGTGCCCTGAACCCGCGGTTTGCGGTGATGTAGACCTGGCGTTTTTCATCCAGTCGGTAGGAAACCCCAAGCTTGGGTCCCAGGCTGGTGAACCTGTCCGTTCGATCCGCCGGACGGGTATACAGGCAGCCGCCGAAACCGCAGGGCTGGCCATTTTCATCGGTGTTTCCGTCCAGCATGTTGTTCTGATAGTCATACTGGAGTGTTTCAACACGCAGGCCGGCGCTGAATTCGGTTCGCTCTCCCAATGGGTATGCCAGTTGCATAAACGGGGCGGCCATCCGGCTGGAGACCGAGTAATCGTAGTGTTTCCCCGCCGGCCGAGTGGCGATCAGGTAGTCGCTGCCGTCCTGAATCGGAGCATCCTGGTATTGCCACAGGTATCCGTCGGCCAGTTCAAGATCCAGTCCCAGCGCCAGGCTGGCCCTGGTGAGTTCCTGATGCCATAGCAGGGAGGCCTGGATGCTGTTCTGGCCATTGCGCTCAAGGGGTTTACCGGGCAGGAAGTGCTGCAGGAACTCCATATCCGAATGTCGCACTATCATTCCGCCTTCCAGGCGGTCTTCGCCTGGCAGGTCATGAATCCAGCGCCCACTTAAACGCTGGGCATCGGCTTTCCTGAAGGCTTCAGGATTGAGATTGCCGCTACTCAGGTCCGGGTCCTTGTAGGCATTCTCGCCGTAGATATAGCCGGCGGTTTCCTGGTCCAGGTTGCTGGCGGCGAATCCGAACTGGAGTCGATCTGCCTGTTTTTCCACTTCGTAGCCCAGGTTTATTTTTTGCTGGGAATAACTTTCCTGGTCGCGCCAGCCACCGTCTTCAAGCAGGTTTACCAGGGCTCTGAAACCCTCACTATTCAGGTCTGCGCTGCCACGCCAGTAATTATCCTGGCCGGCTTCAATTGAAAACCGGTTAACTGCACCAGGCTTGGCGATCAGTGTGTTGATCAGTCCGTGCATTGCGTTGGATCCATACCGGCTGCTGCCGGGGCCACGAATGACTTCCACGGCGTCGGCTTGCTCCAGGTTTACCTCGAACAACTGATTCACATTGCAGAAACCTGCCGGACGGATAGGGAAGCTGTTCTCCGCCACCAGGAACGCCCCGCAGGAGCCGGCGCCGGTCAGAACCGGCGACCTGATAGACGCCAGGCTCTCCTGGCCGCTACCCCGGGTTATCCAGGTGCCGGGTACCCGGTGCAAGAGTTGGCTGGAATGGGTGGGCCGGGTCAGCTGTGCAACATCGCTGTCCACACGGCTGGTGTTTCCGGCTTGATCCAGCAGGGGCTTGTACTCACCGCTGGCGGTTACCACCATGCTTTCCACTGTTTTCTCTTCAGGTTCCCGATTGCCCTCAGACCCGGCGGCGAACAGCAGGGCAGGACTTGTGAGCCCCCAGGCAAGGGCCCAGAGGACGCGTGAAATCGACCGCTTGGAAATTTGGAGTGGATGCATTCCCTGCCTCACCAGCTTGAAGCGAAACAGCATACAGGACAACGGCTATAATGGCCTCGTTGTCGGGATCAGGTGAATAGCGGATGGGTGTGCGTATGACATCACGGAAAAGCAAACTGTGTTGGCTCACGGGCTGCGTGTTGCTGTGGGTCGGATCGGCAACCGCCGCAGAAGATCAGCAACTCCCCGGGGCCGAGGCACAACGTCCGCGTATCTGCCTGGCGCTTGGTGGTGGAGGCGCTCGTGGCATGGCCCATGTGGGAATACTGCGTGTTCTTGAAGAGATGCGGATTCCTGTGGACTGTATTGCCGGCACCAGTATCGGTTCGATTGTCGGTGGTCTGTATGCCCTGGATTTCAGCCAGGAGGAAATGGAAGAGGTGGTGCTGACCACAGATTGGGAGGCCATGTTCTCCGATCGACCACCGCGGCGGGAAATGACTCATCGCCGTCGGCAGGATGACCTGTCACAGATGATCGAACTGGATCTCGGCGTAGACTCCAGCGGATTGAAAATACCCCGCGGCTTGATCCAGGGACAGAACATGCTGGTGTTCCTTCGCCGCCTGAGCAAGGACTACGCCCTGGTAAAGAATTTTGATGACTTTCCCGTTCCGTTTCGTGCGGTGGCTACCGATATCGAGACAGGTGAGAGCGTGGAGATCGGTTCTGGAGATTTGTCCCGGGCGGTCAGGGCGAGTATCGGAATTCCGGCCTTGCTGACCCCCGCCGAGATAGACGGGCGCTGGCTGGTGGACGGGGGCTTATTTGCCAATGTCCCGGTGGACGCCGCCCACTCCATGGGTGCTGATGTGGTCATTGCGGTTGATGTGGGTTTCCCGACTCGCACTCGCGAGCAACTGGGTTCTGCGATTGAAATTGCCGACCAAACTGTCACCTTGATGATGCGCAAGGGTACCGAGGAGCAGTTGGAAAAGCTTGGCGAGGCGGATGTAATTATCGTGCCGCAATTGGGAGACACCTCCTCGGCAGCGTTTGATAGCGGGATCGAATTGATGCAGATCGGAGGCCAGGCCGCCAGGGCCATGGCCGAAAGCCTGTCCAGGTATTCCCTGGGGCCTGATGAGTATGCGGCCCATCGCCAGGCTCGTGCCAAGCGGGCCCGGGTCGCCAGCGTGCCGGTGGTTAAAGACATCGAGGTGAATGTTGACGGAAGGATTTCTGATAAGGCCATTCTCGCCTGGATGAGCCAGGGTGCCGGCGATCCGCTGGACCTGGATGTACTTGAGAGAGATGTGCAGCGTATTTACGGTCAGGGCGTATTTGAGTCAGTGGACTACTCATTGGCGCCAGAGGGTGACCAGGCGATTCTCGAGATTGACGCCACTCAGAAAAGCTGGGGACCGAATTTCCTGAAGTTCGGAGTGAATTTGCAGGAGAACTTTGAGGGCGACAGTGACCTGAGTGTCAGCACCCGCTACACCATGACCCAGGTAAACCCGCTGGCCGCGGAATGGCGAAGCGAGCTTGAAATGGGTTCCGACAGTCGGCTGTTTACCGAGTTTTACCAGCCACTGAATTATGGCTCTGCGTATTTCCTGTCAGTGAGTGCGGAGGGCAACCAGCGCATTCTGACTATTTATGAGGACGCCGTTAATGACCCCATCGGTGAGGTCCGCTACCGCAATCTTGAATTCCGTTTCGACGTAGGCAAAGAGGCTTTCGGTCTTGGGGAATTTCGACTTGGTGTGCTCAGGGGTAGAGCCCAGCGCCGTCTGCGGGTAGGTGACCCCAATGAACCGCGACTGGCTGATAGTGATATTGACCAAGGGGAGGTTTCTTTCAGGTTCGAACACGATTCGCTGGACCAGGTTCCATTCGCCCTGGACGGTTCTATCGTTTATTTCGAGGCCGCAGCATCCCGGGATGGACTGGGCGCCACGGCAAATTTTGATCGTTACCGGTTCAAGGGAACCTCGGCTTGGTCCACAGGTGGATTCACGGCTATGTTGGGCCTGGAATTGAGTTCGTATCACAATGCCTCACCGCTGGATTCTATCGAGCCGTTTGCCCTGGGGGGGTTCCTGCGACTCTCTGGTCTGAATCGTAATGAACTTACCGGTCAGCACCTGATGCTTGGCAAAGTGATACTCATGCAGCGGCTGGACAAGATGAACTTCGGTTCAATTCCGCTTTACCTTGGCGGGTCCATGGAGTTGGGTAATACCTGGCAGGACCTGGATAACGTGGGCTTTGAAAGCGCCCTGTGGTCTGGCAGTGCGTTCATCGCGGCAGATACCTTTCTGGGTCCGGTATACCTGGGTACGGGTCTGACAGAGGGCAGACGCGGTTCTTTATTCCTGGCGATTGGTCACCAGTACTAGGGGCGTATTTGTTTGACCGGGGGAGCGATCAGTCCCGGGTGATTCTCTCGTAAACATAGGTAGGGAAGTCGCCGGGTCTGGAGTAGGTATGCTTGGCGCGAATTTCAGCCAGGGCCTTGTCGCGTTCCCTCTCCGTCGCATACCAGCGGAATGCTTCCCAGTCCTGTCCCAGCAAACGACCAAGCGTGTCCCCTTGCGGGAGGCTCAAGCGGATTCCAAAGGATTTCTCCGGAATTGGCCGGGACAGGTTGTGTTCGTTGCAAATCGACATTACTGGTTCTCTCAAAGGGCTTAACGGCGACGCAAGGTTAGTGTGAATCATAGCAGGCGGCAAGCCCCGATAGGGTTCGCCGCGACCTTACATAGTATTGCCAGTGGCGAAGCGCGCGGGCTTCGGCCAGAATGGCACTTCGGTTTGGAAAAGGAATAGTGACTGACGTGTCCAACAATTCGGACAATCTGGACTTTTTTGTTGTCGGCGGCCCGGTGCTGCCTGGGCGGGGCTGTTATTTGCCTCGGCCTGCGGATGCGCAGATTTTACGTTTTCTGGATATGGGCGAATCCTGCACCGTGTTCGTGCCCAAGCAGTGCGGCAAGACCAGCCTGATCAGTCATTGCGCCCGGCGCTTGCGAAAAGACGGGCGCCTGGCAGCGGTGGTGGACCTGACCCAGATGGGTACCCTGGAGCACCGGGACGAGCCATCGAGATGGTTTTACACCATCGCCTACCGAATCGTTCGCGACCTGCGACTAAAGATTGATTTGCAGCAGTGGTGGCGAGACCACTCGGGTTTGTCCAACCAGGAACGAATGGCCGATTTTTATTGGGAAATCGTACTGGGCAATACCACCGCCCCCATCGTGATATTTTTCGACGACCTGGAAACCCTGGTGGGTCTGCCCAGTGCCCGGGAGTTCCTGACCACGATTCGTGCCTGCAGCGACAGGCGCGCCAGCGAGCCGGATTACCAGCGATTGAGTTTTGTGCTGGCCGGGGTCACGCATCCCAGCCAGTTCAAGATGGGCAGGGAAGAGGCTCCCTTTGAAGTTTGCTACCCGGTGGTGCTTGAAGACTTCAGTCTTGAAGCGCTGCAGCCATACGCATCGAAACTGGACCCTGATGCGGAGCGGGCCGCGGCGGCGCTTGCCCGGGTGCATTACTGGACTGCGGGGCAACCCTACCTGACCCAGAAGATTTGCCGCAGCATTGTTCGCCAGGGCCTGGGCGAGGACCTGGTGGGTTCGGTAGACGCGGTGGTGGAATCGCTTTTCCTGCAGCCTAACTCATCGCGTGCGGAACCCCATTTAAATTCGATCCGCCATCACCTTGCCCAGCGAGATGACAAGCGCAACAGGTTACTGAGTCTTTACGGTCGTATCCGCAAGGGCTCAAAAATCAGTTTCGACCCGTCGGTAAACAGCCATGTCGAGTTGGTACTAAGCGGCACGGTAAGGGTTAATGAATCCGGGCAGATGCAAATCCGGAACAGTATTTACCGCAGTCAGTTCACGGCGCGCTGGGTTAATCAGAGCCTGCCCCTGAATTGGCGAGGCATCGCCCAGGGTGTGGCTGCAGCGGGCCTGGTGCTTTTCCTGCCCTACTGGTACACCCAGATTCTTCCCTCTCCCTATATTCACGCCTTGAGCAGCAATGAAACCAGTTTTGTTGATGCTGATGATGCGTACCAGTTTCTGCGCAGAATCCCGGGGTACAGTGATACCGCATTGCGTCTCTATCACGGCTA
>Ga0208304_10000682_pt1 | contig 17682 bp, 14 predicted proteins | sample ColrivemetaGS713_FD_187603 | JGI IMG/M metagenome (GOLD analysis project Ga0208304, IMG submission 187603) | Estuarine microbial communities from the Columbia River estuary - Flood tide ETM metaG S.713 (SPAdes) (version 2) | ecosystem: Environmental > Aquatic > Marine > Intertidal zone >... | reverse complement strand
TGCGTTGAATCCCGAGGCTTCGGGACGCCGTAACTCCGGTTATGCCTACGTTTTTCGCCTTGCGAGTCAAAAAAATAGCGGTGTCATATTCTCACAAATCCTGCCTTGACGGACTATAAAATGAAAAACCCCGGCTACTGGTTCAGTAGTCGGGGTTTTCATTATTCCGTAAGAATGAATTTTATTTGCGCTTGAACAAGCCTCCCAGCAAACCCTTACCGAGCATACCAGCCACATCATCAATGATGCTACCGTCGCCATCGGCGTCCAGGAATCCTGTGATCAGGCTCATTGTAGGGTTGCGTCCCTGTTCTTGCTTAGTGAAGCCTGTCAACAAGTCCGTCAAGCCTCCTTGGTCAAGGCCTTGCTCCCGCTTAGCTTTACCAAGCATACCCATTACGATAGGGGCAAGCGTAGTCATCAGGCTCCCTGTTTTGCTAGCATCCAAGCCACTCATTTTGCTGATCATATCAATAGCACCACCTTGGCGGTTACCCAAAACGTGGTTAAGGATACCTGAACCGTTGACAGCACGTTCGTTCTCGATACTACGCTGACCAGTCACCATACCCATAACATCATCAAGGATGCTACCGTCGTGGTCATTTTCGAGTGCATTATTCAAGGCAGCAGCACCATCTGGGGTAGAGGCATTACGTGCCATCGCACCTAACAAAGTGGTAAGAATGCTACTCGTAGCAGCGGTAGTTTTTTCTTTATCCACACCACCTAACTGGTTGGATAATTGATCGATCAAACCTTCTGATAGCTGGCTTTGAATGAGGCTAGTTAAATCCATAAAAATCTTTGTTTAATTTTTCTTAAGACGGAGGTTATTCAAAAAAGTCATCCTAAAGATAAGATTCTCTAATAATTATTTAATTACCAAGTTTGATGAAGGAAATAAGTTTTCCGATTTCTCCAAAAAAAAGGCAGCAGGCCATTCCTGTGAATGTACACCTGCTGCTGATGATTCAAACTACTCTCTCAATAGTTCGTGCATCTTGACTACTAAATAGTAGGTTATTTTTTTTTACTCGGGCAAATTTGCCGGCGAGTTGGAACGACAATGGAAGCGTTTTTAGACACGCTGATATTTCCTTCGTTGCGATGGTAGAAAAACGACGAATAGAACTGTCTATTGCCTGCTACTCGAAATATTTTTCTTCGCCGTTGCGGACAACTGTCTCTTCTCGGTTAAAAAGAAGGTAAGTAAATCAAACTTCCAGCACGGAGCGCCCGGTCTTTGGAAATATCGTTCTGCTGAAAAAACCGCTCATTGTCCACCTCTGGAAATCGTGCCAGAATTTCGGAAGGCTTTGTTCTGCGATCCAATTGGAAACAGATTTTTACTTTGACCTCCGCTGGCAGGGCAGTCATTTCAGTAAACTGGGTGCTGGCTAGCCCGTCCGAAGAGAGGAGCGGGGCACGCCATTTGTTGTTCATTACTTCCCGGCTGGGGGTATTGTGAAAGCGTACTGGCCGGAAAAAGCGAAGCTTTTGTCCTTCCACCAGTGAATCCAGCGGGGAGATATTGTTCCAAATCGCCAACTGAGAGCTAGAAAAACTCAGCCTTCCGGCTACCGATGAAAGAGAATCTCCCGAAACCACAAGGGTGGTAAAAGAGCGATAGTCTTCTTGATCATTGGGCTGGTAATCATCAAGTTTGAAAATCGGTGCCCACGGCAAAACGGGTTCATCCTCTACTTGTCCATATTCTTCCAGGTAAGTGTTCATCGCGGGGATGACCCTTTGGGGAAGGATAAGGTTATGACCTCCGGGATAAGCGGGGAGGTAGCCTTTTTTATAGCCGGGGTTTAAATTTTGGATCAGCTCTATCGACAGACCTGTTACCTGAGCAATTCGGTAAAAACTCAGAGGTACTTCAATAATCATTCTTTCCACCAATTGCTCGTCCAAGGAGGGGAAAGTAGGGGTTATTTCGTGAGCTGCGTAAAACTCGGTAAGGTAGATCGCTGCAATGAAAGCGGGTACGTAGTTGCGTGTTTCTCTAGGAAGATAGCGACGAACAGCCCAGAAATTTTTTCCTCCACTGCGCCGTTGTGCACGTCTTACGCTACCTTTTCCCGCATTGTAAGCTGCAATCGCCAAAGACCAGTCGCCAAGATATTCATAAGCACTCTGCAGATAGCGAATCGCTCCCTGGGTAGCCCGGTACGTATCCAAACGCTCATCCAGGTAGTGATCAATGGTCAGTCCATACTCTGGAGCGGTCTCGGGCATAAACTGCCACAAGCCTTCAGCGCCCACTCTGGAGATTGCGTTCGCTAAGAGCGCTGATTCAATTACGGGTAAATACTTGAGGGTTGCGGGCATTCCCGCCGCAGCTAATTCCGCTTCAAAAATGGGAAAGTAAGCAATGGCTCGGCCGAGATTACGGGAAGTTTGAGCCGGATAACGGAGATGGGTAGCGATGAGCTTGCGGACGGTTGCGTCCAGGCGATGCTCTAATAAAGACTGGTCGAGGAGCTGAAGGCGTTCCTTGACTTCTTCTTCCGCGAAAGCGATAATCCTATCTACTTGTGCTTCTATCTGGGCATCCACAGATGTTGCACTTAAGCGGGGAAGAAGGAGAAAAAGCAGACTGGCCACGCCGATTAATCGGTACCAGGATGAAAAACTAGGGTCTGTATCCATAATATGGTTATGCTGACCGCGCAAAGATACAAAATTTCTTTTGATGGGTATTTTCTCCACCTTTTGCTTTGGCTATGGTAGCAAACCACTTCGTGCTGGATATGTAACAGGATAGAACACAGATTACCTGCGGTGATGACCTGCGGTGATCGTCCCTTTGGTCCTCAGAGTTGTCCCTTTGGTCCTCGGAGTTTAACGGATCTGAACGGATCAACCAAGGTGACCTGTAACTAGTATTACTTTGGTATTACGCAAAAAAAGGAACCTCTACTCGGCATAGCCAAGTAGAGGTTCCTTTTGTAAGAAAACCTTATTCCAAGAGAATATTCATGTTTTTAGGATGCTTGACGAGGTAGCGGAAACCTACTTCTTTTTGGTCACCAAATTTCATATTCAGCTCCCAACGTAGCTTGCCGGTGGTTGGATCTAGGGTAGCTCCTTTGGCCTCGTCTAGTTCTACTTCAATTTCGTCCGTCGTAGAAACAGGAATCTGATCTTCAATAATCAGAGGGACATCATTGCGGCGGCTCTTTTGCACTTTGATGGTCCAGCCTATGCGCTGTTCTGTCTTCGTTCCAAGCAGGCGACGGCTACGGTATTTATCCTCGCGCTCGCGTTCGATGGTCAGCCCTTCGTCGCGGCCCAGGCTAAAGACGAGGGTATCGGTAGCGATGCCAGTAGACAGCTGGGATTTACCTACGTAAGCACCGTCAAAAAACAGATTCACGGGGCCAGGGAGCAGGCTGTATTTCCTCCAATCGGTTACTCGGGCCGTCAGGTAAACATGGCAATCGTATTTCGGCGCAGCGTAATATTGGTAGTCGGCAGGTAATTCGTAATCGTCTACCAGTACCCGGTACTGTTGGCCATTGCTGAGGATATCCTGTTCAAGGCGTACTCGGAATTCCGTATTCGTGAGGTTGACTGCAACATCCGCACCGACAAAATCAGCTTCTACTTCTTCGCGAGTCACCACCACATTAGAGGTTTGCATCAAATCATCGTAGCCATAGGCTGCCGGTTGTTGTGCCCGTGCGTAAGGCTGATTCGGGTTGAGGTACCAGGTCGTAACACGAGGAGCATTTTGCTGCTGGCGGGGGTTACCTGTGGAGAGGGTCAGTTTTACTTTGTTCCAGTCTTCGCCCGTATTTTGGGTGACGAGTGCACCGTAGGTAAGATCTACCGCCTGTTCCAGATCCTCGACTCTCAGGTCGTAAGTGGCCGACCAGGAAGCACCATTGATGAGGTACATAAGCTGGAATTCTGCGTTGACCGCGCGCTCAGTCTGGTATTGAACCACTACTTCGGCGAAACTCTTCTGCTGCGTTTTGCGAATTTCATTGAGTTGCTGGTCTACTTGAGTAAGCTTCTCCTGATCGGTGCGCATATTGGTACCAATATCAAGTCGCTCAGTACGTATTTCGGCCAATCGCTGGCGCATGTATTGGCTGATTTTCAATAAGGCGTCTACGTCTACCCCCGTTTGGGCGCCGCCGATAGCTTTGTTGGCCAGGAGTATTTTCTCCTCTTCTCCGAGCACATCGAGCTTGATTTGCTCGCGGGCCAGAAGGTCAGCCAGACGTTCTCGTTCTTTGGTCAATCGGGTGTATTCAGGTGAATCCGTGGGAGCGGCCAGGAAATTATTACGTGGATTAACGCTAAGGATGGTAAAATCTCCGGTGGCTCCCAGGCGTACGGAACTTTGATCAAGCTGAGGGCTCAGGCCTGTGAGGACAATGGTGCCGCGGCCTGCAGGCAGATTTGCTTTCCCGGTGCGGGTCACCTGGGCTGTTTGCAGATAGACGGTTACATCACGGATACTGGTTGATAATTCGGCCTGGGCGGTCAGGCTTAAGAAGCTACAACAGCTAAGAAAAAGGCCAAGCAATAGTTTATTCATTTCTTTTGGAATTTTGGTTTCCAGGCGTAGATGCGTTAGTCCTTTTTTTTGCATAAAAGTAAGGTTACCTTTATGAGTAAATTTTCAAACCCATAGTTATTATATTTATTTAGCCCATTGGTTTTATTCGCTTAATTTCCTTTTGGCTAATCATGACATCTAAAAAATCCGGAGATGCGTCAAGTAATAATTTTCCTCCTTCTTGTAGCCTTTTCCTTTTACGCTTGTTCCGACTCGGTCGAATCAAACGAGAATAGTGTTGATGCAAAGTCAGGTTTGTTCCAACAGGTGGATCCCGCGCAAAGTGGCGTCGATTTTCAAAATAGCTTTACCGAAAATTACGAAATCAATATTCTTACCTATGAGTACCTCTATAATGGAGGCGGAGTAGCCATTGGTGATATTAACAACGACGGTCTGCCTGATCTGTACTTTTCTTCGTCATTAGCTTCGAATAAACTGTATCTCAATAAAGGGGATTTTATTTTTGAAGACATTACAGAAAAAGCGGGAGTAGCCGCCGCCGAAGGTTTTAAAACAGGCGTTAGTATGGCCGATCTAAACAACGACGGTCTGCTCGATATTTTTGTCTGCCGGACGGGAAAAGATGATAATGGACTTAAAGACAATCTCGTTTTTTTGAACCAGGGAGATTTGCAATTCAAAGAAGCCCATCAGGAACTTGGCCTGAATGATAACTCCAATACGAATCACGTTGCCTTCTTAGATTATGATAAGGACGGCGACCTGGATATCTATTTACTCAACCACCGTATTGGTTTCGCGACCGCTACCCAATTACGGCTGCAGCAGCAAACAGATGGCACCGTCATTAGAAAAACCAATCCTGAAACCCCCTTTGAATCCGATCGGTTGTTTCGCAATGACGGGGGACGCTATACGGACGTTTCTCAGGCAGCAGGCATTGTGAATTCTTCTTTCGGACTCAGTGTAACCGTAGGCGACATCAACCAGGATGGTTACCCGGATCTTTTTGTAGGCAATGATTACATAGAACCCGACTACGTATACATTAACCAGCAAGACGGTACTTTTTCTGATGAATATTTTACCATGTTGCGGCATTCCAGCCAAAACACAATGGGAGCGGATATCGGGGATATTAACAATGACGGTTTACCCGATATCATGTCTTTGGATATGATCGCAGAAGATCCTTTTCGCTACAAACAACTGATGAATGTGATGCAATTTGATCGTTATCAGATGCTAGTCAAATACGGATACGGTGATCAGGTAGGGCGCAACGTTCTCCATCTAAATAATGGTAACGGCACCTTTAGTGAAATTGGACAGTTAGCGGGAGTTGCTGCTACGGACTGGAGCTGGTCTACCCTCTTTGCCGACCTGGACAACGATAGCTGGTCAGATATTTACATCACCAACGGCTATCGGCGCGATGTAACAGATTTGGATTACATGAGTTACACCAGAGATTCGATCAAACGTACTGGAGGGATTAGTAGCAACCGCTATCCAGATGTTAACGACTTTTTGGCTATCGTTCCTGAACAAAAAATCAAGAACTACGTCTATCGCAATCGTGGTGACCTTGGTTTTGAAAACATGACCGAAACATGGATGAGTGCGCCCGCATCTTATTCCAACGGTGCCGCCTATGGTGATCTGGACGGTGACGGTGATCTGGACCTGGTGGTAAACAACATTGGTTCTCCGGCCTTTCTGCTCAAGAATACTCTTTCTTCTGGAAACAATTATCTACAACTTCAACTTATCGGCCCTAAGGAGAATCGCCAGGCGCTGGGTGCGGTAGCATCCTTTGTAACCGCCACGGGCAAGCAGTACAAAGAACTGCAGCTCAATCACGGCTTTTTTTCCACTTCAGAATCAATCCTTCATTTTGGACTAGGAGAAACAGGCACCATTCCAACGCTTAGCATCATCTGGCCCGACAATAGCGAAACGGTATTGCGTGACGTAACTGCCAACCAACGACTTACCATAAAATACGATGAGGTAGAACGCACTCCTGTTAATAAAAGGAACAATCCCCTTGCTAATCAATTCAAGGATGAAGCCCGGCAGCGAGGATTAAATTTCGTGCATCAGGAAAATGATTTTGTGGATTTTAAAAGAGAGCGATTGATTCCCCGGCGGATATCTACCGAGGGCCCTTCCCTTGCCGTAGGAGATATTAACCAGGATGGCTTGTCGGATTTATACGTCGGAGGAGCAGCAGGACAAGAAGGACGAATTTACCTCCAAACCAAAGAAGGACAATTCACCGTGCTTGCTTCTCCTGTCCTGACGGGAGATGTGAATAGCGAGGACGTAGCGAGCACCTTTTTTGATGCAGATGGAGATGGAGATATGGATCTTTACGTGGTAAGTGGCGGGAATGCTTTTCCGCTCAATGATCCCAAATACCTCGATCGCCTTTATTTGAATGATGGCCAGGGAAATTTCACTAAAGCGACGCTCCCTATACCGCCCAGCAGTGGAGGAGCTGTCGTAGCTTGGGATTACGACCAGGATGGTGATCAAGACCTGTTGATTGGTGGGCGAGTCAAACCCGGATTTTTCCCAGAAGCACCGATCAGCTATGTGTTAGAAAACCAGGGTGGTGGAAATTTTATTGATGCCACGGCGCGTGTTTTTCCCGAATTTAATACAATGGGAATGATTACGGATTTGCAAACGGCTGACCTGGATGGCGACGGCCGTTTAGAGCTGGTTATTTGCGGTGATTTTTTGCCGATCCAGGTTTTTGTGTTCCAGACCTCTTCTTTTGTCAATACAACAACTGATTGGGGATTGGAAAACACCACTGGCCTGTGGCGGAAAGTAACCATCGCTGATGTAGACAAAGACGGAAAAAAGGATATTATAGCAGGTAACGAAGGGCTCAATACCCGGCTGAAAGCATCCATTAACGATCCATTGAAGCTTTACTATGACGATTTTGATCACAACGGTTCGATTGACCCTATCTTATGTTATCCTTATCAGGGTAACTATTATCCATTCTCCGGCAGGGATGCTATTATGGGGCAGATTCCAGAATTGAAGAAGCGTTTTTCTCGTTACCAATTATATGCTAACGCCAATATCGAAGAAGTACTTGGCACTTTAATAAGTAATGCAAAAATACTCAACGTAGAGATGCTGGCTAATACCATCTTCTTTCAGGAAGGCGGTAAGTTCTTGCCGAGTGCTTTGAGTAATCAAGGACAAATAGCCCCCGTTTACGATGTACTTTCTTTTGATTTCAATCAGGATGGTAAAATGGATTATCTCCTCGGTGGTAATTTTTACGGGAATGAAACAGAAACGGGCGTTTACGACGGGGGCAACGGCCTGCTTTTGCAAAGTAATGATACCAGAATACCAAGTTACCTTCCCAACCAGCAATACAATATCTGGATCAGTGAAGAAGTAAGGCACCTGGAGCAAATCGAGTTGGCAGACAAAAAACGAGGGATCATCGTTTTAAATAACAATGGACCTTTGCAATTACTGGTCAATTAACGCACTAATTCTCCCGTCAAGCGTAACAATTCCGTCTCCGTATTTTTCAGATTGAGAATGGCATTCAGGCGCGACTGGGTAGCATTGATGTAGCCCAATTGGATGCTACGGTAATCAAACGAATTGATCAGGCCACCTTTTTGGCGCTCTTCCGCAATGGTGAGATTGCGGCGGGCATTAGCTACCAGTTCGCCCGTGAGGCTTACCAGCTGTTGTTGGTTCTGGTAAGTCGCGTAGGTGTTAGCGAGTTGGGTTTTCAGACTTTGTTCGAGGCTGGCGTATTGCAATTGAGATTGCATCTCTTGCAGCTGGGCGGTCTCGATGCGGCGCTTACGGACACCACCGTCGTAGATATTGTAGCTGGCCGTCAGGTTGACGAAGCCACGTAAAGTTCGTGAGGCGACGCCAGGTAAATTTTGTTCATTGGGCATTCCGCCAAAGTTGAACGTTTGTGAACCGTTGCTAACGTTGATATTGTAGTTGGCCCCTGCATTCAAGCTTACTTGGGGCAAACGAGCTACTCCCTGGATTTCTGTATTCAATGCCGCTAATTGGATATTGACGTTACTAGCTTGCAACTCCGGATTGTTGCGCAGCAGCTTTTCTTGCAGATCTTGCTGGGTATAGGCAGTGGTTACACTTTCGAGTGAATCCGTCAGCCTGAAATTAGTAGGAGCATCTAAGCCCATAACCAACTGGAGGTTGCGCAAAGCATTTTGATAAGCGTTCTGTTGCACCAAATAGGTGGTAGAATCATTGAGATAAGCATCCTGGGCCTGCACCAGATCAAAAGCACCAGCCTGCCCAAATTCCTGACGGGTTTCCTGGTAGCGAATCCGATCACGCGATAACCCCAGGACCTCCTGAAGCACATCCAATTGCTCTCGTTGTACAAGTGCACCATAGTACGCTTGAATGATGCTTTGGATGGTATTCTGTATTTGCACCTGGAGTTGTTCCTGGCTAAGATTCAGCTGCTTGGCAAGCTGGTCTTTGGCGTAGGTGATCCGCGAGCCGTTGTAAAGGACCCAACTGGCGGAAACACCAGGTACGATGGCGTTGGAAATCACCGAGCTTTGGGTGACTACGCTTGCCGGGTTGTCCGTTGAGGAATACCCATTGTCGGAGCCAAGGGTGAGGTTGACTTCAGGGTATTTGCCGGCCAATGACCAATCGTTGTTGTTCTCCGCAATGGCAACCGACGCCTGGGAAAGGCGAACCTGGTAATTGCTCGTTAGGCCCTTCGCAATCGCTTGCTCCAGACTTAATGCTTCCTGCGCATTCAGACTCACTGAAAACAGTAGCCCAAATCCTAAAATGAAACACAGCATGCTCTTAGATAAAACGTCTTTCAAATACATAACGCTTGCAGTAAAAGTTATAAAAAAATACCAGGCCGGTGGTCATCAGCTTAGCGATTAATTGATACTCCTGAAAGAAGGCGTACCGGTTGAGGGCATAAATAATGCCGGTGCTTAGCACCAATCCTCCGAGGGATACCAACATGCTCCACATAAAAGTAGCGCGGGTTGACCCCTGCTGTTCAAAAACGAAATATTTCTGGAAAAGGAAATTGACGATCACCGAAACAGAATAAGCAATCATCTGTGCCTTTACCGGAGCTACTCCCTGCTCAAACAAAGGGAAATAAATCAAGTAATCAATCCCGGTAGCGATTACACTACCCACTGCAAAGCGGGCTTTTTTTGCAACCAGCTCGGCAAGTTGTGCTCGTCGGATTTCCTTTTTATCATCCATTACGTCATTATTGCGCAAAAAACAAATTGGTCCTTCTTTGAGGTTTTTCAAATAGTTGACACGCTTATGCCATAGGCATCCCTTCGGGGAAATTAACCGCTTAGCCATCTATTTGAAAAACGAATGCCCAATTTATTTTTGTGCTGTTTCTCAAGGTGTTTCCGCTGCGAAAAACTCCCGAATTTCCAACCAGTTATTGACCCTGGTGTAGGCTGTCTCCTGGGTGTTGTGGGAGGCTGTATACAAAAGGCCTTTCCCGACGAATTTCTTCAGGTTGCGGGGATGGTCGTCAATCATGTAGTCGGCACGGAGGATACTTTTATCTCCGCAGAAAACAAATTTTTTCCAACTGATGAAAGGAAAATGATCCAACAGCCAGTCGTATTTATCTTCCAGTGAATTGCGAAATTCCATCGCGGAGGTCGTGAAGAAGATATCGTATTTTTCGTTGAGCTCTCCTACAACTTCCTGGCTGTTCGCCATCACAGGTAAGTCTCGAAAGAAACCTTTATTGTGCAGTACATTCCTGATGTGGTCAGCACCGGGGATATCGTAGACCTTTTTTCCCCAGTAGTCTTCGCGTAGTAGGCGTTTGCCGAATTCGATTTCGTAGGCGTCCAGGAATTTGGGCATCACATCGGCTACGACTTCGTCCATATCCAGGGCTATTTTCTTTCGCATATCCTCAATTCTCTTGTTCCGGAATGGGTTATTTCGTGGGGAGAGTTTCTTTGTAGGCAGGTTCTACCTCCCGGTAATCTGGCTTTTTGGCATTCCACAAATAATCCCGGTAAACCCGAAAACGATTGAGGGCAATGAGCAAGATCGGCAACATGAGCAGGATCGTGACGGTTGCTGCCAATAGTCCGAAACTTACACTGATTGCCATTGGAATCAAAAACTGCGCTTGCAGGCTTTTCTCGAGCAACAAAGGCGCGAGTCCGGCAAAAGTAGTGACCGTCGTCAACAGAATGGGGCGGAAGCGGCTCACGCCGGCGGTGTACAATGCGTCCATTTGCGATTTTCCAGACCGAAGTTCATCGTTGTAGGTGCTCACAAAAACCAGCGAATCGTTCACCAGGATCCCCACCAGGGCAATGATACCCAGGAAGGAGAATAAACTGATGGGCGCTCCCATCAACCAGTGTCCCCAACCTACACCAATGAAGGCAAAAGGAATCAGGAGAAACACCATCACGGTTTGCCCGACAGAACGGAAAGTCAGGGCGATGACGAAAAACATCAGGGCGAAGCAAATACCACCGACCAATTGGATGGAAGCAGACGATTTGGCTTGCTCCCTGTTTTGGCCTTCGTACTGAGCGGCTACCGTAGAGTATTTTTTCAATACCTCGGGTATGATGACGGTTTGTAAGCTGGTCGTGAGATCGCTCACCGATACATCATCATTGGCAACATCTGCCTCTATCTTAATTTCTCGCTTGCCGTCAATGTGGTTGATGCCGATTACGCCACGCTGAATATCCAGGGTAGCAATCTCCGAAAGCGGGAAAGCGCGGCCATCAGGGAAGCGTACTCGCATTTGAGCTAAGTCTTCAATGGTGCGGCGGTCATCTTCGTTGTAGCGTAGCCACACGCGCACTTCCACGTTGCAGGCGCTGTGCCTCGGCACCAAAGAATCCCTGGCGGACCTGGCCCACGATATCCTGGATGTCCAGCCCCAGGAAGCGGGCTTTTTCCTTGAGCGTAATATTTACCTCCCGTAAGCCTTCCTGGTTGTTGTCCACTACATCGGCTAGTTCTACGAGCTGTTGCATTTCTGCTTTCACCTCATCCGTGGCAGCTTTAAGCTCCTCGTAATTTTCCCCTACCAACGAAATCGAAACGGGCTTTCCGAAAGCAGATTGAGCACCGTAGCTCAGTACTTCTGCTGCGGGAATCTGTCCTACTTTGGTACGGATGCGGTTGATCACTTCTCGCAATGCAAGTTCACCCCGGTTTTCACCATCAAGTAAAGCTATCGAGAGCGAGCCCTGGTAAGTGCTGGGGCCCAGGGTCACTTCTATCCTTTCGATGGCTTGCATTTCGTTATTGAAGTATTCTTCGCTCAATTCTTCGTTGGCCTCCCATGCCGATTTCTCAATGAATTCCAACCAATTGAGGGTAATGTCATCCTGGGTACCGGCGGGCATTTGAAGGGTGATGTTTACATCGTCTCGCTCGATAGTAGGGAAGAACGTTGATTTAATGATCCCCCCACTCATACCGCCAATGGTAATCATAAAAAATCCTACAAAAATGCTGCTCACCAACCACATGTTTTGCATACTGAAACGCAAGGCAGGGGCATAAACATGGTCTCTGAGGAAGTTCATCCGGCGGTCAAACCAAGCCTGGAGAGGGTTGGGCGTACGATCATGGCTAAGGGCTTTGGAGTGAGCAACGTGGGTGGGCAAAATCAGTACCCCCTCAATCAAGGAGAACAATAAAGAGAAAATCACCACAATGGCCATTTCACTAAAGAAATCCCCCAATCGTCCATCAATAAAGAGGAAGCTACCAAAAGCGATCATCGTCGTAACAATGGCCGCAAATACCGCTGGTAACACCTGCATGGTTCCATCAATAGCAGCCTGAATCGGCGGCTTCCCGTCTTCGTACTGTTGGTAGATATTTTCGCCAATGACAATGCCATCATCCACCAGGATACCAATTACAATAATCATCCCGAAAAGGGAAATAACGTTGATGGTAATGCCCAGCAAATTCGCACAGATAAACATCCCTGCAAAGGAAATAGGAATCGCCAATGCCACCCAAAAAGCGAGTCGCCAGTGTAGGAACATGGCCAAAAATGCCAGTACGATCAGGAAGCCGATGATCCCGTTTTTGGCGAGCAATTCCCGGCGTTGAACGAGTACGGTACTGCCATCGCGGGAGATCGTTGCCTGTACTTCTGAATTACTGACATTAAAATCCTCGATGTATTCTTTTACTTTAGCATTAATGCTAAGCATGTCTTCTTCCAACGTATTCTGCACATTGATCAAAACGGAGGGCTCGCCATTGAGGTAAGAGCGGTTAGGGGTATCGGCCCAGCGGTCGCGGATATCTGCTACCTGATGTAAACGAACGATTCCTCCCTCCGGGGTGGTTTTTACTACGATATCCCGTAGGCCATCGGCGTAGTATTCTTTGCCCTGGGCGCGTACGAGTAATTCTTCTTTTTTGCCTTTGATCGTACCACCGGTGATATCGACATTCGATCCCCGCACGGCAGTAGATGCCTCTTGGAGCGTCAGCCCGAAAGCGCGCAGATCGCGTTCGCGGAAAGTAATCTCAATTTCTTCTTCCGGAAATCCGCTGAGTTCTACTTTAGAAAGGCCATCCATGGCCAGTAAATCGTCTTCTATTTCGCGGGCATAACGCTTCAGAGCAGCCAGGCTCACATCCCCACTGAGGGCGACGCTGATAGCGAAACCGAGGTTTTCACGTTTGTAGATAACGGGAGGCTCCATTCCTACGGGGAAGGAGTTGATTCGATCAACCGCATTTTTTACATCCTGCAATACCAGGTCCGTATCATAACCTTTCAGGACTTCTACCGTGATATTTCCACTGTTTTCAGAACTGACAGAAGTGTAGCGCTCTACCCCGGTAAGCCCTTTAAGATTGTCCTCAACCTTGCTGACAATACCTTCTTCGACTTCCTCTGGTGCAGCACCAGGATAAATCGTTTGGATGCTGATAATCCGGCTGGGTGTCTCCGGGAAAAAGGTCGTCTTCATATTGAGCGCCCCGAAATAGCCCAGGATCAGTAGGCCAAACATAATCAGGTTGGCTGCTACTGGATATTTGATGAAGTATTGAACAATTCCACGCATAATCTTGGAAATCTAGAGCAAAAATGAAAAATAAAGAAAGCAAGTAAATGGGATCCACTGGCCCCTAACACAAACGAAAAAATGCTATTCCGAGAATGGCAAAGGCTCCACCTTCATGCCATCAAAGGCACCAGGGATTGGTTTTGCCAGCAAAGGCGTCCCGTTGGGTACTCCTTGTACAATAACGGTCTCCGGTTCTATCTTCACTATCTTGACGTTGTGAAGACGAAGAATACTATCCTGGACGGTGAAGACCTGGGTTTGATCTACCAGGAGATTACGAGGAATTCGGATAGCTTCGCCAACAGAACGGGCAACAACGTCTCCACGGAGGTACATGCCTTCCCGGAGTTCTTTGCCATTGACCCCAATGAAGACCTGGACGGTTTGAGAACCGGGATCAATCTGATCGCTGATGCGCTTCACCGTGCCTTGCCATTCGCCGGCAATGTCTTCGGAAGTCAACTTTACGGAATTGCCTACCTTAATGTAATTAAGATCTGACATCGGGACGGTAGCAATGAGTTCGTAATTTCCCGTTGCCATGAGCTCTCCCAACTTTTGCCCCGTGCGAATAACGGAACCAGGATTGATACTGGCGTCGGTCAATACGCCGCTAAAAGGTGCATAAAGGGTGTACTTGTTGAGTCGTTCTTCCTGGCTCTTGATATTATAGTATTGGGTATAAAGGTTGCGGGTAGCAATGAAGCGCTTCTCCTGGTCATTTTTTGGTTCCGGGAGTGGCTTGATCATTTCTTCTACGTCGAAATTATCCAGGTAGGCTTCCCATACCGAGAAGTTTTCCGAGTAATCGATTTTTAAATCCGGCATGGCCTGGGCAATGGCATTGAGCAGCGTGCTTTTTTGGGCCAAGAGTGCCAGGCGAGTCTCGCTGTCGTCAATTTTGATGAGTGGACTGCCTTTGGGGAAATAGGTGCCTACCTTAAAGGAACGTCCACTATTCTCCACCATGCCGCCAACTTCGGCGTAAAGCTCTACCTTGTCAAAAGCAGCCAATTGGCCTTGAACATCCAGCGTTGTGGTGATGGTTTCTTGCTGTGCATTCATCACTTGCGCCTGCTTGATGTTAAAGATGGGCGGCTTCCGCGGGGCTTCCTCTTTTTGTTGAGAGAGGTATTTATACCCCATGAACCCTATCAAAAGAACAATCCCTGCTCCAACAATAGATAATCGACGTTTTGTAAGATCAGTCATATCGTCAACCCAATTTTAATTTGTAAAACAAGCAATGCTTGGATTTTAATTTTTATAAACAAGTTGTGTTTGCAACTATTTACTTAAGTTGTCATACATTTTTTGCAGAACACTTTCACACGTTTTTAGCTCATCATCCGCAATTCCGGCCTTTGCTTCGGCGATGGTTTCCTGGCCAAGGGGCAAAATAGCTTGGTATACTTTACGCCCCTTTGGCGTAATGTAGATGCGTTTGGTTCGCTTGTCGATGGGATCAGCTGTTCTCAGTACCAGTTCCTCTCGTTCTAAGAGCTTCAGTGACCGGGTAATGGTCGCCTTGTCTTTGAAGCTGGATATTGCTAGATCCTGCTGCCGTACCCCATCTTTTTGGTATAAATCTGACAGTACTCCCAGGTGAGGCCCCATCAGGTGTTGGTCCTCCTTGTTGAGCTTGTCATACATTCTACTTGTTACCATTCGACCGAGACGGATGGTAAGCAATAAGAGGGGGTCTATTAATTCAGTGGAATGTCGCAAAAATATTTTTTTTGGTTGCACACGCAACTATAAACCCGCGTCTTTCAGAATAGTTGTAAGGGAGAATTATTTTTTTTACAAAAAAAAGCCCCATCCAAATAGTCTATGCTATTGAATGGGGCTTTTTTCGGTTTATTAAAACCAGATAAATATTAGTTTAAAGAGAATTGCATGACCTCCATCGAGGAATTATGGAACATCAACTGAGAGATATCCGGCACCATATAATCAATCAATGGCATGCGTTCTATCTCTTCCATCAGCTCAAATTCACTTTCCGCAACCATCACTGCCCACAGGCGAGAGCGATCTAAAGAAAGGCTGTAATTTTGAATGATTCCATCCGCCAGCATCTGGTTGATCATGAACCGTTGCCGAGGGATAAGCGCCATAAATTCTTCGGTAAATTCTTCGGGGAGTTCAAATTCCACCATGTATGCATTTTTCATCTCGGTATTTTTTTATCTGCAATCCAATATTATACGCGTGAGGGGTGCAAATTGTTGTATTGGAAAGGCCTTACTTCTTGGTACTTCAACCATTAGGGCGGTGGAGAAGTTCCGTTAAGGAAACAAGAAATAGACAAGCTGATAAAAATCGATTATATTGGTTTTCTGATTAACATTATTTAGCTATGCTTGCTACTAATAATTTTATTCCTCTCACCGATAGCGCTTTGCCTTTTGAGATGAAGCACGAAGACCAGTTAGTAACGATTTCAATATGGCGGGGCGGAAAGCTGGAAGTGTCCACCAATAAAGACCAAAGTACTTGGGGATTTATCTCCGTTGGAAGAGCGCTGTTGACTACTAAAAGCGGCAATTTTTCGATCCAGGAAGGCATGTATTTTTCCGCGACAGGAGAGGTAACGCTGAGCGGAAAAGGGGAAGGTTTATTCATTACCCAAACCGGCCAAAATGCCTTCTTTCATCTTGGTGGACCTATTGAAGAAAAGGGGCGATTACACTATATTGACGGATGTACCGATTCTTTATTGGTTTCTCCGGTTATCAGGGGGGATGCTTGTTTGAACCTTCTGCATATTCCTTCCCAAACCTTCCAGAGCCAGCATACCCATCCTTCCTTGAGGGCCGGCATCATCGTCAGCGGATCTGGGGAATGTATTACGCCGGAAGGCAGCCATCCTTTGTATCCTGGTTTGGCTTTTATCATTCCAGCACAAGGGCAACACAGCTTTAAGACCAGTGAGGAGGCATTGCGCGTGATAGCTTTTCACCCTGATTCTGACTTTGGGCCAACCCACGAAGAACACCCTATGATCAACCGAACCTACCTGACCCATGAAATGTCCTAAGTGTAGTTATAATCAACCCTACCGCAGCGGCATGGTCTGCGGGCAGTGCAAGTACCGTTTCGTCGTCGACCCTAAAAAAGATGGGTATACCGACGGAAAATTCGCAATGGCCTTGCGCCAAGTCAGTAAAAACGGCACGCAGTATTTCACCTTCCATCAGTTTTTTGCCGCTTTGTTTGCTCATCGTAAGCATTTATCAAGTGGGCTCCTGGCAGTCATACTGGCTGCGATCGCAGGCGGAGTTGTCTACCAATTTAGCGAATCCCCATTCATTGCCGCCGTTTTTGCTATCGGCGCAGGGGTTTTGGGAATGTTTGGTCGGCAGTGGTTTCCTCCTATAGCTCCCCCGGAAAATAAAATAAAGGGGCTATGGAACCAATGGTGGCCCAAAGCTGAAAAACAGATCAACCCCTTCTTCCTCACCCAACCAACCCTTCAGACCCCTCCGGATGCCGCTCCCGAAAAAGACATTTACGACTATGGGGTAGAAGGTATCCTGATCGTAGACCAGGATATTTACGTTGATTTACTGGTAAAAAACAAGCTTCACGCCGAATTTCGCTTGCTCATCATTGCCCAAAGTGCCTACCCATCGTATTTGCACGAGCAGGCAAATCGTCTGCTGGCGGAGCGGAGCGATCTTCCCGTATATCTTCTTCATAATGGGGCTACCATCGTAACAAGCATGACTGCAAAATTCGATATCAAGGAGCATAAAATACTAGATCTTGGCTTGAGTGAGCAAGACTTTCTGAACCACAATCGCCTCAAGCCTTTCCAGGACGTAGCACAAAAACCATTGGACCTCTTGAGCACCGGCCAAATCAGGCGAATCCTCCAACGAGCGACACAGCCCGCTGATTTTGACACCGACGGCGGCGGCCCGGTCATCATTGACGATGCCCCGGCAAGAGATACCATGATTCCAACCATCGTTATTTTTGCAGGCCTCGATGATGCGCTCA
>Ga0208304_10000678_pt1 | contig 17758 bp, 8 predicted proteins | sample ColrivemetaGS713_FD_187603 | JGI IMG/M metagenome (GOLD analysis project Ga0208304, IMG submission 187603) | Estuarine microbial communities from the Columbia River estuary - Flood tide ETM metaG S.713 (SPAdes) (version 2) | ecosystem: Environmental > Aquatic > Marine > Intertidal zone > Estuary... | reverse complement strand
AATAATTAAATAAGAAAATAATGACTGAACACCTTCATTTGTACCAGAACTATATGCTAAAAGTGTATACCCCATATGACTAATTGAACTATAAGCAATTAAACTTTTTAACTTTCTTTGCTCTAATCCAACAAAAGATCCTATTACAATAGATAATACAGAAATAAAAACAAAAAAATATCTCCAATAATTAACAAAATCAAAAGAATTACTTTGAAAAATTCTTACAAATAAACAAAAAAGACTTAATTTTGGTATAACAGCAAAAAAAATTGTTGAACTAGTTAAAGCACCTTCATAAATATCAGGGGACCATATATGAAAAGGAGCTAAAGCTAATTTAAAAAATACACTCGAAATTATTAATAAAAAACCAAAATTTGATAAATTTAAAAAATTATTTTTTTCAAAAAATGAAATTTTACTAAAAGAATAAAAAAATATATCTTTAAAATCTTCAAAATTAGTAGTTCCAATAACTCCATAGATTATAGAAGCTCCAAATAAAAATAAACTTGAAGATAAAGAACCTAAAATAAAATACTTTAAACCAGATTCAGTAGAAAAAATTGAATTTCTATTAAAAACTGTTAATAAATAAAAAGATAAACTTTGAAGTTCAATAGATAAATAAGCAGTTAATAAATCATTGGCGCTACATAATAAATTTAACCCAAAAATTGCAAATAGTATTAATATAATATATTCTATATTATTAATTTTTAAATGCTCTGTATATTTAATAATACATAATAAACAAATAATAGAAGCTATTAAAATAAATAATTTTACATAAAAAGCTAACAAATCTAAAATAATTGTATTATTAAAAAAAGAAACATCAAATAATAATGTAGTATTATATATTAAAATACATACTAATAATAATAAGAATATACTTAAATAAATTGATGATAATTGAATTAAAGGATACATTTTATTACTTGATAATAAAACTCCGTGAATTATCATAGCTAATAGAGACATTCCAAAAAATATTTCAGGAAAAATCAAACAAATATCTTCAAAATCAAAAAGGTTAAATGGTTTTTCATATAATAAATAATCGTCATAGTTAACATAAACATAATACATAATACATAAATTTAAATTTTAACGAGATACTTGACGAAATATACATTGATATAAAATAAAATTTTTTTTATTTCTATTAAAAGTTAATGCTACCGAACCGATTACAGCTAACAGTAAAATCATTCCTAAAATTAAAAATTGTACTAAATAATGGGTATATAAAATTTGTCCTAAAGCATTCAAATCTGTCATACATTCTATTTTATTAAACCAGTTTATATTTAAATTAAACAAAAAATTGTTTATATAATCATTTTTTGTAAAATTATCCATAATTAAAAATAAAAAACTAAATAAAAAAATTACAATTATTAAATTTATAAAAAAAAACTCAGAATAAAATTTTTTAATGTTAGTTTTTAAATCTAACATTAAAATAACAAATAAAAATAAAACTGAAATTGCACCAATATAAATTATTACAAAAATTAAAGCCATAAATTCACATTCAATTAAAAGTAATAGTCCTGTAGATAGTGAGAACAAAAACACTAATAAAAATATAGAATAAATTGAATTTATGCCTAAAACAATAAATAGTGCGTTTAATAATATACTAATAGAAAATAAAAATAACAAAATTAAATCAAAATTCATTTTTAATTTTTGAAAGAAAGAATGGGATTCGAACCCACGGTATAAATATTTATACTTGGGTTTAGCAAACCCATACTTTAAGCCACTCAGTCATCTTTCTTAAAAATTAAATAATATATATAAAATAATAATAATGAAAGCGAGAATTGAACTCACGACAAGCGGATTATGATTCCACTGTTCTACCAGCTGAACTATTTCATTTGTTTTTATAAAATCAATATTAATAAAAAAAATCATAAATATTTTAAAAATTTCCAGCTACACGTTCCCGTACAGCTACCTTGTTACGACTTCATCCAAGTTGCCAATTTTATAATCATAAATTTTTTAAAATAAATAAAAAAAATAAATTTTTTAAAAAATGAACATTCAAAAAAAACTAACTTCCTGCATGTGACGGGCGGTGTGTGCAAAACCAATTTACGATTCACCGCAACATTCTGATTTGCGATTACTAGTGATTCCTACTTCATGTAAATGAGTTACAATTTACAATCCGAACTAAGAAAATTTTTAAAGATTAACTAATAGTTTAAAAAGTTACTTTTTGTAATTTTCATTGTAGCACATGTGTAGCCCAGCTCATTAAGGCCACATTGACTTGACGTGATTCTCACCTTCCTCCGACTTATAGTCGGCAGTATTTTTAATTATATTAAAAATTATTTATTAAATAACATTAAAAACAAGAGTTACGTTCGTTAAAGGAATAAACCAAACATCTCACGACACGAACTGACGACAGTCGTGCAACACCTGTATAAAAAAAATAAAAAAAAATATATTACAAAATCTTTTTTTATTTTTTTTTATGTCAAGAGCTGGTAAGGTTTCGCGCGTATTATCGCATTAAACCACATGCTCCACCACTTGTAATAGGCTCCCGTCAATTCCTTTGAGTTCCAATCTTGCGATCATACTCCTCAGGCGGAGTGCTTATTGCGTTAGCTTATAAAATCTAAATTAATTAAATTTTAGCACTCAGCGTTTACAGTATAGACTACCAGGGTATCTAATCCTGTTTGCTACCTACACTTTCGTCCCTCAACGTCAGTTGTTTATAAAAAGTTGCCTTCGCTAATTGATATTCCTATATGTATTTACAGATTTTATCCCTACTCATAAAATTCTACTTTTTTATATACAACTCTAGTAAAACAGTATTAAATATAAATTTAAAGTTAAGCTCTAAAATTTTTTATTTAACTTAAATTACCGTCTACGAACCCTTTACGCCCAATTATTCCGAATAACGCTTGCCCCTCCCGTATTACCGCGGCTGCTGGCACGAGATTAGCCGGGACTTTTTATCTAAATAAAGTCATTATCTTTATCTATTAAAGAAATTTACAACCAAATTAGCCGTCATCAATCACGTAGTATTGCTGGGTCAAACTTGCGTTCATTGCCCAATATTCCTCACTGCTGGCTTAAAAGCTTGGACCTTGTTTCAGTTCCAATGTGGCTGATCATCCTCTCAGACCAACTAAAGATCGTCGGCTTGGTAGGCTGACACCGCTACCAACAACCTAATCTTATACAGTATTATCTATTAGCAAAAATATTCTTTATGTTATTTTTTTAACATTATCTGATATTAATATAAAATTTATATTTTTTATCATAATATTTTTTATGATATAATTTTATGTCAGACTAATAGGTAAAATTATGTAAATTTACTCACCCGTTCGCTACAATAATACAATTGTTAAACTTGCATGTGTAAAGCATACTACTAGCGTTCATTCTGAGCCAGGATCAAACTCATAAAATATGTGTAAATTTAATTAAAATATAATTAAATTCATTTTAAATTTAAATCTATTTATAATTAAAAAATTTTATACCTTAAATAAAAAAAAAATAAAAGTCTTTTTAAAGTTTTTTAGTACTTAAAAGCTGAAAAATTCACATTTCTTACACATAAAGTCTATTAAAGTAATGTTCTATTACATAAAATTAAAAATTTATCTAAAGGCTAGTTTCTTGCTTAAATGCTTTCAGCAATTATCTATTATAAATTTAGCTACTCGACAATGCTATTGGTATAACAATCGATACACCATAGATTTATTATCCTCGGTCCTCTCGTACTAGAGTTTAATCCTTTCAATTTTTTACGCTTACGGTAGATAGGGACCAAACTGTCTCACGACGTTCTGAACTCAGATCATGTACCGCGTTACTTGGCGAACAGCCAAACCCTTGGAATCTTCTTCAATTCCAGGATGCGATAATCCAACATCGAGGTGCCAAACCATTCCGTCGATAAGGTCTCTAGAGAATGATTAGCCTGTTATCCCCGGCGTACCTTTTATTCGTTGAGCGATGACCTTTTCCACACAGAATCATCGGATCACTATAACCGACTTACGTCCCTGTTTGATTTGTAAATCTTACAGTCAAGCAAGCATATACTATTATGCTTTAAAAATATTTTAAAATATTTTAAGCTTACTTTAGTACGCCTTCGTTACTTTTTAGAAGGCGACCGCCCCAGTCAAACTACCCATTATATACTATCTTTTTCTTTTGTATAAAAATAAGTAATAAAAAATCTTAAGAATGGTATCTCATTTACGTTAAAACAATTTATTTTCATAAAAGTTTTTATTTAAAACTTTTCCATTTATTCTGAACGAAAAATTTCTTATTACAATATATAATTATAGTAAAGGTGCACGGGGTCTTTCCGTCTAGCCGTAAGTACTCTGCATCTTCACAGAGATTTCAATTTCACTGAACTTGTATTGGAGACAGTAGGACAGTCGTTACGCCATTCATGCAGGACACCAATTAAATGCCAAGGAATTTCGCTACCTTAGGACCGTCAGAGTTACAGCCGCCGTTTACTGGGATTTCGATTTAAAACCATAATTTTAAAAGTTTAACCTTGCAGCACCGGGCAGGCGTCAGTCTCTATACATCTTTTTACAAATTAGCAGAGACCTGTGCTTTTGTTAAGCAGTCGCTGTCCTCGATTTTGTGACAGTTAATAAAGGTTACCCTAATTAACTACTCCTTATCCCTAAGTTACGGAGTTAATTTGCCGAGTTCCTTCAATACAATTCTTTCAAACACTTTAATTTACTAAATTTGTTTACCTGAGTCGGTTTTCAGTACGGTTTTAGTTTTTTTAAAACTAATATCTAAAAGCTGTTTCCTGGAAATACTATTAAACTTATATTGTTACCTTAAAATATAAATAGAATGTATATTTCGTCACTTTAATTAAATTTACCCATCAACTCAAAAAATTTTCATTTTTTTTTTTAGGGACCGACTTATAATATACTAAGAAAGATTATCTTTATCTTAAAAACCTTAAACTTAAAGCGACAATGTTTTTCACATTGTTTATCGTTACTCATATCAACATTATCAATTCTGATATTTCTAATTTATGTTTTCATAAATTTTTTATAACCTACAGAACGTTCTGCTACCATTTAAAAAATATCTTTTAAATTTATTGTTTCGGTAAATAGTTTAAGTCCTTGTACATTTTTGATAAAAAAAAAATAAACTAGTGAGCTGTTACGCTTTCTTTAAAGAATGGCTGCTTCCAAGCCTACCTTCTAATCGTAATATTTTTTTTAACTTCTTTTTCACTTAACTATTTTTTAAGGACCTTAACAGATAATCTGGGCTGTTTCCCTTTTAACTAAAGATCTTAGCACCTTTAGTTTAACTGCTTTAATTTATTTAAATTTTAGTATTCGAAGTTTTATTAAAATCAGTAAAACTTTACATCCCCATCATTTATTAAGAGCTCTACCCCTTAAAAAATATATTAAAACGCTCTACTCAAATAGATTTCGCAGAAAACCAGCTATCTCCAAGTTTGATTGGCCTTTCACCCCTAATCACAAATCATCTCAGTCTTTTTCCACAGACACGAGTTCGGTCCTCTTTTAAGCGTTACCGCTATAAATTCAACCTGTTCATAATTAGCTCACTTGGTTTCGGGTTTTATTTTAGAGACTTAAAACACACTCTCTTTAAAATTTAATTTCTTTAAGCCTACAATTTAAAATAATTTAAGCTTGCCACTAAAATAAACTTGTTGATCCATTATACAAAAGGTACGCTGTTACTTTTTATAAAAGCTACAACAGATTGCTAGCATTAAGTTTCAAGTTTTTTCAACTTCTTAAATTCTATTTCACCTTTCCTTTACAGTACTTGTTCACTATCAAACATCAATATTTGTTTTAGACTTTGAGAGTGGTCTCCCAATATTCTTACAATACACGACTTGTATTATTGTACTTAAAAAAAATTATTAAAAAATAATTTTTACAGGACTTAGTTTATAAAAATATACATTTTTAAAATTAAACCTTCTTTGGTTAAATAATTTTATTAAATATTATATTTTTTTAATAATTTATAGTCTAATATTATCATTTTCGTTCGCCACTACTAACAATATCTCGTTTGATTTTTTTTTATAGTTACTAAGATGATTCAGTTCACTTAATATTAAAATATAATTCATTTAAAAATTATATTCATCTAAATTAAAAATAGATTAGTTTTCTATAAGGATTTTTATAGCTCTACAGTGTTAAACACTCGTTATAAAATTACGTTAATTAACGTCCTATTATTGATGTTAAGGTATTCTCTTAATGCTTTAATGACTTTTATAATAAAAAATTAACTTTTAATAGTTAAAATATCTTCAATCAATATAGTTTTTTTAATTCGAAAAAAAACAACTAAAATAGCTAATCCTATAGACGATTCTGTAGCAGCTACTGTTAAAATATATAAAACAAACATTTGCCCTAATAAATCATCTAAATAAATTGAAAAAGTTATAAAATTTAAATTTATTGCTAATAACATTATTTCTAAAGACATTATAATAATTAGTATATTTTTTCGATTTAAAATTAATCCAATAATTCCAATTAAATATAATAAAGTTGTTACAATAATTAAATACAAAATATTTGAAAAAATCATTTAACTCAATTTGATACTTTTAAATAATCCAAAACCTTCTAAAACAACTAATACAAAAAATAAAGTTGATAAGACAGATATATAAGATCCAAAAGAAGCTATTTGATTGAATACAAAATAAGCATCTGGATAATCAGGAATTCTTCTAGGCATTCCAGCTACACCTAAAAAATGCATTGGAAAAAAAGTTAAATTAACACCTAAAAAAAAAAGCCAAAAATGAATTTTTCCTAAAATTTCAGAATATTGTAATTTAAATAATTTTTCAAACCAATAATAAAATCCTGCAATCATACCAAAAACGGCACCCATACTTAAAACATAATGAAAGTGTGCTACCACATAGTAAGTATCATGTAATGCTATATCTAAACCTGAATTAGCTAAAACTACACCTGTTACTCCTCCCACTGTAAATAAAAAAATAAAACCCAGCGCAAAAAGTGTAGGTACTTTTAAATCTATAGATCCACCCCATAAAGTTGCAATCCAACTAAATACTTTAATACCTGTAGGAACTGCTATAATCATAGTAGCTGCTGTAAAATAGGCTTTTGTATCGATATCTAAGCCAACAGTAAACATATGATGAGCCCAAACTATAAAACCAAGAACTCCAATTGAAACCATTGCGTAAACCATACCTAAATATCCAAAAATAGGTTTTTTAGAAGCACTTATAATTATATGACTTATTATACCAAACGCAGGCAAAATTAAAATATAAACTTCTGGATGACCAAAAAACCAAAATAAATGTTGATATAAAACAGGATCTCCTCCACCAGCAGGATCAAAAAAAGTTGTATTAAAATTTCTATCTGTTAAAAGCATAGTTATAGCACCTGCTAGCACAGGCAATGATAATAATAATAAAACTGCTGTAATTAATATTGACCAAACAAATAAAGGAAGCTTATGCATAAAAAGTCCTTTAGTTCTCATATTTAAAATAGTACAAATAAAATTTATAGCACCTAAAATAGAAGCTGCACCTGATAGATGTAAACTAAATATTGCTAAATCTACCGCAGGACCTGAATGAGAATTAACACTTGACAAAGGTGGATAAACGGTCCAACCAGTACCTACACCAGCTTCAGCTAAAACAGAAGAGACTAGCATTAAAAGAGAAGGTGGTAATAACCAAAAACTTATATTATTCATTCTAGGAAAAGCCATATCAGGAGCTCCTATCATAATAGGAACAAACCAATTACCAAAACCACCAATTAAAGTTGGCATTACCATAAAAAAAATCATAATAAAAGCATGACCTGTTACAATAACATTATATAAATGATAATTACCACTTAAAAAATTATTAAAAGGTGTTTCTAAAGATAAACGTATAAATAAAGATAACATTGTTCCAGCAATTCCTGAAAAAACTCCAAAAATAAGATATAAAGTTCCTATATCTTTATGATTAGTCGAAAAAAGCCAACGAAATGACCAATTAGTAACATTAAGTAACATTTTGAAATAAAAATTTATTCTATTAAAAAAAACAAAAGTATACAGTTACATTTTATTAAATAATAATACAAATTTTTAGTATTATTATTTTACTATATATATTGTTAATACTAAAAAATCTAACTTATTTATAATCAAATTAAATTTTAAACAAAATACTTTTTTAACTATACAACAATAAAAAGTTAAATTAAATACATAAATAATAATAATATCAAACTAAACAAATAATTTTTTAAATTATAAAAACGTATTGCAATAACTACAAATTAAAAACATAATTAAAATTTCAATACTTATTTTATAAATAAAACTTGATTTGAACATAGAACATTTTTGTTGTAAGCAAAACACTCTACCTGATTGAGTTAATTATTTAATTACAAATTTAGACTAAATTAAAAAATATTTTAATTTAGTCTAGTAAAAGTACAATTTAATATTAAAATTGTATTAAAAAAAAATATAAAAAGTTATTATTAAATCACTATTTTTAATAAAATAACTAAATAATATTACCACAAGAATAATTTGTATATAAAGTGGTATTTTAAAACCATCTAAAATGAGCATATGCCTTATTTTTTAAAACAGATAAAAATATTTGTTCTTTTTTTAACAAAAGGTCACTATTTTTTTTTAAAATTTTTATAATTTCATTTTTAAAATTTATTAAAAAACTACTTTTTAGTTTAAATTTTATAAAATTTAATATAACTTTTATAATGCTAAACGTTCTTTTTTGCAAAGATAATATAAAAGGAATTTCACGAACAACACCTTTTTTTTTTTTTTTTTTTTTATTTTATATGTGCAAAGAACTATAGAACTATTTATTACAGAAAATTTAATTACATAAATAATATTTTTTACAGTTGTTTTCTGTAAAATTTTAAAAATATTAAAAATAATTTTTTCCGAAATACTTTTTTTTCCTTTTGACATCAAATTATTAACAAATTTTTCACTTAATACAAAATTTGTACTATTTTTTCTAAAAATAAAATTATATTTTTTTAACAACATATTAATTTTTTTTATCCTGAAATTTTTAAAAATAAAACATATAAATATTTTTTAAGAAATCTAGAACAAAGACTTTTTTTATTAAAGAGTCTTTAAATTTTTAACAAATTAAAAAATCCTAAAATTTAACATTATATAAATATAAACTAAAAAATAAAACACATAAAAAATAATAAATATTATATTATTTGACAGTTATAGATTTAGTCTAAACTAAAAAAACAAAATACTTTTATTTTTTAAAATTAAATATATATACCTTTTGGCATTTTTTTTTATTTTATCTTTTTTGAACTACAAAAATTTTTTACTTTGTCTGCTTTTTGTGATTTTTAAAAAAGTTAAATTGTCTTATTAAAAACAACTAAAAATAAATAAAAATTTGTATGTCGGTATTTTTATTAACCCGCTTAACTGCGAAAACAAAATCTATTATAAATAAAAAAATTTATACTTTTTAGAATAAGTCTTCAAATAAAAATAATAATTAGACTTTTATAATTAAATAATGAAAATAACTTTTTTAATATAAAAAAATATTTTCATTATTCGTTTATTTTTTAAACAATACAAAACCTTTTTTAAAATTACTACAACAAAAATTAAGGTAAACAGGTACAATAAAAAATTAAAAAAAAACTAACAAAATATTAAATACTTAAATGATATTGAAAATATTTATTTAATAATTATTTTCTTAATTTTTTAGCCCCATATTTCGATCTTGATGTTTTTCGTGTTTTTAATCCTAAAAAATCTAACTTGCCTCGAATTAAATGATATTTTATTCCAGGTAAATCTTTAACTCTTCCACCTCGAATTAGCACAGAGGAATACTCAAGTAATTTATGTCCTTCTCCAGGTATATAAGCCATAATTTTTAAATTATTAGTTAACCTTAATCTAACAAGTTTCCTAATAGCAGAGTTAGGCTTTTTAGGTGTTCGTGTAAAAACTTTAATACAGATTCCTTTTTTTTGAGGTGACCCTTGTAATGCAGGTGTTTTTTTTCTAAATACTTTTTTTTTTCTTACATTATTAATTAATTGATTAATCGTAGGCATATATAATATATACTTTACCAAAAAAGGGATTTGAACCCTTACTCTTAAAGAACTAGAACCTAAACCTAGCATGTCTGCCAGTTCCATCATCTTGGTAAAAAACTGTACTTATAGTAAAACTCATTTAAAAAAATAAATTGTTTATGCTATACACCCTCATAAACTGTATTTTTAAATAACTAGCTTTTTAATACGCATAAAAATAAATATAATCTTTACATAATTTATTATAATCTGTATAAAGAATTTTAAAAATTGATTACTTGTAAACAATTATTTTCATACACAAAAATAGGGTAAAGACTTAAGAATTTTTTGGTAAAATAATAAATCTATTTATAGATTACTAAAATTGTTTTATGAATAAAACAATAAGTATTTTATAATAAAAGTAACAGAGGTTACTTTACTTATCGTTTTAGAAAATTATCTCATATTTTTACTTATTATTCCGTCTTCTCCACATATTTATTCGTTCTCTCTAAATTTACTTATTACATTATTCATAAATGTAGTAAAAGCTCCTGCGTGATGTTAAGGACGAAAGGCTTTAAAAAATAAAAAAAGCCCTAAACATTTATATAAACAAGGTTGTAAAACGTTACTAGTAAAAAAAATTCATAATTATTGCAGACAAACCCCCAATAGTTTTATATTAACCGTAGTACAATTGAAATCAATAAGTTGTTTAGACACTAAATTTATACTTTCCTGGATGTTTTAATATGTAATTGCCATAATTTTTCGTTGTTTTAAACGTTGTACCCAAAAAAGCTTTATTTTCTACATCTCTGTAAAAGTTAAAGGCTTTGATTAAATAAAAATAACTGCCAGGGTAAATTATTTATAAAGGTTTTTGCTATTGGTATATGTTCAATCTAATAACTCTTGCAAAAATCCTAATCTATTTTGAAAGTTAGCTTGAATATTAAAAGCGTTGTTTTAAATCAGCTTCAAAAAATATTCCAGCTTGTTCTTGTTGTAACATTGATCTTTCCCGTTGACTCTAATGTAGAATTTAACTTGAATTTATGAACATCTTGGATATGCTCTAAAAAAAATATGAAATTTTCGTGATGTCCCAATTTGTTCAAAAAATTCTTTCTCAGTACCTATTATGTTTTGTTAGATACAAAGGATCGAACACACCAGCAGCAGGGTCTGCTGACGACGGTTTTGACATATTCTTTATTTTATAAATGGTAGTTTTAAATTTGTTATGAAAATACCAAAAAATTTTTCGACTTTCCCTAACACTATTTGTGTTAACTTCAGTACTACCACCCTCTGAAGAATTATCTAAATTTTCTTCAACTTGATTAAACAACACCTTTTCTAAGTTGTCCTTGTCCATAGTTAATTTTTTTTCTAACATCCTTGTTACATTACTGTAGTGTTTTGCAAGTTTTTCATGAGGAAGATCAAAGTTTTCAGCGTAAAACAAATATATAGGCCCGGCTTTGAGGGTCAATTGAAGGTTCTTAACACTTTTTTTTAGTTCCTCTAGACTAGATTTTAAATTATTGGAGTGTTCTTGAAAAACTTCTCGAAGACTCTTGTTAAAATGAAATTCATACCCAGAATCATTAGAATAAGGATCAAAATAATTTTTTTTTGATCTTTTTGAGAAAATAGTAATTTTCCAATAAAGTCTCTTTTACATTTACCATATAAAAAATATTAGTACTTGGATTAATAATAAATTTTTTTTTCCATTTTTTTTTAAGATAATACTGGATTCGAACCAATAACATTTGTTGTAAACAAACACTCTACCTGATTGAGTTAATTATCTAGTTGCAAATTTCGAATTAATTAAAAAAGATTTTAATTAATTTTACATAAAATTCTCTAAAATCTTTCAAAGTATTTATAAAAAATTATTTTAAATAACACTTAAATTTCTAATGGTTTCATGTTAAAACTAATCTTTAAGTTAGCAATATAGTAAAAATTTTAAATTTTTTAGCAAAGATAGGATTTGAACCTATAATTTTAGAACATGAACCTAACGAGTTTACCTTTTACTCTACTTTGCAATATATTTATCATTATATTTATAAAACAAACTGAAATAATTAAAAAAAATATAAAAAAATTTTATATTTACAAAAATAAAAATTTAACCTGTAATTGTCGATCATTAATTTAACAATTTTTTTGATAATTTTAATAAAATTAAAAAAGCCATCATTAAAGAAAAAAGCACAATTGCCTCAGTTAAAGCAAAACCTAAATAGCCATTTAAAATAATTCATCTTTTAATGAAGGATTTCTAAAAATACCTATAACTAACGCACCGAAAACAATTCCTACACCCTACACCCTGCTCAGGCTAAACCTTTAATAGCTAATCCAGCACCAAGAAATTTAGCTAATTGTAATAATAACATAATAAAAAAAATTAAAAGTTTTGCCCTTAAAAAAAATATTTAATTAATAAACATTCAAAAACTAAAATTTAAATAAAATCTAATTAATAAAATCTTTAAAAAACCTATTTAAAAAAATTAAAAAAATAAAATAAAGTTGAGATTTCTCCAATCAAAACAAAACTATCCTTAACAGGTTTTTGTCCTACCCAACCTAACAAAATAAAATCAACTATAGTTAACCTATTAATTGTTTTAAAACATTATTTAATATTTTTAATTTTAATTATTACCCCCTGTCTTTATTCGTTCTCATTCACTTTATTTATTACACTCTTTATAAATGCAGTAAAAGCTCCTGAGTGATGTAAAGGACGAAAGATTTTAAAAAATAAATAAGGCCCTAAACACTTAAATAAACAAGGCTCGAACGTTACGAATGAAAAAAATTCAAAATGCTCGGAGACACCCCTTAACAGTTCAATATGAAACGAATTACAATGAATATCATTGATAAGTTGATTGGCCACTAAATCTATACTTTCCTTTATGTTAGGATGTTTTAAAATGTAATTGCCATAAACTTTCGTTGTTTCAAACGTTGTAGCAAAAAAAGCTTTATTTTCTACATCGCTGTAAAAGTTAGCGGCTTTGATTAAATCAGAAGAACTGCCAGGGTAACAATGTAAATTATTAATAAAAGTTTTTGGAATTGGTATACGTTCAAAATTAGAATGTAAGAACTCTTGCAAAAATCCTAATCTATCTTGAAAGTTACCTTGAGTAGTACATACGTCGTTTAAATCAGCTTCAAAAAATCTATCCGCTTGGTCATGTTGTAACCTTGATTTTTCCGCCCACGACTCTGATGTTGAATTTAACTTAAATTTATAAACATCTTTAATATTATTTAAGGGAAATCTTAAATATTCGTGATGATCCATTTGTTGAAAAAATTCTTTTTCAGTACCAAGTTTATGTTGAGTTTGATACGAAGGATCGAACACACCAGCAGTAGGGTCTGCGGACGACGGTTCTGACATATTCTTTATTTTATAAAGGGTAGTTTTAAATTTGTTATGAAAATCCCAAAACAATATTCGATTTTCCCTAACACTTTTTGTTTTAACTTCAGTACTACAGCCCTCTGAAGAATTATCTAAATTTTCTTCAACTTGATCAAACAACACTTTTTCTAAGTTACCCTTAGTTAATTTTTTCTCTAACATATTTGTTAAATTAATGTAATTGTTTGCAAGTTGTTCAACTTTTTCCTGAGGAAGATCCCCAAATTTTTCAGAGTAAAACGAATATATAGGTCCAGCAAGGGGGTCATTTGAAGGTTCTTTCACACTTTTTATTTTATCTAAAGTGGGTGTAAAATAATTAGAATGTTCTTGAAAAACTTCTTGACCAACCCTTTCAAAATCAGATTCATTAGAATACGTTTCTAATCTAGTCTCGGTTAGATTTGTATTCTGATCAATAATAAAATTTCTTTCTGTCATTTTTTAGCAAAGATAGGATTTGAACCTATAATTTTAGAACATGAACCTAACGAGTTTACCTTTTACTCTACTTTGCAATATATTTATCATTATATTTATAAAACAAACTGAAATAATTAAAAAAAATATAAAAAAATTTTATATTTACAAAAATAAAAATTTAACCTGTAATTGTCGATCATTAATTTAACAATTTTTTTGATAATTTTAATAAAATTAAAAAAGCCATCATTAAAGAAAAAAGCACAATTGCCTCAGTTAAAGCAAAACCTAAATAGCCATTTAAAATAATTCATCTTTTAATGAAGGATTTCTAAAAATACCTATAACTAACGCACCGAAAACAATTCCTACACCCTACACCCTGCTCAGGCTAAACCTTTAATAGCTAATCCAGCACCAAGAAATTTAGCTAATTGTAATAATAACATAATAAAAAAAATTAAAAGTTTTGCCCTTAAAAAAAATATTTAATTAATAAACATTCAAAAACTAAAATTTAAATAAAATCTAATTAATAAAATCTTTAAAAAACCTATTTAAAAAAATTAAAAAAATAAAATAAAGTTGAGATTTCTCCAATCAAAACAAAACTATCCTTAACAGGTTTTTGTCCTACCCAACCTAACAAAATAAAATCAACTATAGTTAACCTATTAATTGTTTTAAAACATTATTTAATATTTTTAATTTTAATTATTACCCCCTGTCTTTATTCGTTCTCATTCACTTTATTTATTACACTCTTTATAAATGCAGTAAAAGCTCCTGAGTGATGTAAAGGACGAAAGATTTTAAAAAATAAATAAGGCCCTAAACACTTAAATAAACAAGGCTCGAACGTTACGAATGAAAAAAATTCAAAATGCTCGGAGACACCCCTTAACAGTTCAATATGAAACGAATTACAATGAATATCATTGATAAGTTGATTGGCCACTAAATCTATACTTTCCTTTATGTTAGGATGTTTTAAAATGTAATTGCCATAAACTTTCGTTGTTTCAAACGTTGTAGCAAAAAAAGCTTTATTTTCTACATCGCTGTAAAAGTTAGCGGCTTTGATTAAATCAGAAGAACTGCCAGGGTAACAATGTAAATTATTAATAAAAGTTTTTGGAATTGGTATACGTTCAAAATTAGAATGTAAGAACTCTTGCAAAAATCCTAATCTATCTTGAAAGTTACCTTGAGTAGTACATACGTCGTTTAAATCAGCTTCAAAAAATCTATCCGCTTGGTCATGTTGTAACCTTGATTTTTCCGCCCACGACTCTGATGTTGAATTTAACTTAAATTTATAAACATCTTTAATATTATTTAAGGGAAATCTTAAATATTCGTGATGATCCATTTGTTGAAAAAATTCTTTTTCAGTACCAAGTTTATGTTGAGTTTGATACGAAGGATCGAACACACCAGCAGTAGGGTCTGCGGACGACGGTTCTGACATATTCTTTATTTTATAAAGGGTAGTTTTAAATTTGTTATGAAAATCCCAAAACAATATTCGATTTTCCCTAACACTTTTTGTTTTAACTTCAGTACTACAGCCCTCTGAAGAATTATCTAAATTTTCTTCAACTTGATCAAACAACACTTTTTCTAAGTTACCCTTAGTTAATTTTTTCTCTAACATATTTGTTAAATTAATGTAATTGTTTGCAAGTTGTTCAACTTTTTCCTGAGGAAGATCCCCAAATTTTTCAGAGTAAAACGAATATATAGGTCCAGCAAGGGGGTCATTTGAAGGTTCTTTCACACTTTTTATTTTATCTAAAGTGGGTGTAAAATAATTAGAATGTTCTTGAAAAACTTCTTGACCAACCATTTCAAAATCAGATTCAATAGGATACATATCTTCTGTTAAATTAGTATTATAGGAAATATTTGTATTTTGATAAATAATAGAGTTTTTTTCTGACATAATTGAATTGGTTTTAGATAAATAATATTTATAGAACAAATTGAAATAATTAAAAAAACTATAAAAAAAATTTTATATTTGCAAATATAAAATTTTAACCTGTAATGGTCAAGCATTAATTTAACACTTTTTTGATAATTTTATTAAAAATAAAATTATATTATAAAGCAAATAAAATTAAAAAAGCCATCATTAAAGAAAAAAGCGCAATTGCCTCAGTTAAAGCAAAACCTAAAATAGCCATTTTAAATAATTCATCTTTTAATGAAGGATTTCTAGAAATACCTATAACTAACGCACCGAAAACAGTTCCTATACCCACACCTGCTCCGGCTAAACCTATAGTAGCTAATCCAGCACCAAGAAATTTAGCTGATTGTAATAATAACATAATAAAAAAAATAAATTTTAAAATATAATTAATAAATAAAATTTATAAAGTCGTAATAAAAAACAAAATTAAGTTTTAAAAGTTTTGTCACTAAAAAAAATATTTAATTAATAAACATTCCAACTAGAATTTAAATAAATTCTAATTAATAAAGTCTCTAAAAAACCTATTAAAGGAATTAAAAAAATAAAAAAAATAAAATAAAATAAAGTTGCTATTTGTCCAATCAAAACATAACTATCCTTAACAGGTTTTTGTCCTACCCAACCTAACAAAATAAAATCAGCTACAGTTAACCAATAAAAAATTTTAAATATAGGTCTAAAAGTTGTGCTTCGAATAGGTGATGTATTTGTAAAAGGAATCAAAAACAAAACTAATAACGAACCTGCCATAGCAATAACTCCACCTAATTTATCTGGAATTGATCGTAAAATAGCATAAAAAGGTAAAAAATACCATTCTGGAACTATATGTGCAGGTGTATGTAAACTATCTGCAGGTATATAATTATCAGGATGACCTAAAACATTTGGAAAATAAAATACAAATAAAATAAATATAAGAAGAAACGAAAAAAAAGCAAAAGTATCTTTAATTACAAAATAAGGATAAAACGGTATTTTATCGCTAGCACTACTTATTCCTAAAGGATTATTAGAACCATCTTTATGCAATAAAGCCAAATGTAATAAAGATAAACCTGCTATTATAAAAGGTAAAAAAAAATGAAGACTAAAAAAACGATTTAATGTAGCATTGTCTACAATAAACCCCCCCCAAAGCCATTCTACAATATATTGTCCTATAACAGGAACTGCTGTAACTAAACTTGTAATAACAGTAGCACCCCAAAAACTCATTTGACCCCAAGGTAAAACATAGCCCATAAAAGCTGTTCCCATCATTAAAATAAAAATAATTACGCCGGAACACCATAAAAGTTGTCTAGGTTGCATATAAGAGCCATAATAAAGACCTCTAAAAATATGACAATAAACTACTATAAAAAACATAGACGCTCCGTTTGCATGTATATATCTAATAAGCCAACCATTATTTACATCACGCATTATGTGTTCGACACTACTAAATGCTAAATCTATATGAGGTGTATAATGCATAGCTAAAAAAAGTCCTGTAATAATTTGAATAATCAAACATAAACCGGATAAAGAACCAAAACTCCAAGCATAATTTAAATTTATGGGTGTAGGATAATGTATTATATGCGAATCGATAAAAGCTACAATATAATTTTTATTATGTCTTATCGGTTTAATAATATATGTAGATATAAAATTAAAATTTAAAATTGA
>Ga0208304_10000670_pt1 | contig 17883 bp, 11 predicted proteins | sample ColrivemetaGS713_FD_187603 | JGI IMG/M metagenome (GOLD analysis project Ga0208304, IMG submission 187603) | Estuarine microbial communities from the Columbia River estuary - Flood tide ETM metaG S.713 (SPAdes) (version 2) | ecosystem: Environmental > Aquatic > Marine > Intertidal zone >... | reverse complement strand
TTATCTATCCCAAAATAAAGCATGAATGTTGCCTTGTATATAGCCAAACGTTATCTGTTTACTAAAAACAAAAACAATGCTATTAACATTATAAGCTCCATTGCAGCATTTGGTGTAATAGTATGCTCTGCTTCTTTATTTGTTGTTTTATGTGTTTTTGCTGGATTACGAGATTTCAGTCTTCAGTTTTCTACAATGGTTGATCCTAATTTAAAAATTATTGCGTCTAAGGGTAAAACATTTGAATTAAATAATGGTATTGAATCAAAACTTAAAAGTCTTGATGGCATTGTTTCGTATTCTAAGATAATTGAAGAACGAGTTGTTTTAAATTATGAAACTAAAAACGAGATCGTAACTTTAAAAGGTGTTGATGAGAATTATCCAAAATCTACAATAGATTCTATTATTACTTATGGTAGTTGGATGTCTCCTGATACCGATCAAATAGTTTCTGGTTGGGGAGTTTCCAATTCATTGTCATATGGTGTATTTGATTTTGGGAAAACTTTAAAACTATATGTTCCAAAACCTGGAAAAGGGCAAATTTCTAGTATTAAAGGTGCGTATAACACAATTCCTGTTGTGAATTCAGGTGTATTTCAAATAAACGAGGACCTTGATAATTCTGTTATTTATTCCAATTTTAATACAGCAAAAGCTTTATTAGAATATTCTGATAATCAAGTTTCTGCAATCGAAATTATTGCAAAAGGTGATATTGAAGTCATAAGCAATGAATTAGTGTCAATTTTTGGAGATAAAATTACTATTAAAAACAGAGCTCAGCTTAATGATGCACTTTACAAAATGCTTAATACTGAAAATTTAGCCGTTTATCTAATTTTTACTTTAATCTTAATTATTGCCTTATTTAATGTTATTGGTTCTATGATTATGATGATTCTTGATAAGAAAAAAAACTTAAATACTCTATACAATCTAGGAACTACAATTAAAGATATAAAACGTATTTTCTTTTTTCAGGGTTTTTTAATGAGCGCTTTAGGTGGAATTATTGGCGTAATTATTGGGTATGTTTTAATACTAAATCAAATACATGGTCCAGCTATATTCAAGATAATGATTACTCCATCTTTACCTTATCCTGCTGCAATAAAACCAATTAACTTTTTTATTGTAATTGTTACAACTTTTATTCTAGGAATTATAGCGTCAAAAATTGCTTCGTCTAGAATTACAAAAGAGCTTGTAAAAAGTTATTAAAACTTGAAACTTGAAAACTTTTCCTCTACCTCATCGAAAGTTGCAAATACATCTTTTGAATCATCGCTAGTTACCATTTTCATTCTGTATTCTTTAAAATGAGGGATGCCTCTAAAGTAATTAGTATAGTGACGTCTAGTTTCAAATACACCTAATTTTTCACCTTTCCAATCTATTGCCATTTGTAAATGTCTTCGCGCTGCATTAACACGTTCTGTCATATTAATTGGAGCTAAGTGTTCGCCATTTTCAAAGAAGTATTTTACCTGTTTAAAAAACCAAGGATTCCCAATGGTTGCTCTTCCAATCATACAGCCATCTAAACCATAAACATTTCGCATTTCTAGGGCGCGTTCTGGAGTATCGACATCTCCATTTCCAAAAATTGGAATATGCATTCTTGGATTGTTTTTTACCTCAGCAATAGGTTTCCAATTCGCTTCTCCTTTGTATAATTGCGATCTAGTACGTCCATGAATTGATATTGCTTTACAACCTACATCCTGCAGCCTTTCTGCCACTTCTAGAATTTTAATTGAGTCATGATCCCAGCCTAAACGTGTTTTTACGGTTATTGGTAGATGCGTGCGTTTAACCATTTCGGCAGTGAGCTTTTCCATAAGATCAATATCTTTCAGAATTCCAGCTCCAGCACCTTTTGAAACCACTTTTTTTACAGGACACCCAAAGTTAATATCGATTATATCTGGGTTAGATTTTTCTACAATTTCAACAGACTTAAGCATACTGTCTAAATTGGCACCAAATATTTGAATACCTACAGGTCGTTCTTTCTCATAGATATCAAGCTTCATGGTGCTTTTTGCAGCATCACGAATTAGACCTTCACTAGAAATGAATTCAGTATACACCACATCTGCTCCTTGTTCCTTGCATAATGCCCGAAAAGGAGGATCACTCACATCTTCCATAGGCGCTAACAGCAATGGAAAATCTGATAATTCTATGTCGCCAATTTTAACCAAAGGAAGATTAGAAAGTAACTTGAGCTTCTAATTCTTTTCCGTCTCTTTTCACTTTAACTGTTGTAGTATTTCCTTTTTCGAATTTAGATAATGCTTTCATGTAGCCCATCATGTCTTCAATTTGGTGTTCACCCAATTGAATAACGATATCACCTTTTAGCAGTCCTGCTTTTTGAGCTGGCTTATCTTCACTAACGCCATCTATACGCATTCCTTTTTCACTAAATAAATAATCTGGAACAACTCCTAAGGTAACTTTAAAACGAGGTGTATCTTTACCTTCGTTTTTAGTCTTTCTAAAAGCTATTTCTCCATTATCATCTAAATCTGTAATGATATTGTAAATGAAGTCTGAAATTAATTCCATACCATCATAATTCAGCTTATCTGAATCGTCACTTGGCTTATGATAATCTTCATGTTGTCCAGTGAAAAAATGTAAAACTGGAATATCATTTAGATAAAAAGAAGTATGGTCTGATGGTCCAACACCAGATTCATGTTCAACAATTTTAAAACTATCATTTGTAGCTGTCACAACCTGTTTAAATATAGGTGAAGTTCCAGTGCCATAAACAGCTAGTGTACTATCTGCTTTTAAGCGACCAACCATATCCATATTTAACATATAGTTTATAGAATCTGTATCTATTGTTGCATTTTTCACAAAGTAGTTAGACCCTAAAAGCCCCATTTCTTCGCCAGAAAAAGCCATAAATAAGTAATTGTTGCCTTTATTGGTTTCTTTTAATTTGCTTGCAAGATTAAGCATTACAGCTACTCCACTAGCATTATCGTCTGCTCCATTGTGTATAGCTTTATCTTCTCCTCTATATAAAGAGCCATCACTTCCCCATCCTAAATGGTCGAAATGTGCACCAATAACAATTGTTTGAGAAGAATTATTGTCTAAAAACCCTAAAATATTACGCCCTGTTATTGTACTGTCAGAATTAATTTCTGTGTATTTAACTTCAGAATGTGGATCTGTTTTTGGTTTAAACGTAAAATCTTGAAAATATCCATTAGTTCCTTTTCCCTCTAATCCTAAAGATTCAAAACGTTTAGCGATATATTCAGCCGCTTTTTTTTCACCTTCAGTACCAGTTCCTCTACCTTCTAATTTATCATCAGCCAAATAGCTAACATCTTCTTTTATTTTGTTTTCTGGAGTGTATTGTTGCTTACATGCAAAAAGCGTTAAAAAAAATACTAATAGCGATACTTGTTTCATAATAATAGTTTTATTTTTGTGCAAAATTACTAATAAATACAATTATGAAGCACATATATGCATTATTATTTATAGCCTTACTTTTTTCTTGTAAAAACGATAAAAAACAAACTGTAAAAGAAGAAGCTACTCCTGTAGAAAAATCAGATTTAATCTATCCTGAGGAAACTCATTTTAAAAGTTTACGACAAGTAACTTTTGGAGGTGATAATGCTGAAGCGTATTGGAGTTTTGATGACAAACAACTTATTTTCCAATCTAACAATAAAGCTTGGGGAATGGAATGTGATCAGATGTTTTTAATGAATGCTGATGAAGCTTTTGAAAATTCAATTCCCCCAATTATTAGTACAGGAAAAGGTCGTACAACTTGTGCCTATTTTTTACCTGACAACAAATCTTTTGTATATGGCTCAACTCACTTAGGTGGTGATGAATGCCCTCCAGAAGCCTTAAGACGAGAAGGTAAATATGTATGGCCTATTTATGAGAGTTATGATATTTTTGTTGCAGATCTAGAAGGAAATATTACAGCTCAATTAACTGATAACCCTGGATATGATGCCGAAGCAACAGTTTCTCCAAAAGGAGATAAAATTGTATTTACATCTATGAGAACTGGAGATTTAGAATTGTTTACAATGAATATTGATGGAACGGATGTAAAACAAGTTACTTACGAGCTGGGTTATGATGGTGGCGCTTTCTTTTCTCCTGATGGTACACAATTAATTTTCCGTTCTTCAAGACCTAAAACTGAAGAAGAAATTAAAGAATACAAAGATTTACTTGCTCAAGGATTGGTGCAACCAACTTATATGGAGCTATATATTTGTAATGCTGATGGAAGTGATTTACGCAAATTAACAAACCTTGGTAATGCTAACTGGAGTCCATTTTTTCATCCAAATGGAAAGAAAATACTTTTCTCTTCTAATTTTGAAGCTGAAAGAGGTTTCCCTTTTAATTTGTACATGATTGATGTTGATGGAAAAAATCTGGAACGCGTAACACATAGTGAAACTTTTGATGCGTTTCCTGTATTTTCAAATGATGGTAAAAATCTAGTTTTCTCTTCCAATAGAAATAATGGCGGCGGAAGAGATACTAATCTCTTTATTGCTGAATGGCAAGATTAAATAGTTAGTAATCTTTTTTGTCTAATCTATTTAGCTCTTCTTTTGAAGTTGAGCGTTGATTAGTAGATAATCTACTATTTCCAAATTTATATCTAAATCCAAGCTTTACATATCTATTATCTAAATTTGTGTAAAGCTTGCTATTTTGATCTAAAAACTTGGTTGTTACAACGAAGTCTTGATCATTAAATAAATCACTAAAAGCAAGAGATAACACGCCTTTACCTTTAAAGATTGTCTTCTTTATTGATAAGTCTGAATGCATCCTTGAATTGACCACTTGAAGGCCTTGAATGGTTTTTCCAACATAAACAAAAGAAAGGCTAGCTACAAGGGTTTCGTCTTTTAAAAAAGTGAACTCATTGGTTAATACAGAGTAATTCGACCATTTATCTCGCTGTATGTTAGAGCCAAAAAGTGATCCTTTATCGTTAAAGTTAAAAATAGAAGTCCCAAAGTATAAGAACCAATTATCTGACACATCAAAATACGTTTCAAAATCAAAACCTATTTCTACAGTTTTATCAATATTTAATGGTGTATAAGTAATAATATTGGTAGAATTATCCTGTAATGGTAATTCAAAAATATTATTTTCATAAGATCTATAATACACTTCAAATGTGAACTTATCATTAACTGTTGTTCCTAATAAAAATTGATTATTAAATACTGGTCTTAGTTCTGGGTTGCCTGTAACAACTGTATAGTCGTTCAAATAAAATTTAAACGGATTTAAGTTACTATAATTAGGTCTTTCTATGCTCCTTTTGTATGTTACATAGGTGTTTGTTTTTTCTGAAAATTGATAACTAAAATTGGCTGTGGTGAAAATTTCAAAATAATCTTGCTTTAGTTTATCTGTTTCTGGAGAACTGTTTTCTAGTGAGGTTTGTTCTGCTCTTATTCCTGCTTTAATATTCCATTTTTCATTACTAAACCCATAACTTAAATAGCCTGCATAAATGTTTTCATTATAATTAAAAATATTAGAATTAATATCACTAAAAACACTTTGATTTCCTATAATATCAAAATGATTAATTTCGCTTTCTGTTTTAATGTCAGAAAACTTAATTCCCGTTTCTAATGAAGAAGTCTCATTTAATTTTGTTGAAAAGTCAACCTGAGATGTTAAAATATCTGTGTCTTGATTTGCAAGTGTATTATATGCTGTAGTATCGTAAATACTATTTATTGAAATATACTTACTATTTACTTTTTGATTTCTATCGTAATTATAATTAGTATAATGAGAATTCCAAGTTAGTTTTGAGTTTTCATTAAACTCAATTATATAGTCTAAATCAAATCCTAAGTTTTGTTTATGATCCCTAGATATATTATGAGACCTGATGGCATTAAAATCTGTATCACCTGTTATAGAAGCAATACCATTTGTTAGATATTTAAAATAAGGTAAAAATTGTGTGTTTGCAGATAGCGCTATTGTACTTTTGGGACTAAGCTTATAATCTAAGTTTACACCTAGATTATGTGTTTCGAACCAAGTATTTCTATTTAAATTTGTTTCCCAATTTTCATTTGTATAATAAATATACTCTTGAGACTCTCTATTTTCTTTATTCTTAATATAACTATAGTTTACAAATACATCTAACTTTGAGCTCTTATAGTAATGAGATGTTCCAAAATTGTATTTCGGAAAAACCCCTTGCGTGTAATTTGTAAATAAATTACCATTATAGCCTGTTACTAGATTTTTTGACATTTCAATGTTAATTACAATCCCACTATCAGCGTCATATTTAGCTGAAGGGTTTGTAATAACTTGAACAGATTTAATGTTAGAGGCGGAAGTGCCTTCTAAAAGGTCTAAAAGTTCGGTGGAAGATAAATGTACTTTTCTATCGTTGATGTATATTACAGGATTATAACCTTTAACCAGTAAGGCGTCATCAATAACCAAAACACTTGGAGTGCTTCTTAAAACATCTATTATGTTGCCTTCGCTTAATGAAGTGTTTTCTACATTAAAAACCAATCTATCAACTTCACGTTTTACTGTTGGTTTATTATATACAAGTTCAACTTCGGTAAGAGATTCAATTGATTCTTTAAGCTCAATTTTATCTAAAATTTTATTTTCAGAAATTTTAAAAGACATATAATTATCTTCAAACCCTACATAACTTGTTTTTAAAATATAATCTCCATTTTCAATGTTTTCAAATTTGAAGTCTCCAAAGTCATTAGAAGAAGTACCGCTTACAAAAACAGAGTCTATTGCTTTTAATAGTAATAAGTTAGCGTATGCTATAGGTATGTTTTCTTTGTCCATAACAGAGCCAGAAATTGTGTGCTGAGACCACACAAGTGTAGAGCATATCATGAAAAGTATTCGTATTATATATTTTCCCTCCAGAATAACTTTCATTTATATTATATTACAAACATAAAACAATTGAAGCAAACTTATTTACTGAAAAACCGTAATTAGTTGATATTTCATACAATAATAAAATTATTAACTTAATTTATGGTGTGTTTGCGCTGTTTTATTTTGGATTTTTTATGTGATAAATTTGATTACTTTTGCAGCAAGTGGCAAAAAGCCAAATTAATAAGTATAAATGAAGAACATTAGAAATTTCTGCATTATTGCACATATAGATCATGGTAAGAGCACGCTTGCAGATAGATTGCTAGATTTTACAGGTTCTGTAACTGAGAGAGAGAAACAAGACCAGTTATTGGATAGTATGGATTTGGAGCGCGAACGTGGTATTACTATTAAATCGCACGCTATCCAGATGGATTATACTTATAAAGGAGAAGAATATATTTTAAATTTAATAGACACTCCTGGTCACGTAGATTTTTCATACGAAGTTTCTAGATCTATAGCAGCTTGTGAAGGTGCTTTACTTATTGTTGACGCCGCACAAAGTATACAAGCCCAAACTATTTCTAACTTATACTTAGCATTAGAGAATGACCTTGAAATCATTCCTGTTTTAAATAAAATTGACTTACCAAGCGCAAACCCTGAAGAAGTTACAGATGATATCGTAGATTTATTAGGTTGTAATCCAGAAGATATAATTCCGGCAAGTGCAAAAACCGGATTAGGAATTGAAGAAATTTTAGAAGCAATTATAGAGCGTATTCCCGCTCCAAAAGGAAAAGAAGATGAATCGCTTCAAGCGTTAATTTTTGACTCTGTTTATAATCCATTCAGAGGAGTAGAGACATACTTTAGAGTTTTAAATGGTTCTATTAGAAAAGGGCAGAATATAAAATTTATTGCAACTGGTAAATCTTATTTCGCAGACGAGGTTGGGACTTTAAAGCTAAAACAAGTACCCAAACAAGAAATAAAAACAGGAGATGTTGGTTATCTTATTACAGGAATTAAAGATGCTTGCGAAGTAAAAGTTGGCGACACCCTTACTGATTCAAAAAACCCAACAAAAAATATAATTGAAGGGTTTGAAGATGTTAAGCCAATGGTCTTTGCAGGTATTTATCCAGTTGACACTGATGATTATGAGGAATTACGCTCATCAATGGAAAAGCTACAACTTAATGATGCTTCGTTAGTTTTTACACCTGAAAGTTCTGCAGCGCTTGGTTTTGGGTTTAGATGTGGGTTTTTAGGTATGTTACATCTTGAAATTATTCAAGAACGCTTAGAGCGTGAGTTTGATATGATAGTAATTACAACTGTACCTAACGTTAGTTACCATGCTTTTACACATAAACATCCAGACCAGATTATAACCGTTAATAACCCTTCAGATTTACCAGATCCTTCTGGTTTAAATCGGGTTGAAGAACCATATATTAAAGCTTCTATTATTACAAAATCTGATTATGTAGGTAACGTGATGTCGCTTTGTATTGATAAACGTGGGCAAATAACAAATCAAACTTATTTAACGCCTGAACGAGTGGAGTTAAATTTTGATATGCCTTTAGCTGAAATTGTTTTTGACTTTTACGATAGATTAAAAACCGTATCTAGAGGATACGCTTCCTTTGATTATCATCCTCTTGGAATGCGTTCTTCAAAATTAGTACGTGTAGATATTTTACTTAATTCTCAACCTGTAGATGCTTTATCTGCATTAATACATGCTGATAATGCTCAAAATATTGGTAAGAAAATGTGTGAGAAATTAAGACAACTAATCCCACGTCAACAATTTGATATTCCAATACAAGCTGCTATTGGAGCTAAAATAATTTCTAGAGAAACTATAAAAGCACTACGTAAAGATGTAACTGCAAAATGTTATGGTGGTGATATCTCTAGAAAACGTAAACTTCTTGAAAAACAGAAAAAAGGAAAAAAACGTATGCGTCAGGTTGGTAATGTAGAAATACCTCAATCTGCATTTATGGCTGTTTTAAAATTAAACGATTAAGTTTTAATTTGTTTACCCAAATAAACTAATTTGTATCCTTTTTCAACTTTGTTATCTATACTATAAGAAGATATTATTTCAAGTATTCCCTTTTCATTTTTAATAAATAACGGAATAGTAAATTCTTCTTTTTTAGTGATTTCAATTAAGTTGTTGTAATGTTCCTTATCATTAAGTGTTATCTCATTGATTTTTGGGTATTTTCTTACCGTTTCTGCAAGAGAAACAAAATCGTCTGTATGTGAAAACAACCCTGCTTTTGGATTTTGATTTGGATCCTGCATCTCGTTTACAGATATCAATCTAAATGAACCATTTTCACCAAACTGAGTTTGAAATTTATTAATTGCAAATTTATTTATATCTGGATTAGCTGTTAGAGCCATAAGGTAGCCAACATCATTTAACTCTATATTATCTTCAAGATCTTCGGAATAAATATTTGTGTTTATAGCCTCTAAACCAAGTTCTTTAGATTTTGCAATATTTGTTTCGTTGCTGTCTATTAACACAACGTGCCTGCCGTTTTTTTCTAAATAATCACCTATTAGCCTTGATACTTTAGATGCTCCTACTATAAGAATACCTTCAGATTTTTTAAGAAATACTCCAACTATTTTAGCAAATATTCTTGCTGTTGTTGCGTTTAACAGAACTGTTCCTAAAACAATCATAAAAACTAAAGGTGTAATATATTCTGCTCCTTCAACACCTTGCTTTATTAGTTTACTTCCAAATAGAGAGGCAATTCCTGCGGCAACAATTCCTCGTGGACCAACCCAACTAATAAATAATTTTTCGTTTATTTTTAATGTAGAACCTTTTGTGCTAAGAAATACACCAAGAGGTCTAATAACAAATACTACTATTGCAAATAATAAAGCTGTTTTCCAATTGTATAACAACATTAATTCTTCCATATTAATATTCGCTGCAAGCAAAATAAAAAGTATCGAAATAAGCAAGACACTTAACGATTCTTTAAAATATAAAAGCTCTTTTAAGTTTGCGAGTTTGCTATTGCCTAAGACCATTCCCATTACAACAACAGCAAGCAGTCCAGACTCATGAGCCATGATTTCTGATTCCACAAAAACAAGTAAAACTACAGATAGTGAAACTACATTTAATAAATAATGCGGTATGAATTTTCTGTTAATAGCAAAAGCCAATGCATGAGCAAAAGTAAAACCAAAAGTAGTGCCGAATAAAACAATCTTTCCAAACTCTATTAAAGCTGTTTTAGTAAAACCACTATCGCCTTCAACACTAATAAACTCAAATACTAATACAGCCACTAAAGCTCCTATAGGATCTATTAAAATACCCTCCCACTTCAATACAGTTGAAACATCTTTTTTAAGTGGAATATTTCTTAAAATAGGGGTAATTACCGTGGGTCCAGTAACTATTATTAATCCTGAAAACAAAAATGAAATTTCCCATGAAAGATTAAAGATATAATGAGCAGCTATTGCTCCTGTAAAAAAAGTTACAATAGCTCCAATAGTAATAAGCTTAGTAATATCTTGACCAACATTTTTTATTTCTGAACGTTTTAAAGTTAATCCGCCTTCAAAAAGTACAATACTAATTGCTAAAGACACAAAATAATACAATCCTTCTCCAGGAAAAAGTCCATTTTGTCCATTCCATATAGGTTCAATCCATTTAGTTCCATCTTCAGATAAAAATTCTGAAGCTATTGGACCAACCAGTAATCCAATTAATATTAATGGTAATATTGCTGGAATTTTAAGTTTCCAGGCAAACCACTGTGCTAATATTCCTAAAATAATAATACCGGCTAACTCAAGCATACAACTAATTTTGTGTTAAAATAATAAATAAAAATTGAAAATAATACTAGTTGTCTTTCATTGTTAATCTTAGAACAGAACATGCAGATTTTTCGGCAAATTTGTCTTTCCCAGTTCCAAATAAAACACTTATCCAATTATCTTTTTGTGGCGTTCCAAGTATTAATAAATCATATCCAGCAGAAATTTTAGACACAGCTTCAATAGAATTGTCTGATTTAAAAATTTCAACTTTATTTCTAATAGAAGTTTTTCTTAATAGATGTGTTGAATTCTGTAGTATTTCTTCTTTTTGCTGCTTTGAAAATGACATTGGAACAACGTGTAAAAGCGTTAAAGAAGCGTTATAAAACTGGCAAATTCTATCTGCAATTGCAATGAAATTTTTATCTTTTCTTCCAGGTCTCAATGCTAATAGGACTTTACTTATATGCCTTACGCCATTGTCTTTAAATAGGGCAAAATCTGAATTAATATTAGTTACCAACCAACCAATTGGGTTGCTAACTAAAATTCCGTTGTGAGCTTTTCCATTCCATCCCATTACTAGCCAATCACAATTGGTTTGATCACTAAGTTCGTAAATAGTTTCTGAAATATCATGAGTAACAACAGCTTCAAAATCAATGTTTAAAGATTTCGCATTAGCTAAGCCTGTAATTCGTCTAGCTAGAGAATTTATTTTTGGATTAGGGTCCATAAAAGCATCTAAATACGTTTGATTTGGAACTTCTGTAATGTTTACAGCTTGTATATGCTCTTTTTTATTGATTGCAGCACCTATTTCAACAAGCATTTCAGGTGAGTTTTCATTTCCTAATAGAGGAACTACAACACCAGCTTCAGAAACTAATTTACTGTCTAAAAAAGTAGGGTTTATTCTTTCTTCTTTTGCAACTTTTAGTCGTTCTTTATTTTTCTTTTTATACAATAAATACAAAGCTGGTCTGTGGCCATACTTTCTTAATACACCAGTTCTTGCAGTTTTTTTACCATACTTAATGTAAATAAAAAGCCCTAATACAACTATTGCAAGAATAGCTAGAAAAGGCATTATGCCTAAAAGAATAAGGAGTATAATTCCACTTACTATCCCAAATAATTGAACAAAAGGATAAAAAGGTGATTTGTATGGAGGATTATACCATTGGACAGCTGTTTCTCTTAAAATGATCACAGCTGCATTAACAGCAATAAACATCATTACCATAAAAGCGCTGGCAAGTTTTGCTATTTTCTCTACATCTAGAAATAAAATCACCAATGACATCACAAAACACGTTAATGAAATTGTTACAACAGGAGTAAGATATTTAGAATGTAGTTTACTCATGAAATTAGGTAGTAATTTATCCCTCGCCATAGCGTATGGAAACCTTGATGATGCAAGAACACCTGAATTTGCCATAGATATTAATGTAATTACGCCAATAAAAGCTGCAAGAATGCCAATATTTTTTCCTCCTAAAATATTAGATATTGTATATATTGGTCTTAAGTCTGTTTTTAAAGTATCTAATGGAATATTTCCAACTAAGGCAAAAGTTACAAATACATAAATTACAGTCATAATAAGCAATGATAAAATCATAGCTCTAGGTAAATTTTTACTTGGATTTTTTATTTCTCCTGCGATTGCGGCAACTTTTGTAACACCAGCATAAGAAATATATACAAACGCCACTGTTGAAGCTAAACCAACATTTCCATTAATAAGAAAAGGGTCTAATAAGTTTGTATCTATTCTTGGAAGGCCAAATATTAAGATTAAACCTAAACTTATAACGCTAATTATAACAATAACAAGCTGGACTTTGCCTACTTTTTTTACACCAAAAATATTTAAAAACAAAATTCCTATTAGAAAGAATATTGCTACATATCTAATTAAACTAGAATCAATATTAATTAGTATTGACAGATATGCTCCAAAACCCACTAAGGCAAATGAACTTTTTAAAAGAAGAGAAAGCCAAAGTCCAATTCCAGATATAGTTCCAAAAATTGGTCCGAAAGCGCGCTCAATATAAACGTAAGTTCCGCCAGATTTTGGCATTGATGAGGCAAGTTCAGATTTTGATAGTGCGGCAGGTAAAATACAAACAGCAGCAAGAAGGTAAGCTAACCAAACTGAAGATCCTGTTTTTGCAGCTGCTAAACCTGGTAAAACAAAAATACCACTTCCCAACATTCCACCTATGCTAATTGCTATTGCTGTAGTTAACGAAAGTGTACGTTCAAGTTTCTTCAATTCTATTCAAATTTTCTTAAAAATAGACTTTTTTACATAAAGATTAGATATAAAACAATTTCTTATAGGTTTTGAGAATATCAGTTCCTTTTAGTAATTTGCGAGTTATGAATTTATACCCTATTAACGCTGGAAATTTTAAGCTAGATGGAGGCGCAATGTTTGGTGTTGTGCCAAAATCTTTATGGACAAGAACCAATCCTGCAGACTCAAATAATTTAATAGATTTAACTGCGAGATGTTTATTAATTGAAAATGGCCGTAGACTTACATTAATAGATAATGGAATGGGAAATAAGCAAAGTGAAAAATTCTTTGGCTATTATTCACTTTGGGGAGACGAATCCTTAGATAAGTCTCTAATGAAATATGGTTTTCATCGAGATGATATTACTGATGTTTTCTTAACGCATTTACATTTTGACCATTGTGGAGGAAGTATTCAATACAATAAAGACAGAACAATTTTAGAACCCGCTTTTAAAAACGCACACTTTTGGAGCAATAAAGATCATTGGCAATGGGCAACACAGCCAAATAGAAGAGAAAGAGCTTCATTTTTAAAAGAAAACATATTACCAATTAAGGAATCTGGTCAGTTAAAATTTACAGAATTACCAGAAGAAAGTATTTTAGAACGTTCTAGTTTAGATTTTGGTATCTTTTTTGCTAATGGGCATACAGATAAACAAATGATTCCCATGATTAATTACAAAGGAAAAACCATTTGCTTTATGGCAGATTTATTGCCAACTGGTGGTCATTTACCATTACCTTTTGTAATGGGATACGACACAAGACCACTTCTAACTATGGATGAAAAAGAATTGTTTCTCAATAAAGCTGCAGATAATAATTACTATTTATTCTTAGAGCACGATGCGTATAACCAAATAATAACCGTTCAGCATACTGAAAAAGGTGTAAGATTAAAAGACGTTTTTACTTGTGATGACATTTTTAAATAAAATTATGAACAAATCCATTAATTTAATATTTTCTATAGCTTTATTAGCAATAACATTATATAGCTGTGGAGGAGGATCGGCAATAATATCTACTCCAGTTGAAAACATTGATACAGCTCCAATTAAAGAAGTTGAATTAACCGAAGAAGAACTAAAAATTTGGGGACATTTAGATTTAGTTAGCGATACTGTTCCTGGAATGAGTGTCAATAAAGCTTATTCAGAAATTATTAAAAATAAAAAAGGAAACAAAATTATTGTTGCTGTTATTGATACAGGAATAGATATAGATCATGAGGATTTAAGAGGTGTTATATGGACGAACAGAAAAGAAACACCTAATAATGGGAAAGACGATGATAAAAATGGATACATAGACGATATCCATGGCTGGAATTTTCTTGGAACAGCACATTACGAACAATTAGAATATGTTCGTTTATTGGCAAGCGGAAACACAACTCACCCTAGGTTTAATGAGGCTAAAGCAGAATTAGATAAAGAGTACCAAAAAGCTCTTGGATCTAAATCTAGAACTGAACAAATAATTCAACAAGTGAATGCTGCTGATAAAGCAATAGCTAATCATCTTAATAAAAATGTATATACAAGAGATGAGGTAAACGCAATAAAAACTGAAAATCAAGAATTAATAAAGCATATTTCGCTAATAAAACAATTGTATAGTTTTGGTTTTGATTCTGTTAGTAAAATAAAAAAAGAGCTAGATAAGGATTTAAATAAATATATTGAGCGCTTAAACTTTCGTTATAACAAAGATTTTAAGGGTAGAAAAACTGGAGATGATCCAAATGATTTTACACAAGTAGTATATGGAGATAACAATGTGAAACATGTAAAACTCGATGAAGACCATGGTACTCATGTGGCAGGAATTATAGCTGCAAAAAGAAACAATGGTATTGGTATGAATGGAATTGCTAACAATGTGGAAATTATGCCAATTAGAGTCGTTCCTAATGGTGACGAGTATGATAAAGATGTTTATTTAGCAATTAAATATGCTGTAGATAATGGAGCAAAAATTATTAATACAAGTTTTGGGAAATATTATTCACCAGATAGTGATAAAGTTCGAGAAGCAATAGCCTATGCAAGTCAAAATGACGTTCTTATTGTTAATGCAGCTGGAAATGAAGGTCAAGATTTAGATAAAAAAGATGTATATCCAAATGATGCTATTGGTACAAGTAAAGAAGTGTCTAATACATTTATTTCTGTTGGATCTTTATATCCAAAATATGGTTCCAGTATGATAGCAAGTTATTCGAACTATGCAAAAATAAATGTTGATGTATTTGCTCCTGGTTCAAAAATCTACTCCATTATACCAGGAAACAATTATGGCTCCAAGAACGGAACTTCAATGGCTTCTCCAGCAGTTGCTGGTATAGCCACATTAATTATGTCTCAATATCCAAAATTAACTGCTGCCCAAGTAAAGCAAATAATTTTAGATTCAGGGTTACCTTTAAAAACAAAAGTTATAGTAGCTGGAAACTATTATGATATTAGACCTTTTGAAACCTTAAGTTCATCTGGAAAAATTGTAAATGCTTATAACGCTTTAATTTTAGCAGATAGCGTTTCAAAGTCAAATTAATATTAATTAGGATTAAACTTAAACCACCACTTTTCTTTTCTATAGATTTTAATTTTAGAAACACGTTCTCTATTGAATATTTTTAAATGGTTTTTATCTAAACTTCTGTTTCTATAACCCAATAAGTGAAAAATAGGTTTTGCTAAGAACTTAGTGACTTTTAAATTAACATGAAGTGCATTTTTATCTTTAGAATCCCATGAAATACCAGGAAGTAAAACCAATAGACTATCAGCTTTAATTCGTCTTAAAACTATAGAGAGGTTTAAGAAAAAAGGTTTGATTTTTTTTATTAAAAAATATCCATCATTACCTCTTTTTTGATATAATGGCATAAACATAACTGAATTATATTGAGCCAACAATTGTTTTCCGTCGCTTATAGCTAAAGGTGTTCCTTTGCTAATATTCTGAAAACTATTAAAATTAGGTAACATTTTAAATTGTTCTCCATTAACGATACTGTGTAAGTGTACAATTTCAAAAACATCTTTTATACTAAGAGATTCTAGCTTCAATAAATTATAATAAACTTCAAAGTTTTCAAGGTTTTCTTTTAATACTACATCTGTATATCCTAAAACTAGATTTACAAAAGCAATAGCACATGTTATAGAGTGCTCATCGTCGTGTTGACCCGACTCAAATCCCAAAGACACATAACCAAGAGTGTTAATATAACTTAAAAGAGGTCCATTAAGATATTCTTCTATTCCTAACACTATAGGAACTGGAAACAATTGTGAAAATTTTCTATTAATTATTGAGTCGTTAATTGTAATAAAAGGTAAAGTTCTACTTGAAGTTGTATGCAAATCAATAAAATAAAAAGGGCCTTTGTGTGAATTTAAAATATTCTTTAAAATTGAATATAATTCAATTTGTTCAAGTTCTTCTGGATGATGAGTATCTTTATTTTCAAGAGACTCAAGATTTTCAAGAGTCCAAATTCTGTTTAAATCTTTTTCAATAAAACGTTGATTTTTTTCTAGCGCTTTTATGTTTCCTGTAATACCATATACAGTTCCTTTCACATCATCGGCATTAATATTATTTAAAACTGAATGTAATGCAAAAACACCTGCAGTTTCATTACCATGTATACCTCCAAAAAAAACTACAGTAGGACCTTCTTTTTTCCCTTCAATTTTTTTTATGATTCTATCAATATAAATTGTTTTAAGCAGTGCTTTATTGTGAATTTGAATCATATAGCTTAAAAATCTTTAGAGGTTAAGATACCTATAAGTTTATTCTTTTTTACAACAGGCAAACAATTAATATTGTTGTTTAACATTCTTTCTTTTGCAGCCTCAAGAGTTTCGTATTGTGTAATAGTAATAAGTTGTGTTTTCATAAAACTACCAACAGATTGCTTTAACTTTTCTTTATCGTTAAGTATGTCTTTAACATCTGTCCATGAAACCAAGCCTATTATTTTTATTTTATTATTAATAACAGGCATGTGGTTAATTTTTTTCCAACGCATAATATTTAAAACAAGTTCTATACTGTCTTTTTTTCTAACTGAAAAAATATCAGTGCTCATTTTGTGTTTTACAAGCTTTTCACTGTCGAAAGGTGAGTATGTATGTGCGGTTAATTCATTCCAAGAAGAAACAGGATATCCTTTTTCTTGTTTTTTATACATATTTGCAGTTAAGGTTTGTGAAGCCTCAAATGCCTTGTGTGTTTTTAATAAATTTCTATAACTTTTAACAGACCACTGTGAACCTGAATTTGATTTTACTCTGTTTTCAATTATTGTAAGATAATATTCTATATCTTTTGGTGACACTCCTACTTTATTGAGTCCCTTAAATGCCATTGGTAGTAATATATCTAAAATTAAATTATGGCTTGGTATGCATTTATTATTCCATATAAATTGTGTTGCCATTCCATATCGTGCTGCATTAAAGAAATTGGATTTAACATCTTTAAAATCCATCTTCTTATGAATATTCTCAAAGTGTTTAGGTTTACCAACCATAACTCCAACCCAAAACATCATATTTGCAATTTCATCAACAACAGTTGGTCCCGAAGGAATATATCTATTTTCTATTCTAAGATGGGGCTTACCGTTTCCAACTCCATAACAAGCTCTATTCCATCTGTAAACAGTACCATTGTGTAATGTTAAAGCTCTTAACTTGGGTATTTCTCCTTCTTCAAGCATATCAACACTATCCTTAATATACTCTGAAGTAACTAAGCTTCTAAAACGAGAAATATTATCT
>Ga0208304_10000668_pt1 | contig 17920 bp, 18 predicted proteins | sample ColrivemetaGS713_FD_187603 | JGI IMG/M metagenome (GOLD analysis project Ga0208304, IMG submission 187603) | Estuarine microbial communities from the Columbia River estuary - Flood tide ETM metaG S.713 (SPAdes) (version 2) | ecosystem: Environmental > Aquatic > Marine > Intertidal zone >... | reverse complement strand
TTTTTCTAATAAAATTGTTTTGTTCATTTTTTTTTTAATTTAAAGTTGAATAATTTCAACATTTATATTTCCTTTTGTTGCTTTAGAATATGGACATACTCTATGTGCAGCTGTAATAATTTTTTTTGATTCTTCAACAGTTAAATTGTCAATCTTTACTTTTATAACTGCTGAAAGACCAATGCTTCCATCTTCTTGAGCTCCTAAAGTAACTTCAACAGTTGTAGTAGATACTACTTCAATTTTTTTGGCTTTAGCAACCATTATAATGGCATTATCAAAACAAGCTGCCCAACCTGCTGCAAATAATTGCTCAGGATTTGTATATCCATTTTCTTGTCCACCAAATTCTACAGGTACCGATACTTTTAAATCCAATACTCCATCATTTGTTTTTACATGCCCACTTCTACCACCTTTTGCAGAAGCTATAGCTGTATAATTAGTTGTTTTTGTTGTCATTTTTAAAATTTATTCAATTACTGTCACTAAATCTTTGGTAGATTTTCTTACTTTTTTAAGATTTACCAACCAATCTTTATCAGCGTCTCTGTAACCAATAGGTAATATTACACAACTCCTTAATCCTTTTGCTCTTAACTCTAAAATCTCATCAAGTGCAGCTGGATCAAAACCTTCAATTGGGGTTGCATCAACACCTTCATAGGCGGCAGCTATAATAGCAGCTGAAAATGCAATATAAGCTTGTCTTGCAGCATGATTAAAGTTTTCTTCAGCATCTTTTTGAGGATATGAACCTAATAACATCTTACGATAATTCTCCCAACCTTCGTTTTTAAACCCACGAATCTCATTTGTTAAGTCGAACATTTTATTAATTCTTTCAGCAGTATAAGTATCCCAAGCGGCAAAAACCAACAAGTGAGAACAGTCTGTAATCATTGATTGATTCCAAGCTATAGGTCTAATAGCTTCCTTAATTGCCTGATTTTTAACTACAATAATTTCAAAAGGTTGTAAACCACTTGAAGTTGGTGACAATCTAGCTGCTTCAATAATGTTAGCAATTTTTTCTTCTGATACTTTTTCACCATTCATTGCTTTTGCTGCGTATCTCCAGTTTAATTTATCTAATAATTCCATAATTTTTATTTTAATTTATTTTTTAGTTGTTCTTTGTTTTTGAAATATTTTTGATTGTATTTGAAGTGATAATTTTTTCTTTTGAATTTTTTGAGTTTGCTAAATTCACCATCGCCTGAGCAATTTCTTCAGCTTCAATTATTTTGTAATTTTGTAATTTTCCTATAAAAAGTGGTTGAATTATTTTAAAAATAAACAAGCCAATTTTTTCTCCAATTCGGGTTTCTTTTCTGTTTCCACCAATAATGGAAGGTTGTAAAACGTAAGTGTTTATAATTTTTTGTAGCAACACATCACGTTCCATTTCACCTTTTGTTTTGTTATAAAAAATGTTGCTTCTTGCATTTGCTCCCATTGCTGAAACAACCATAAATGTTGGTATGTTGTTTCGTTTTGAAAGTTTAGCAGCGGTTACAGGAATTCCATAATCAATTGCTTTGTAAACAGTTTTGTCTGATGTTTTTTTAGCTGTAGTGCCGATACAACAGAAAACTTCATCTGCTTCAAAATCTTTTTCGAAATTTTCCAATTGTAAAATATTTCCGAGAAATTGTTTTACTTTTATTGGAAGTCCTTCTATTTTATTTCTTGAAAATAATTTAATAGCAGTATAAGCTTCATCTTCAATTAATTTTTGAAGTACTATTCCTCCCACCAAACCGGTTGCACCTAAAATAATAGCTGTTTTTCCCATAATTAAATTTTTATACTGTCCCAAGCCGATTGAAATGCTTCTTCTAAATGTTTGTCATTCAAAATAAAATTATCTTTTTGGTGCATACTTGTTAGAAAAGTAAACGGGTAAATGGTATATGCGTACAATAAATAGGGTGAAATCAGTTTAATAATTCCCTTATGTTGTCCACGCTCCCATAAATCTAGCAACGGTTGTAAATTTTTTAATCCTTCTTGTCTGCTTTTTTCATCTATCATTGGTGTATTGTCACATTGTGCTAAAAAATTAGATTCATCAATATGGGTTAGCCTGTAATTTGCAATGTTGATCCAAACTTGTTTAAAACTATCTTTGACACTTTGTTCTTTTTCAAAATTCTCAAATGCATAATTAAAAAACGCCACCTTAGTTTCTAAATAAAGTTGATTGATAAGGTCTTGTTTATTTTCAAAATAGATATAAATGGTAGCAGGTGATACTTCTGCCATTTTTGCTATTTTAGACATTGGAGCATCATGAAAACCATTATTAATAACCAAACTTAAAGTTGCTTTTAACAAGGAATTCCTTTTTTTATCACATTTTTGTCTTATTGCCATAATTAGAATGTTGGTTTATTTTGAGAAAATGAATTTTTAATTTTCCATACTATAAAAATCAATAAAAACTGAATTGGCAACCTAATTAAAGCAGCTTTTTGGCTTCCAATTGCAGGTGCTTCTGCAAAAACATCCCAAATATGAATTGGTAAAAAAAGGAATAACAATACAAGTATTCCATTGGCGCCTATTTTAGCATATTTTTTAATTAATAGAAGTGTACCAACTATAATTTCAGCAACACCAGAAGCATAAACTATAGATGTTTTTAATGGTAAAAATTCAGGAACAAAAGGGATGAAAAAAGCTGGTTTCATAAAATGTTGAATACCCGCATATATCATAAATAATGCAATTATAAATTTTAAGATATTCCAAATATTAAATGTTTTTGATTTCATATATATTGTTTTGTGAGTGCAAATATATATAAAATAATTTTCAAAATGAACGTTCATTCTTTTTGTAAATATTAAATATTTCATAAAATTATAAATCAGTACTTTTGTACTTTAAATAAAATATGGCTACAAATAAAGAATCAAAAGAAAATCTTCACAAAAAAAATAAACATCAAAATGGATATAATTTTGAAGAGTTGTGTAAAATTTATCCTGCTTTAACGGAATTTGTTTTTATTAATAAATTTAATACAGAAACCATAGATTTTGCCAATCCGAAAGCAGTAAAAGCCATAAATACTGCATTGTTATTTACTTATGGTATACATCATTGGGAATTTCCAGATGAAAATTTATGTCCACCAATTCCTGGTCGAGTAGATTATATTCATTATTTATATGATTTGTTAACTGCTTCTAAAATAACAAATGACATTCGTGTTTTAGATGTTGGTACTGGCGCAAATTGTATTTATCCATTATTGGGAAATTCAGTTTATAACTGGAATTTTGTTGGTACTGATTGTGATAAAAAATCATTAGAATGTGCTTCAACAATTATTAAAGAAAATAAGCTTTCAAAATTTATCCAACTACAATTACAAAGTGATACAACACATATTTTTGAAGGAATTTTAACAAAGGAAGATAAATTTTCAGCCGCAATGTGTAACCCTCCTTTTTATAAATCACAAGAAGATGCAATGCAAGCCAATGCTCGAAAATTAGAGGGTTTAGGCAAAGTAGATGTCGGGAGAAATTTTGGTGGAAAACAGCAAGAATTATGGTATAATGGAGGTGAAAAAGCTTTTGCACATACTTTTTTGTATGAAAGCTCACACTTTAAAACCAATTGTTTTTGGTTTACATCCTTAGTTTCGAAAAAAGAAAATGCTGAAAGTATGATTCCTTCTTTAAAAAAGCTGGGGGCAACTGAAATTAAAACCATTCCAATGCATCAAGGTAATAAAGTTACACGTATTGTTGCTTGGACTTTTTTATCAAAGGAAGAGCAGCTTAATTGGTAACAAGTTAATGTAATACCAATTTATGTTGACACAAGGTTTAATTTAATTAATATTGATGAAAAGCGTCTGATACAAATTTTAAAACTTCAGGGAGTGATTCACGCCAATAGGTCCAATTGTGAGCGCCATTTCTTATCCTATATTCATGTGGAATTTCTTTTTTGCGCATAGCAATATGAACTAAACTATTTCCTTCATATAAAAAATCATCATCACCACAATCTATAAACCAACGAACTGATTTAAGCTTTTCTATTTCCGTATTTTCAATTAATGAAAGCGCATTGTGTCTTTCAAAATATGGTTTTAATTTAGAATCTTCATAGCTTGGATTATTGTTATATTTAGTTAAATCATCTTTAGCATCATCAATAGATAATGGGCCAACATAAGCGCTTAAAGGACAAGCTGAAGAAAATAATTCTGGACGATGCATGGCATAGATAAACGAACCTCCACCACCCATTGAAAGACCAGCGATGGCTCTAAATCGTTTTTCCCTTTTAATTCGATATTTTTTTTCTACATGCGGCATGAATTCTTCAAAAAAGAAATCTTCATAACGCCAATTATTATTAATTGAATTAAAATATCCAATTCTATTTGTGTTGGCATCGGGCATAATTATTATCATTGGGGTTGCATTTCCTTCTAAAATTGCTTTGTCTGCAATTCTCAAAATTTCACCAAATTGAATCCAGCCAGTTTGATCATCACCCATACCATGTAATAAATAAAGTACTGGATAATTTCTTTGTGAAGTTTCATAATCAGGCGGTAAATAAACAGCAAATTTTCGTTCACTTTTTAAAATTTCACTTTTCAAGGAAAGGTTATCATATACTTTACCTGTTTGTGAAAAACCATTGAAAAATGCACAAATAGTTAAGATTGTAATAGTAAATAGGTTTTTCATAATTGTATTTATTTAATACCAACGTTTCTTATTTTTTTTTGAAGCTTCAGATTTTCGTCCTTGTTTGTATTTACTTTTTCCAGGTGTTTTATGAATTTCACGTTTAGCTTTAGGATCCAACACATAAGGATGGTCATCCATGACAGGAATTACGGTGTTTATTAATTGTTGAATGCCTGCTATATATGGTTTTTCGTCGGCTGAACAGAACGAAAATGCATTACCAGAATTCCCCGCTCTACCGGTTCTTCCAATTCTATGCACATAGGTTTCAGAAACATTTGGAATATCGAAATTGATTACCGCATCTAAATTATCGATATCAATTCCCCGGGCAGCAACATCAGTTGCAATTAAAATGTTTATTTTACCGTCTTTAAAGTTTTCCAACGCTTTTTCTCGGTCGTTTTGCGTTTTATCTCCGTGAATACTGTCTATTTTATACCCATTGCCTTTCAACATTTTTTCGAGCTTGGAAATGCCCATTTTGGTACGTCTAAAAATTAGAATATTTCCTTCTATGGTATTTCTTAATAAATGCAAGCAAAGTTCCATTTTATTCTGTTTGCCAACATAAAATAATAGTTGATTCACATTCTGAGCTGCAGATGAAGAAGGTGTTGCGTTTACTGTTTCTGCTTCTTTTAAAATAGTATTTGCTAATTGAACAACTTTCATTGGCATAGTTGCTGAAAACAATAAAATTTGTTTTTCAGCAGGGCATAAACGTTCAATTTTTCGAACATCGTCTATAAAACCCATATCCAACATTAAATCAGCTTCATCTAAAACCAAAGTTTCAATAAAATCTAAATTTATAATGTCTTGTTTGTGTAAATCCAATAATCTGCCTGGAGTTGCTACCAAAATATCAACGCCTTTGTTCAACACATCTTTTTGAGGTTCAATAGATGTTCCTCCGTATACAACTGTAGTTCTTATGTTGGTATATTTTCCATAGTCTTTAAAACTTTCATAGATTTGTATGGCTAATTCTCTGGTTGGGCTTACAACCAAAGCTCTAATTTTTTTAGCTCTTTTCCCTGAGTCTTGTTTGTCAAAAATCATTTGTAAAATTGGCAATGCAAAAGCAGCTGTTTTTCCAGTTCCAGTTTGTGCGGTTGTAATTACATCTTTTTTAGCAAATACTAGAGGAATTGTTTGTTGTTGAACAGGTGTAGGAGCATCATAATTTTGTTCAGCAATGGCTTTTAATAAAGGCTTTATGAGTTGTAATTCTTTAAATGACATATATGGATGTTTGAAAATATGTTGCAAAGATACAGTAAAATTACCATCAAGTATTTTGAAGTATTGTTATGATTTGCTTAAATATTCTTTTAATCGGTTATTTATAAAATAATTCCAACCAGCTACGCAACTTTCAGTTTTAAATTCAGGAATGTCTAGAGGGAAATCTTCTAAAACTTTACAAGTAACAGTTAATTTGGTCCCTTCATTTGTTTCATCTAATTCAAAAGTTATATTAGAGTCTCCTTTAATATTTTGATATTTCCAATTGCAGATTATTTTTTTGAAAGGAATAACGTCAACAACTGTCCAAAGGTGCATAAAATTTCTATTTTCAGATTGTACATTAAATTGGGTTTTAAATCCAGCTTTTGCTTCAAAAGAAGGAATATTATTAAAAAACCACAATTGCATTAATTCACATTTTGTAAGTGCATTCCAAACTTCTTCAATTGGTTTATGAAAGGTTTGTAGGGTAATAATTGGCGGATCTTTTTTTAACATAAATTTGGCCTTAAATAAGTTGAATAAATATACAAATAAATGGATTTACAATTACTTTTGCCGAAAAGTATATAAATGAAAACACCCTTACTGTTTATAATTTTAGTTTCAATTCTTGTAACTTCTTGCAGTTCTTCAAAAGTGATAAATACTTTAAAACCTGAAGCTGATTTTGCAGATCCATTAATTTATGATAAAGAATTATCATATTTAAATATTCCAGTTTCAATAAAGTTAAAAGACTTGGCATATCAAACCAATAGCATTTTAAATGGACTTATGTATGATGATGGAATTTTGGAAGACGATAATTTAATGATGAAAGTTTGGAAGCAAGCTCCAATTGAAATAACAGATGAAAAAGGAAAAATTAAAGTAGTTTTACCCTTAAAAATATGGGTAAAAGCGAGATATGGGGCAAATGTAATGGGAATGAATTTATATGATACTCGCGAGTTAAATTTGAATGGGATAGTTACATTGTTAGGTGAAGCAACTTTTAGTAATTGGCAAATGAAAGCTAAAACAAGTGTGCAATCTATAGTTTGGAAAGAAAGTCCTAGTATTGTTATAGCCGGGAAAAGTGTTCCAATAACTTATTTAATAAACCCTGCAATGAAATATTTTAAAGAAACAATTGAACAAAAAATTGATGCTTCAATTACTAAATCTTTAAATTTCAAAGAAAATGTGGTAGGTGCTTTAAAAGAAATCACAAAACCAATTCAAGTGAATGAAAGTTTTGATACTTGGTTTAAAATTAGGCCGTTATGGTTAAGTGCTACTGAAGCTGTTCTAAAAAAAGATGTGGTTTCTATGAATTTGGAATTGGCTTGTCAGATGGAGTCTTTTATTGGAAAACCAGCTGAGGAAATTTTTAACAAAGAAAATATTGATTTAAAGCTAGTTTCTAAAATTAAAGATGAGTTTTCTGCATCGCTAATTGTGGTGTCTCCTTTTTTAAAAGCTTCTGAAATTGTAACTAAAAATATCCAAAATCAAGAATTTTCATCGGGTTCAAAAAAAGTTACAGTTGAAAAAGTTGATATGTGGCATAAAAACGGAAAAGTTGTTATTGCTTTAACAATGAAAGGAAGTTTAAATGGTACTGTTTTTTTATCTGGAATACCAAAATACAATGAAGTTGAAGAATTAATTTATTTTGATGAGTTAAATTATGCATTAGAAACAAAAAGTGCATTAATGAAAACGGCAAATTGGTTAGCGCAAGGATTTATTTTAAAGAAAATTAAAGAGCTTACTTCATATTCAATAAAACCTGAGTTAGAATTAGCCAAAAACCAAATGGAAGGTTATTTAAAAAATTATTCACCAAAAAAAGGAATTTTAATTAATGGATCTGTTAGCCCTATTAGCATAAAAAATATTCAATTAACAAATCAGGCTATGGTAGTTACTTTAAATACTTTTGGAAAAGTATCTGTAAAAATTGACGGTTTACAATAAGTCAAAAAAAATTAAAGGAATTTTTCAAAGCAAACGCTATTTTCAACATTTTCATAAAATCCAAAATTTGCGGTTATATTATAGCCGCATTTTTTATATAATTCAATTGCTTCAGGCTGTTTTTTCCCTGTTTCAAGTATGCATTTTGTAATGCCTAATTCTTTTGCCCATTGTTCTAATTCTTCTAATACTTTTGAAGCAATTCCCAATCTTCTTGCATCAGTTGCAACATACATTCGTTTAATTTCAACTGTATTATTTGGATGAATTTTAAATGCACCACAACCCATAGGTTGTTTATTTTTGTATGCAACAACAACATTTTTTAAGGCATCAATTTTATTAAACTGGTTATAAAAAGCATGGTCTTGCCCATCACTAATTTTTAAAGTGGCATCTAATAATTTTACCAATTTAATAAAGTCGAGATTTTTTGAGTTGGTTCTAAGAAGATTAATCATAAACCGTTCATTTTTATAAAAGTTTAAATTACTTTAAAGGTAATTCAAAATAAAAAGTTGCACCTTTATTTAACTCACTATTTACACCAATAGTTCCTTTGTGTTCAATAATTATTTTTTTTGCAATTGCTAAACCAAGTCCAGAACTGGTTTCTCCATTTGTTGGCTGAACGCTTGTTTTTTGAAAATAATTAAAAAGTTTTGTTTGTTCTTCAACAGGAATACCTTGTCCCTGATCAATAATTTCTGTTTTCACAAAGTTTTTTGATGTTGATATTTTTATAACTATTTCACTATTTGGAAAAGAAAATTTTATAGCGTTGGTTAATAAATTATTAATTACCTCACTTAAATAATGTTCGTCAAATTGAAAAAATAATTCTTTTTCATTGGCTTCTAATCTAATATTAATATTTTTCTTTTTTGAAACTAATAAATTGTAATACATATATTTAGTAACAAAATCGATGTAATTATCATTTTTTAAATGTAGTTTAATAATTCCAGACTCAATTTTAGAGACATCTAATAAATCCTCTAATAATTTAAGTGAATTGCTACTTAAATTTTTAATATGATTCAGCATTTTCATTCCTTTAACATCAATTTTTTCGGAATAAATTTCAATAATTAAATCAGAAAATGAATAAATTGCTCCAATTGGGTTTCTTAAATCATGCGCTGCTACACCAATAAACTTATTTTTTTCTTCATTAATAAGTTTCAATTCTTCATTAAGTTTTAAAACACTTTTATACTTTTCTTTTAAATGAAGTATTAGCAGACCTATAAGTAGAAAAATCACAAATCTAACAAAAGCATTCCAAATTGGATTAAACAGGTTGGAATAATTGCTGGTTAAGTAATCAACTGTAAACCAAATAATTGTAGCAAAAAGAGCATTTATTATTAGTAAGGTTTTTCCAGATTTATTGTAAAAAGAAATTAATAAAATTGGAATTAAATACACTAATAAAACTGAAATTTCAGAGCCTGTATAATAATCTAATAAACCAATACATAAAAAAACGAAAAATGATATAAAGGTTATTAAAATCTTGTTTTCAATTTTTAATCCGAATTCAAACATCTGTTAGGGGTAATTATTAAAATGTTCACAAATATATATAGAATTTTCTATTAAGAAGATGTTTATTTTTCTATATAATTTGTTAATTTGGAGGTTAATATAGAATTTAATTCTTGTTCATTTCCATAGCTGGTTTCAGTAAATAAAAAGCCAAACACACCATATTTTATATAGTTTACTTTTCTTATCTCCAAAGGGTTTTCAAAATTTTGAAGTAATAAATCATAATTAAATGATTTAATATTTTTTCCTTCAATTCCAGAATTATTATCTAGCACAATTAAACTGTATAATTTGTCAGCATTCTTTTTAAAAATTTCAGCCCAGTTTGGTGTTTTTTCGTTTAAAAAATATTCATATGAATTAATTCCAAAAGCAAACCAAGAGATATCACCCGTTGTGCACCAACCGCCAAAACGTTGTGGATTTATTTCAATTGGAATTATTTTCCCCTGAGAGTCAATTCTAATTTCAACGTGCATTGGAAAGTTTTTCAATTGTGCTTTATTTCCAACTATTTGTAAAAAGTTTTCAATTTCAGTAAAATAGTGTTCTATAATTTCTTTTGAAGTTGTGTAAACTCTGTCACTTACATCTTTAGAAGATGAAAATATATGATGTAAAATATTTAAAATCACCACTTTACCTTGGTTGTTAAAATAGCAATCAACTGCATATTCTTCACCGTCAATGCATGTTTCAATTATAAAATCAGTTACATCAACAACTTCTTTTGGATACATATCTTTAAAAGTTTCAACTTCCGCATCAATGGTATTTACAACTGAAACCCACTCTTTCACAGTATCAATTTTATGGACAGCTAAGCTAAAAAAGCCAACTGCAGGTTTTAAAATTAATGGAAATTGTAATTCAGAAACCGGAAAATCTTTTAATTTTTTTAATGGAATTCCTTTAAAAAAGTATTCAGGAAAAACATCTTTAATTAACTCTCTAAATGTTATTTTATTTTTAAATAGTTGAATTTTTTTAGGTAATTCAGTGTTTTTTAAATGTTGTTCAATCCAATTTATAGCATTTTCTGAATTGGTATAAATGCTTGTGTTTTTAATTGAATTGTATTGTTGAATTGCTCTTTCTTCTGAAATCCAGTTTAATGAATTATCATGTATCATTGATTTTGCAACTTGAGTTGCAATAATAGGAAATTGATTTTCTTTAATAGTTTTTACTAAAAAATTTGAAACAAAAGGTTGGTCAATTAGTATCATTAAAATTTAATATGTTGCTATTTTATATTATCTGAAAAGTTTGTTTTAAAATGCAAATCCATTTGAGGGAAAGGAATTGTAATATTATTTTCAATGAATTTTCTATTAATTAATTTTCTAATATCACTTTTAACGCGTTCAATTCTAAAAATATTTTCACTAAAAAATATCACTTGAAATTGCAAACAAGAATCTCCAAAATCTAAAAATCTAACATCAATTAAATTTTTATCAGTTACTTCAGGGTGCTCCCAAGCACTTTCCTTTAGCGCTTTACTAACCTTATCAACATCGCTTCCGTAAGCAACACCAACATTAATTTTAAAACGAGTTTGTTTTGATTGATGGCTCCAGTTTATAACCTTGTTTGTTGTAATTAAAGAATTTGGAATAATAATTGAAATTTCATCTCTATTCAATCCTTTTGAAGTTCTTAATCCTATGTTTTGAATTTTAAGAATATCACCATCAATTTCTAAAATATCATTTATTTTAATAGAGCGTTCAGACAGTAAAATAATACCAGAAATTACATCATTAAAGGTTTGTTGTAAACCTAGCCCAACACCCACAAGTAGTGCTGCAGAACCTGCAATTAAAACAGTTATTTTAATGCCAATTGCTTCAAGAATAAAACCAATTGTAATTACCCAAACTAAGTATTTTATAATTTGAAATATTGCATATGTATTTCCAGGATCTAAATTATTTTTTCGTTGTTGACGATTTAAAGCTTTCCTAATTAACCATAGAAGTACTTTTGTAAATGTGAAAATAGCTAAAATAAGCACAATAGTATGTACCATTATTTTATAATTACCTATACTAACAAGCTCTAATTCTAAAAATTCTTTAATGGTTTTTAGTATATTTTTCATAGAAATAAGGGAGTTTTAATTCTTAATAATTCAAAAATACAATAAACTTTTTGTTTTTATGAGACCTACTTTAAAAATGAATATATTAGTAATATATATTTTCAGTACCTTTATAAATTATGATAAAAGACACAAAATTAGCAGTACTTATTGATGGTGATAATATACCATCAAAATATATTAAAGAAATGATGGAGGAAATTGCCAAATATGGAACTCCTACCATTAAACGTATTTATGGAGATTGGACAAAACCTCAATTAGCGAAATGGAAAAATGTATTGTTGGAAAACGCCATAAATCCAATGCAACAATACAGCTATACAACTGGCAAAAATGCTACAGATTCAGCAATGATAATTGATGCTATGGATATATTGTATTCAGAAAAAGTGAATGGTTTTTGCTTAGTTTCTTCCGATAGCGATTTCACTAAATTAGCAATGCGTTTACGTGAAGCTGGAGTTGTGGTTTATGGTATTGGAGAAAAGAAAACGCCAGATCCATTTATTGTAGCTTGTGATAAGTTTATTTATTTAGAAATATTGGAGAAAGAGGAAGAAAGTAAAGACGGTAAGAAAACCCATAAAAAAGAAAATATTGATAAGATAACACCTAAAATTATGAGGCTCTTACACCACTCTGTTAATGATGCTGCTGATGAAGATGGTTGGGCTTTTATGGGTGATGTTGGTTCATTAATTATTAAAAAACAACCAAATTTTGATGCGCGAAATTTTGGTTTTGAAAAGTTAACACAACTTTTCAAATCTTTAAAAAAGTTTGAAATTGATCAAAGAGATAGTTCTAGTGGTCGTTTTAAATTAATTTATGTAAAAAATAAATAAAATCAGATTGAAGGCTTTTTTTTTAAATAGTTTATTAAAGAAACTAATGAAACTAAAGCCCAAGCAGCTTCCAACAAAATAAAAGGCACATAATTAATTAATATTGAAGCCAAACAGGCCAAGGATGCTCCAATTAAATTGAGCAAAATAAATGCTATATCTTTATTTGTAATTTGGTTAATTTCATTTAAAAAATAGGCTATTAAAATTAAAAAAACCCCTATAAATCCAATCCAATCCGAAATATTCATGTTGTAATTTTTGAAAAATAAAAGTACATAAAAAGTTTAATAACCATTAATAAGTTTGAACTTAGTATTTTTGCATTTTTAAAACCAAAAAATGAAATACCAATTAGTTTGTACAGATATTGATGGAACGCTACTAAATAAAGACAGAGAATTATCTGAACTTACTATTGCTCAAGTAAAACGAATTGCGCCAATTCCATTTGTGTTAATTTCATCCCGAATGCCAAAAGGTATGCGTCATTTACAACATCAATTTGGGAATATTTCAACACCTTTAATTGCTTATAATGGTGGTTTGGTTTTAGATGGTGACAAAATTTTACATTCAACTTTTATTGATAATTCGGTATTAGAAGCCACCATCAATAAATGTGCAAATACAAATATTCATTTAAGTTTATTTCATGCAGATGAATGGTATGTTCAATCTATGGATTATTGGGCGAAAAGAGAAGAGAATAATACTAAAGTTACTCCAACAATAAAATCGCATGTTGATGTTTTAAATACTTGGAGAAATGAAGGCAAAGGAGCACACAAAATTATGTGTATGGGCGATGAAAATGAAATTGATGTATTGTATAAAACATTAGAGAATGAGTTTTCAGATGATATAATGCTGTACCGGTCAAAAGAGACGTACATAGAAATTTCTCATAAATCTATTTCTAAAAAAACAGCTATTGAAGTTTTATTAAGTACTATTTACACCCATTTATCAATGGAAAATATAATTGCTTTTGGCGATAATTATAATGACATTGAAATGTTAAAAGCTGTTGGTTTGGGGGTTGCAGTTGCAAACGCAAATAATGAAGTGCTCAAAATTGCAAATAAAGTGACAGAATCTAATTTAAATGATGGAGTAGCTCTTGTAATTAAAGAGTTATTTTAGTTGTTGATCCCAATCAAATTTCTAAGTATCGTTTCTTATTTTTTTCCAAAACTGTATGAAAAAATCCTGTATTTACCAATAGAATCGATATATGATTACTATTTGGATGCAATTATTAATTGTATGATTTTGATACGATATCTTATCCCTATAATAATTTGTGGTTTATGAATTGTTCATAATTTTAGAGGGAAAAATTGTTTTAAAATTTATACATTTACTTAATCTACTTTTTTTCTTTAGTTCTTCAAGAAAAAAAGACCCATGTAAAAAAACTACTTAATTTATAAATATTATCTACATTTTTTCATAAAAAAGAGTACTTTTTTTAGTAGGAATTATGTACATAATAAACCAAGAAGCTTTTGTTAAATAACAAGAACGATTAGTATAAATGACAAATTTTATTAGTATAGTGGACAAAGTTTATTAGTATAATCCGTTGTGTGTAATTATTATTTCAGTTCTGATAGTACAGATTGGTCTTTCAAAATAAATTTATGATGAATTGCATCAAAGTTATTGCTGTGATCTTAGCAGAAATTCTTGTTTTAAAACCAGGAAAATTCTTATCGTAAAGTGTCCAATGTAGTGTGTCTGTCTCATCTCAACGAATAAGGTTTGAAGCGTTTAATTTTATTAAAAATCAAACTATTTGTTTCAGTTTCTTTAATTTCTTCTTTACACTTATCAACCAAAAACAGTGTTTATTATCTTGTAATTAAACTAAAATGCCCTTTTTTCTCTCTAATTGTTCCGTTTTCATCAATTAATTGGGCCGAGAACCAATAATCTGTTGCAGGAAGCATTTTTCCGTTAAAAAAACCATTCCAGCCATCACTTTTAGGATCTATTTGAGTTAGTAATTTACCAAATCTATCGAAAATATATATAAGTGAAGTTGGGTAAAAAGTGTCACTTACACCTTTTATTTGCCAAGTATCGTTATAACCATCGTTATTTGGAGTAAAAAATTTTGGAAACCCAATTACAGATACTTCAATAGTTGAAATACCACAACCCTTTTTATCTTGAATATAAATTGTATGAATTCCTGGAGCTACATTATCAAATATAGATTCATCTTGATAAATGCCAAAAATAGCATCCAAAGAAAATTCATAAGAGCTAATTCCTAAATTACTAGTGTTAATAGTTATAGAATTATTGTCAGAATCATCCGTAACTGTAATATCATTTAAATTTATTGTTGCAACATTTGATTCAGTTACAGTAATAGTTTTTGAAAAAGAGTTACAATTTAATCCCGAAGTAGCAACAACTGTATAAATACCTCCGCTTGAAACTGTAGCGTTGGACTGTGAACTTATAATGGTGTTTGATTCATCTGTCCATTCATAGGTATATGTATCATTCGCATTAAAAGTTTCTAAAGTAATTGGTGGTAAATTTAAACACACAATAGCTTCTGGTTCAACTTCAAATTCCGGACGAGGATGCACGGTTAAAGTTAAATGAGGCCCAATCCCAAAGCAGTCACCATTATCATCACTTTCAACTCGTACATATAAAATTTGAGAAAGAGGAGTTTCACTTAAATAAATATTTTGAGGGTTAATTTCGTTTAACTCCAATTGAGCGTCTGTTAAATTTCTGTAATAATGGACACTTAAATTTTGACCTAAAGGAAATTCGGACATTATACTTGCGGAAGCCAACGTAAGGTCGAAAGTACTTAAACCATCAACAATAGGATCGTTATCACAGCTTTCTAATGTTTCCATAAAACCATTTGAAAATGAGGTTGTTGAAACTTGTAAATTAATGGTAGCAACCCTAAAACATTTATTGGAATTTTCAACTCTGGCATACACAATATTTGAAGTAGTATTATTAAACGGAGAAGGATTTATTGGTGTTGAACCTTGTGTGTTTGCTTCAGCTAGGGTGAGATAATAATTAACAATTAAAGAGTTATCTCCATTGGTTATAATGGAGTTTGCTTCTTCAAGGTTATAATCTGTAAAACCGTCTGGAATTCCATCTTCATCACAGTTTTTGAACACAATTGAAGAAGTAATAATTGGTAATGAATTAACTTGAATGTTAAATGAGTTATCTGAAAAACAAGAATTATCGATATTATTTGCAATTCTAACATAAATTGTTTGTCCGTTTATAACTGTATTTTCAAATGAAGTTGTGTTTGAAATTTGATTTAAATAGGCAGAATCTGTATAGTAAGTTATGGTAAAATTCGATGCCAATTTTCCATTTAATAAATCATTTTCATTTAAAGTTAAGTCAAAAATTGAAAATCCATTTGTATCATCACCATCACTACTATTATCACATTCAAATATTGTTGCAATGTTGGTTTTTGGAATAACGGTTTCATAAACTGAAACTGAAACAGGAAGTCTAATAGGGCTTTCACAACCATTTAAAGTTTGAGTTGCGTAGTATGTATTATTTGTAAGTAGCGTGCTTGTATTTAACGAAGTCCCTCCAGTTGTTGTTAAATACCATAAGATAGTTGTCCCTGTTGCAGTTAAATTTGAAATGGTAGCATTTTCAATATCACAAAAAGTTTGTGTGGCTGTAGCATTAGGAGCTGCTGTGTATTGCACATTTAAAAAAACAGGTGTTCTGGTTGCAGTTGTGCAACCATTTTCAGTGGAATCGACATAATAATTGGTATTTACAGCAGTTACAGGTGTTGTAAAATTTGTTCCAGTTCCTAAAGAAACACCTCCAGTCGAAGATGCATACCAATTGATAACTCCAGCAGAAGCGGTTGCCGTTAAGGTAGCTACTCCCGCTCCACAAATGGTGGTTGGTGACGAAACATTGGTTATTGTTGGTATTGTGTAAATAGTTGCTAATACTGGAGTTCTTACACCTGTTTCGCAAATACCATCTGCTGAAGCTAAAGCGTAATAAGTTGTTGTTGAAGATATGTTAGGGGTAGTAAAAGTATTACCACTTCCTAATCTTGAACCTCCAGTTTGTGTTCCGAACCAAAGTACAGTTCCAGCGCTTGCAGTTGCAGAAAGAGTTATAGTCCCAGTACCACAATTGGAATTAGGTGTTGTTGAAGTAATTTCAGCAATGGAAATTTGCGTACTTGCCGAAATATTTAAAACTGGATCTCCGGTCATTCCACCGTATTCAACTATATAGCCTTTGGGTTGGTAATCTCCTGAAGAACCACCTATATTGCTTAAATCGTTCCAAGAACCAGAATTACCAATTCCAGGAGCAGTAACATGAGCATAATCTTCGTTACCTAAATTATTGGGTTCACTATTACTTGTATTCCAATTGGCAAAAGGAATATCAGTTCCTACGGTTGTACCATTACCATTTCCAATCCAAAAAGATTTACCAATTTCCGGTCCTGTAACCCATCTCCAAGTTCCTTCAACAGCAGCATCGCTACCACCAATCCATCCTGCACCAGCAGCTTGTTTACCAGAAAGCTGGGCTTCTTCTGCAGAAGTAATGGTTGCTAAATAGCCTTGTAATCCATAATAATTTCGTCCTTCAGCTGCAATTTGTGCATTTTGCCATGTAATACCAACAAATGGAACATATTCATAATAATGTCCAGTAGAGGCTAAATAATTTGCTTCACCTATTGTAATTGAAAAAGTTCTTATTCCTGTTGGAGTGGCAGAGCTATTTTGAAAAACAACATTATTAACAGCAGTTATTAAATCGTTTGTATTGGCAGTTCCAGACCCAACCCATGACAAAACTAATTTTCCTTCTAATTGGCTAAAAATAGATGAGCTAACATTAGAAAAAGTTCCGTTTAATTTTAAAATATCTTCACCTCTTACATATCCTTCTGAAATTTGAATATAAATATTTTTTATTTCAACATTGCTAGGGTTTGCAATATTGAAACTTGTAACAATATTTTGCTGACTTAAAGGGCAATAGTACTGATCTCCTGTTGCAGTTAAAACAGGAGGCGTTTGCGACCAGCTAATTTTAGGGAAAAATAGTAGAACATAAACTAAAATAAGCACGAACGCTTTATTTGAAATCATTTTATATTGAATAAGCTATTAACGTGTAAAATTAAGGATTTGATTTTAAAACCTTCTTAAAAGAAATTAAAAATTGCAAAAAGGAATAGGATTACTAAAATAAAAATAATTGTAAATTTATAGTGATGAATTCTTTCAATGTTGGTTTTTTGCTGTATGGTAGTTTTTATTTTTTCTAATTCTGTTTTTGATATTGTAGGAAAATCATACTCAGTTTTTGACCGTGAAATAGAAGAATAATCATTTCCTCCTTTAAATTTTCTTTTACGAGCATTTTTTAGAGTAGCATTTTGTTTTATT
>Ga0208304_10000655_pt1 | contig 18081 bp, 9 predicted proteins | sample ColrivemetaGS713_FD_187603 | JGI IMG/M metagenome (GOLD analysis project Ga0208304, IMG submission 187603) | Estuarine microbial communities from the Columbia River estuary - Flood tide ETM metaG S.713 (SPAdes) (version 2) | ecosystem: Environmental > Aquatic > Marine > Intertidal zone > Estuary... | reverse complement strand
TCTTTGATGCCAAAACGAGCAATTGCAATTATTACTTCCAATCCATTTTTTACAACGTAGTCAAAATCTTGTGTGTAATTTACATAGTTGTAAATTCCATAAACCATAGCTCCATTTCTGTGAATTTCTTCAAAGGTGATTTCCCATTCGTTATGGCATTCTTCACCATTCATAGTCACCATTGGATAAAGCGCTGCTCCATTTGAAAATCCTAATTTCTCAGCATTTTCAATAGCTTTACCTAATTGATTATAACGGTATAATAATAGGTTTTTCGCAACATCTGCGTCTTTTGTAGCCATATAAAATGGAATACAATAAGCTTCTGTATCCCAATAAGTACTGCCTCCGTATTTTTCACCAGTAAACCCTTTTGGCCCAATATTTAATCGCGCATCTGTTCCTAAATATGTTTGGTTTAATTGAAAAATATTAAAACGAATACCTTGTTGTGCTTTTACATCTCCTTCAATTACAATATCAGACGTACTCCAAATTTTTTCCCAAGATTTAATTTGAGCGTTTAATAAAGCTTCAAATCCTAATTCGTTTGCATTTTCAACATTAGAAAGTGCTGCAGCATTTAAATCTTCAATCTTATAATTTAATGAACTTGTGTAACTTGCATATTTATAAATTGAAGCTGTTTCACCTTCTTTAACATTAACGTTATAAGCATATGTGAGTTTTTTATCTTCAACTTTAGTTTGTTGCTTTAAAGTAATTTTTTCATTGTTTAAAGCAAATTCTACTTGCATTGCCGTACTTACATGAAATTCCGTTTTTAGCGTTTTAGATAAAATACAACCGCTATTTTCTCCTTCAACAATTTCTAAAATTTCCCAAAAATATTCATCGTAGTTAGCATCTTCATTTTCAATACCTGCATCCACATAAGGAAAAAAAGTAATTTCTCCAGAAAAGTTTAATGCTTTAATATGGTATTCAATTGCTCCAGTCTCATTACTTTCAATACTTATAAACCGCTTTGTATTTACTTCAATTTTATTACCAGAATTTAATTGAGCAATAAAAGAACGACTTAACCAGCCTTCTTTCATATTTAATTCTCGTTTAAAACTTGAAACTTTACAAGTATTTAAATCCAACTCAATTTCGTTAATTTTAATGTTAATCCCTATCCAGTTTGGAGCATTTAATACCTTGGCAAAATATTCCGGATATCCATTTTTCCACCAACCCACTCGTGTTTTATCTGGATAGTAAATACCACCAATATAACTGCCTTGAAAAGTAGCACCTGAATAGTTTTCCTCAAAATTAGCACGTTGTCCCATCGCTCCATTCCCTATACTAAATAGGCTTTCGGAAGCTTTTACATTCTCATCATCAAAAACATCTTCAATAAGAGACCATTCGTTTGGGATTATATAGTTCTTGTTCATAATCTTAGTTCAATATTTTTTTTATAAATTCAGTAGTAAAATCAGAAGTATCAGCTAAAACATAATTTGCTTCGCTCAATAATTTTGCATCACCAATTCCAATACTCATCATTTTTGCAGCATTCGCAGCTTCAACACCAGCAATAGCATCCTCAACAACAATACAATCCTCAGGTTTCATATTCAGTTTTTTTGCACCAATTAAAAACACCTCTGGATCTGGTTTCGCTTTAGAAACATCATTCCCATCAACAATTGCTGTAAATCTATTTAACAGTCCTACTTTTTCTAAAATTAATGGAGCGTTTTTACTTGCTGAACCCAATGCATATTTTATTTTATTGACATCTAAATAATCAAGTAATTCGGATATTCCAGGCAGAATTTCATCTGAAGCCATTTGGTTTACATAACTCAAATACTCTGTGTTTTTTTTGACTAAATAGCGTTGCTTTTCCTCTTCGGACAATTTAACATTACCTATGCTTAACAAAATCTCTAATGATCTAACACGACTTACACCTTTTAGTAATTCATTATGTTCTTCTGTAAATTCAAAACCTAGTTCATTCGCTAAATTTCTCCAAGCTAAAAAATGATATTTTGCAGTGTCTACAATTACACCATCTAAATCAAATATAAATGCTTTTTCTTTTTTCATTTTTTTAATTAGTTGTTATTACTTCATCATCAACATCTTTAACTTTTGAAACTAATGCAGCAGCAATCAATAATGATACACCACTAATAACTAAAGCATAAATAGGATTTCCACCATAAAGATATTTTACCATAGGCCCACCAATTAAGGCATTTAATATTTGTGGAAGTACAATAAAGAAATTAAAAATTCCCATATAAACTCCCATTTTTTTAGCTGGAATAGATCCCGCTAAAATAGCATATGGCATTGCTAATATACTGGCCCAAGCTATACCAATTCCAAACATTGATAAGATTAGCCAGTTTTCATTTGGCATAAAATATATTGAAATCAATCCTAAACCACCAACTACTAAAGAAACTGCATGCGTCATTTTTCTTCCTATTTTTTTAGCTACCGCTGGTAAAAAGAAAGCATATACCGCAGATACAGCATTGTAAACTCCAAATAGAATTCCAACCCAATCCCCAGCATTTTGATATATTACTCCGTGATCGTCTAATGATAAACCATAAATATGATGTGCAATTGCTGGCGTTGAGAATACCCACATCCCAAATAAACCAAACCAAGAGAAAAATTGAACTGAGCTCAATTGTTTCATTGTTAAAGGCATTTTCTTGAAATCGGAAAAAATATCTAATAAACTAGAAGCTTCTTCTTCAAGTTCTTCTTCATCGTTAGACATTAACGCCATTTCTTCGGGCGAATATTCTTTGGTGGTAAAAACCGTAATTAAAATACTAATTACCAAAACAGAAGCACCAATTATAAATGAAAGTAATAAGTTCGTTGGAACTTCACCTGGTTGTGATTCATTTAAAACCCCAAACCAATTTGTCAAAACATAAGGTAACCAAGAACCAATTACTGCCCCAATACCAATTAATACAGTTTGAATACTAAAACCTAAAGTTCTTTGGTCTGAAGGTAAAATATCAGCTACCAAAGCCCTAAAAGGCTCCATTGCAACATTAAAAGACGCATCCATAATCATTAACATACCTGCACCCACCCACAAAGCAGGCATAAAAGCAGTAAACATATCAGCATTTGGCATTAAAATTAATCCCATAGATGCTAATAAAGCTCCTGTTAAAAAATAAGGTCTTCTTCTACCTAATCTGGTCCAAGTTCTGTCACTATAATATCCAATAATGGGCTGAACTATTAAACCTGTTAAAGGCGCAACTATCCAAAACCATGATAATTCGTGCACGTCTGCCCCAAAAATTTGTAATATTCTACTGGCATTGGCATTTTGAAGCGCAAATCCCATTTGAATTCCCAAGAATCCAAAACTCATGTTCCAGATATCCCAGAAACCGAGTTTCCGTTTTTCCATATTTAAAAATTTATAACTAAATATATTAGTCAAAGCTAAATTAAGCCCTGATCGTTTGTGTGAAGTGTGAAAAAAGTACGTGTAAAATAAATTTTACTTAGCAAATATATAAATTAATTTTAAACTTTTTGATAGATTTTAATCAAAGACGCAATGAAAAATTAGAAAACTCAATACTACAACCTTTGAGTTGCACAAAAAAAAATATAAAAAAATATTAAACTAAGAATCTATTTTCCAAGTTGTTATAAACTCACTCCTCAATAAGTGTAGATTTTCTAATTTTTAATCCAGGAGATATTACCTCTTTTTGAATATCGGAAGGACCTATATTCTCAATCCTATTAATTAGTAATTCAGCAGCTTGTTGCCCCATTAAATAGCCATGTTGTTCAACTGAGGTTAAAGGTGGTGTTGTAAATTCAGAAATTAAACCACTAGTAAAACCAATAATAGCGATATCATTTGGTATTGACAGCCCACATTTTTTAGCGCTTAATAGCGCATTGGCAGCATATATTTCATTAACTGCTAATATTGCATCTGGTGGGTTTGGAACATTAATTACTTTTTCAATTTGATCATATAAATTTTTATCATCGTCAATTTTAAAAATCAAACTTTCATCTACTTCAATTCCTTTACTCTTCAAAGCGTATACATATCCTTCTTTTCGTAATGATCCAACAGTTATGAAATCTTGAGTTGTAAGTAATGCGATGCGTTTCGATCCTATATCAATTAAATGATTTGTAGCCTTATACGCACCTCCAATATCATCAATTATAACTTTATCACATTGTAAATCTTCAATAATTCGATCAAACAATACTAAAGGAAAATCATCCTTAATTAAACCATCAAAATGCTTAAAGTCTTGAGTTTCCTGAGTTTCTCTGGCAATTGAAACTATTAAACCATCCACACTTCCATTAGTTAATACATTAATATTTGAAACTTCTTTTTGATATGATTCATTTGATATACACACCATTACATTGTATCCCTTTTTATTTGCATATTGCTCAATTCCATCAATAACTGTAGAAAAAAAGTGATGTACAATTTCAGGAACAATAACACCAATAACTGATGTTTTTTGACTTCTTAGTTGAAGTGCTAGACTGTTTGGTTTGTAATTATAAAAATCTGCAAATGCCTTAATTTTTTCACGCACTTCTTCACTAATTTCATGACTATCTTTTAGCGCTTTTGAAACCGTTGAAATAGATACACCAAATTCTTTTGCTATTTTTTTTAATGTAATTCTTGGTTTCATATAATTAAGTTAAACTCTATTTTTACAAATATAGAATTATTCCTTAAAATAGATTCCAATATTTTATTCAAACATTTCCAACCAAAATTAAAAATCTGCGTTTTTACACTCATTTTAATGCTGTTTTAGTACTTTTTTAACAGTAAAAAATGCTATTTTCACTTCTAAATTATTTAAAAAACAAAAAAATACGCTTCAACTCTAACGTTAGAGTTTAAAAGTTATAAACACGAAAACGTTTGCGTAACTAATTTTACCTCCATATTAATTGTTAACTTAATGTTAAGGCCGTATCTTTATATGGTGAAAAAATGTTAAAAAAGTACAATTTTTTAAAAACAAACCTTAATTATTAATTAACTTAAAATAAATGAAAAATTTTAAAATTTTTTTGTTTAATGTCATTCTTCTCTTTCCTGTTTTAATGTTTGGTCAACAAACAGTAAAAGGGACAGTAACTGAAGCAACAGGTAATTCAGCGTTACCTGGAGTTGGCATTATTATTAAAGGAACTATTAAAGGAGCTGCAACGGATTTTGACGGAAACTATTCAATAGAAAACGTTAAGCCAGGTGATGTATTGGTGTTCTCCTATATTGGATTTAACACTAAAGAAGTAACTGTAGGAAACATTACAACTATTAATGTTGCTATGGTTGAAAGTGCAGAATCTTTAGACGAAATAGTTGTAATTGGTTATGGTACAACTACCATTAAAGATGCAACTGGGTCTGTAGCTGCTGTTACAGAAAAAGATTTTAACAAAGGTAACATTGTAACACCTGCCAGTTTAATATCTGGTCGTGTTGCTGGGGTTACTGTTACAACAGATGGTTCTCCTGGTGGAGGTTCAGCAATTAGAATTAGAGGTGGTTCTTCTTTAGGAGCTTCAAATGATCCTTTAATTGTGGTAGATGGTTTACCAATATCTAACTCAACTGCTGGAGGTTCTAGATCCGTATTGGCTTCTATTAATCCAAATGATATAGAATCAATGTCTATATTAAAAGATGCATCTTCAACTGCAATTTATGGTTCTAGAGCATCGAATGGTGTAATTATTATTACAACTAAAAAAGGAAAGTCTGGATTTAATGTTGATATTAACTTTAAAGCTGGTTACCAAACTTTAGCTGATAAAATCGAAGTGTTTGATGGTGATGCGTATAGAAATTTAATTGCTGAAAGAGTAGCTGCCGGACAAGGCGGTATTAGCATTGAGCAATTAGGAAATGCAAATACAAATTGGCAAGATGAAATTTATGAAGAAAAATTTACTTTCGATCAATCAATTTCAGTAAGTGGAGCGTTGTTTAATAATGTACCTGCAAGAGTATCTTGGGGGAACACACAACAACCTGGGTTACGTAGAACTTCAAAATTTGAAAGAAATTCATTAACTTTTAATTTAAACCCTTCATTAGCTGATGACCATTTAAAAATTAACTTTAATGCTAACATCAGTTCTGAAAACAACAGATTTGCACCTGGTGTTGAAGGTTCTGCTATTTATTTTGATCCTACACAACCAGTGTACGATGCTACTTCCCCTTTCGGTGGGTTCTTTGAATACCATACGAATGGAATTAGAGATAATGCTAATAGAAACCCTGTAGCTAATTTATTACAAAATGAAAATACAAGTATTGTTGATAGATTATATGGTAATTTAGAATTTGATTACAAACTTAAATTTCTACCTGAACTTAGAACAGTACTTAATTTAGGTTACGACAGATCTTATGGTGTTGGTTCTAGCATACTTTCTACAGAAAGTATTAATGGATTTAGATATGAAGAAGATGGTGTAGTGTCTTATATTGGATCAGAATCTCATTATACAAGTGAAAGAAAAAACTTGTTATTAGATGCATACCTAGCATACAATAAAGAATTAGAAAATTTAAATATTGAAGCCACTGCTGGTTACTCATATCAAAAATTTATGGCAGAAGATTTCAATACTGGAAATAAAAGAGATCCAGAAGCTGAGAGAGATACAAATACACAACCTGATGTTGTTTTACTTGGGTTCTTTGCCAGAACGAATTTAAATTTTATGGATAAATACTTGTTAACACTTTCTTACAGACGAGATGGAACTTCAAGATTTAATTCAGATAACCGATGGGGTAATTTCCCTGCAGCTGCTCTGGCTTGGAAAATTAACGAAGAAGACTTCTTAAAAGATTCAGATGTAGTTTCAGAATTAAAATTACGTCTTGGTTGGGGTATTACAGGTCAACAAGATATTCCTGCTTCATATGCTTTCTTAGGAAGACATGTAACTGGAGATAGTTTTTCTCAATACATTTTTGGAAATTCAGCTGTTGTAGTTGGTATTCCACAATCTAAATTTGAAGATATTAAATGGGAAGAAACAACAACTTATAACATTGGTTTAGATTATGGATTTTTAAATGATAAAATTAAAGGTTCAGTAGAAGTTTATTTAAAAGAATCTAACGACCTTTTAGCAAATGTGGCTGTAGCCGATGGTTCAAACTTTAGTAATGCTGGTTGGCAAAACATTGGTAAATTCACTTCTAAAGGTGTTGAATTTGCTATAGGATCAGATATTGTTCGTACGGATGATTTAAACGTAAATGCAAGTTATAACTTAAACATAAACCAAACTAAAATTGATGAATTGGCATATGGTCAAGATATTGAAGTAGGTGGAATTGGTGGTGGTACTGGATCTAGAATTCAAGTACATAGAGAAGGATTTGCTCCTTACTCATACTTTGTTTACAAACAACTATATGATACTGCTGGTGCTCCAATAGAAGGTGCTTATGCAGATATTAATCAAGACGGTATTATTAATTCCAGTGACCGTTATATCTACAAAAAACCAAATGCAGATATTACAATGGGTTTCCAAACAGGAGTAAATTATAAAGACTTTGATTTAGTATTTAACTTAAGAGCAAGTATTGGAAATTATATGTATAATAACGTAAATTCATCTAGAGCTCAGTATAACTTATTACAAGATGTTACTGCTTTAGGAAATATACCTGTAACTGTTTTAGAATCCAATTTTGTTGAAACAGCGAATGTATTAATATCTGATTATTATTTAGAAAATGCATCTTTTCTTAAAATGGATAACCTAAATTTTGGTTATACTTTTAATAAATTCAATAATGATATTTCTAGTATACGTGTTTGGACAGGGGTTCAAAATGTATTTACTATTACAAATTATAGTGGATTAGATCCAGAAGTTTTTGGAGGTATAGATAACACAATTTATCCAAGACCTAGAACATTCTTAATGGGTGCTAATATTAAATTTTAAAATAACAGAAAATGAAAACAAAAAATATATTTAAATTATTATTTTTCTTTTTTGGAACCCTAATCTTCTTTAGCGCTTGTACTAATGAATTAGATGTTACTCCAAAAGATGATGACGAATTTTTATCTGAAGATTTTTATGCTAGTAAAGATTCATACAGATCGGCATTAGCAGGAATCTACGGAAACCTTTCGTTAACAGGAACTACTGGCCCGGCCTCTTCAAACTTACAAGGGATTGATGCAGGTACTAGCCAATACGGTAGAACTTTATGGTATTTACAAGATTTAGCTGCTGATGAAGTTATTTGGTCTTATGAAAATGATGAAGGTGGAGCTGTAAAAGCAATTCAAAGAAACACTTGGAGTGCTTCAAATACAATTCTATTAGGATTTTTTAGTAGAGCTATGTTCTCAGTTGCTTTAACAAATGACTTTTTAAGACAATCTACAGAAGAAAATTTAGCTGCAAGAGGCCATTCAGCAATCTCAGCAGAAATTAAAACTTATAGAGCTGAAGCACGATTATTAAGAGCATTGGCATATTATCATTTAATGGATTTATTTGGAAAAGCTGCTTTTGTAACAGAAAATGATCCTATTGGTGTTTACCAGGGTCCTGAGTACAATAGAGAACAATTATTTACATTTATTGAATCTGAATTGAAAGCTATAGAAGGTGATCTTGTTGGTTCAAATCAAAATGAATATGCACGTGCTGACAAAGCAGTTGCTTGGATGATTTTAGCTAAAATGTATTTAAATGCTGAAGTGTATATTGGTCAAAACAAATACACTGAATGTTTAGCTTACAGCAATAAAATAATTAATGGAGGTTTTTCATTAGCTTCAAATTATAGCTATAATTTCCTTGCTGATAACGATTATAATGAAGCAGGTACAAATGAAATTATTTTCCCTTTAGTTGTTGATTCTAAAGTAACTCAAAACTGGGGACCAACTACCGTTATAATTAATGGTGAAGTTGGTAGTTTGGAAGCAAATGCGGTTGCACTTGGTGTAGATAACGGTTGGGGTGGTGCCTTAAGAGTTAGAAAACAATTTGCAGAAAAATTCTTAAATGGAGATGTGCCTTTAACTGACACCAGAAACACTTTAACCACTGAAGGTCGTGAAATTGAAATTGCAGATGTTGGAGATAGAGATGCTGGTTATATAATAAGTAAATATAAAAATTTAAATGTTGATGGTAGCCGTGGTGGTGTACATTTTGAATTTGTAAATACCGATTTCCCTTTATTTAGATTGGCTGACGTTTATTTAATGTATGCTGAAGCTGTTGTTAGAGGAGGTTCAGGTGGAACAATGGGTGAAGCTGTTGGCTATGTGAATGCTTTAAGAAATAGAGCTAATTCTGCAACAATAACTGATAACGATTTAACCCTAAATTTCTTAATAGATGAAAGATCTAGAGAGTTGCATTGGGAAGGACACAGAAGACAAGATTTAGTAAGATTTAGTCTTTTTACTGGCGGAAATTATAACTGGGTTTGGAAAGGCGGAAGTACTAATGGAATTGCATTGTCAAGTCATTTGAACGTATATCCAATGCCTGCCAATAATATGGCTGCAAACCCAAATCTAACGCAAAACCCTGGTTACTAACATAAAATCAAATTTAAGATGAAAAACATATTTAAATTTTTGTTCTTGTTAATCTTTGTTGCATTTGTTTCTTGCGACAATGAAGACCAAGAACTCTTAACTATATCGGCAGTAGGAAGCAGTCAAATTACTGCGCCTACGTCAGGAGCTGTGTATGTTCTTAATCCAGAAGAAGAACTAACAAACACAATAATTACTGTGACCTGGAACGATGCAGATTATGCCGTTCCAACAGCAATTAATTACAAAGTAGAATTTGCAAAAAATGGAACTGCATTTGCAGAACCATTTTTAGCGGGATCAACTTCAAACACGAACCTTTCTTGGAATATTACTGAGTTTAACGGAGCAGCGGTAAGTGCTGGATTAACTCCATTTTTAGAAGAAGGTTTAGATATTAGAGTTACTTCATCGGTAGGTTCATTAAATAGTTCTCCGCAAGTTTCAGAAACTATTACAGTTTATGTTACTGCGTTTACTACAGACCTACCAAAAATAGCTGTACCTGGAAACCACCAAGGGTGGGATCCTCCAACAGCGCCTAATCTAGCTGCTTCAGGATTTGGACAAACTGATTATGAAGGTTATTTATGGTTAGACGGTGGTTACAAATTTGTTGCTCCTAATGAAACTGGAGGTTTCTTTTGGGGAAATACAGATTGGGGTGACGATGGAACATTTACTGGTAAACTGGTAGAAACTGATGAAAAAGATGGTACTGCAACTGCTGGTTATTATTTTGTACAAGCTGATACTGAAAAATTAACATACACTGCAACCCCTGTAAGTTGGGGTGTTATTGGTGCTGCAACCCCAACTGGTTGGGATAGCGATACCGATTTAGTTTATGATGCAGCTACAAAAACATTGTCAGTTGATATTCATTTAGTTCCTGGACCATTTAAGTTTAGAGGAAATAATACATGGGGAGCTTTCGATTTAGGGACAGTAGATGCCGATGGAATTTTATCAGGCGGTGGTGATTTAACTTTTGATGGTTCAGAAGGAAATTACCATGTTGTTTTAGATTTAAGTAATCCAAGAGAATATACTTATAGTGTAACAGCTAATTAATTAAATTAACTTTTAAAATGATGAAATATTTAAATAAAATAATAGTTCTTTTGGTTTTCTCACTTGCGTTTATCTCTTGTGATGAAAACGAGAACTTTGAAATATTACCAGCTCAAGAAAGTTTTCAAATTGTTACACCTTCAAACGGAAGTGTAATTGTATTAAATGATACAAATTTGAATAATAATGCATTATTTATTTCTTGGGAAGCATTAAGCACTGCTACTGGACCTTTTAAGGTTGAAGCAGCAAAAACCGGAACTGATTTTGCAACTACCTATTTAATGGGTACTACTGAGGCTCAAAATTTTGGCTTAACAGTTGATGAATTAAATGACTTTTTATTAGATGTTATGGGCTTAGAAGCAAATGTGGCTTCTAGTATAGATCTTAGAATTTCAGCAAATGAAGAGCTGTCTAAAGTAGTATCTGTAATTTTAACTCCATATATTCCTGAATTTCCTGAACTTTATTTAGTAGGTTCACTAACTGGATGGGATCCTGGTACAGCAAAAGCTATGACTCGATTAGATTTTAACCAATTCGAAATTACTATTGATTTAGCTGATGGAGATGAATTTAAATTTTTACCTACTAATACTGGTTGGGATGGCGATTTTGGAAAAGACCCGAATAATGATGGAATGTTAATTCAAGAGGGAGAAAGTAATATTAGTGGATTAGCCGCTGGTAAATACAAAATCTCAGTTAACATGACCTTGTTTACTTATACTGCAGAATTTATTCCACCACCAGCTGATATGTATATGGTTGGCGCAGGTGTTCCTGCTGCTGGTTGGGGATGGAATTCTCCAATAGTATTGGCTCAAATTCAAGATGGTGTTTTCCAAGGTACTACTGAGTTTATTAATGACACATTTAGATTCTTCACTGTTAATGAAGATTGGGGATCTGGGTTAAATTACCCATATTATATTAGTCAAGGATATACAATAGATGCTAATTTTGAAGATGCATTTGATGGTGATAATAACTTTAGATTTATTGGTACACCTGGTAATTATACAATGACGCTAAACAATAATGATAAAACAATTGTAGTTAGTCAAATTCCACTTAACATTGCAGTTCCTGGTAATCACCAAGGATGGAATCCTGGAGCAGCGCCATTATTACAAGCATCTGTTTTAGGTAAAACTGATTATGAAGGTTTTGTATGGTTAGACGGTTCATTTAAATTTATTGCACCTAACGGAAACGGAGTTTTTGAATGGGGTAATTTAGATTGGGGTGACAATGGAACTTCTTCGGGTGTTCTTGTTTCAGAGGGTGAATCTGATTGCGTTGCAACTGCAGGTTATTACTATGTAAAAGCAGATACTGAAGCACTAACCTACTCAATTCAAGAAACAAATTGGGGAGTTATTGGTAATGCCACACCTACTGGGTGGGACTCTGATACAGATATGATTTATGATGCCGCATCTGGTACTTGGTCTGTTACATTAGATTTAACAGCGCAGGCTGCACCAGATAACGGTATTAAATTTAGAGCTAATGATGGTTGGGATTTAAATATTGGAGATAATGATGCTGATGGAACTATGGAATTTAATGGGCAAAATATTGGAATTTCTGTTGATGGAAATTACACTATTACATTAGACCTAAGTAATCCAAGAGCATATACTTATAGTATTGTACTTAATTAAAATTAATTTAATTAAAAAAGGCTGTTCTTAAAATAGAGCAGCCTTTTCTCTATTTATATTACACTATTTTTTAATATTTATTAATAATGAAAAAAACAGTAGTCTTATTCTTCTTTATAATTTCAAGCCTAACTTTTGCTCAAATTAGTACTGTTCCTGCACTTCCAACTGCTAATGATGAAATTACAATTACATTTGATGCTACTGGAACTGGTTTAGATGGCTATACTGGAGATGTATATGCACATACAGGAGTTTTAACTTCACAATCCAATGATGATACTGATTGGAAATATGTAATTGCAGGATGGACAGAAAATACTGACAAGGCAAAACTGACCAGAATAGCTACTAATACTTATCAATTTATAATCACTCCTAATCTTACTACTTTTTATAATATTACGAATGGAGATCTCGTTTCTAATTTAGCTTTTGTATTTAGATCTTCTGATGGTTCAAAACAAACAGCTAATTTATATCAAATAATATATGAAAATGGATTAAATATTACTTTTACGGAACCTACGAATGGAAGTGCTTTTAATTTAAATTCAACAATAAATATTGCAGCAGAAGCATCTATAAATGCTGATTTAGAGCTTTTTGTAAATGGTATTTCTCAAAAAACTGCTTCAAACACAAATACAATATCAACTTCAATTACACTTTCTTCCTCGGGAACTTATACACTAAAAGCTATTGCAACTTCCGGTAATGAAAGCAAAGAAACTGAAATTTCTATTTATGTGAAAAGTCCCACACAAAACCAAACAATGCCTGCTGGCGTAACAAGTGGTTTTAATAATAATGGAGATGGCTCCGCCACATTTGTACTTTTAGCTCCAAATAAAAGTGATGTTTTATTAATTGGCGATTTTAATAATTGGGTAGTTAATGAAAATTACCAACTTTATAAAGATGGAGAGTACTTTTGGATTACCCTCAACAATCTTAATCAAAATACAGAATATGCATACCAATTTTTAGTAGATTATAATATAAAAATTGCAGATCCATATTCAGAAAAAATATTAGACCCCTGGACAGACCAGTATATAAAATCTGGTAATTATCCAAACCTTAAAGCATACCCTGAAGGATTAACTACAGGTTATGTTTCTACTTTTAAAATTAATGAAGAATTATATAATTGGAATATTACCAATTTCACAAAACCAGATCAAGATAATTTGATTATTTATGAAATGTTAGTTAGGGATTTTACTGAAAGTGATTCTTATACAGAAGCTCTAACTCATCTAGATTATTTGGAATCTTTAGGTGTAAACGCTATTGAGTTAATGCCTGTAAATGAATTTGAAGGTGCAGATAGTTGGGGCTATAACCCTGCATTATATATGGCATTAGATAAATCTTATGGTACAAAAAACAATTTTAAAGCCTTTATTGATGCCTGTCATGAGCGTGGTATCGCAGTTTTAGCAGACGTTGTTTTTAATCATTCTTACGGACAATCTCCGTTAGTTCAAATGTATTGGGATACATTAAATAACAGGCCTGCGGCAGATAATCCTTGGTACAATCAGCAAAGTAATTTTTCAAACCCAAGTGCGCAATGGGGATACGATTTTAATCACGAATCTAACTATACATCTTCTTTTTTTAAGGATGTTTTAGATTATTGGATGAATGAATATAAAATAGATGGTTTTAGATTTGATTTTACTAAAGGTTTTTCAAATACACCTTATGGGACTTCAAGTTGGGGAAGCACCTATGACGCATCACGAATTACTATTTTAAAAAATTATGCAGACCATGTTTGGAACAATAACCCAACAAACAAACCATATGTTATTTTCGAACATTTAGCAGACAATTCAGAAGAAACCGAATTGGCTAATTATGGAATATTATTATGGGGAAATATGAACCATAGTTACAGCCAAAATACTATGGGATTTAGCTCTGAATCAGATATCTCTTGGATTTCTTACAAAGCACGTGGCTGGAATAATCCAAATGTTGTTGGTTATATGGAAAGTCATGATGAAGAACGCTTAATGTATAAAAACGTTCAATTTGGAAATAGTAATTCAACTTATAGTGTAAAAGATTTAACTACAGCATTATCTAGAGAAGAAACTGCAGGAATGTTCTTCTTCACAATTCCAGGACCTAAAATGATTTGGCAATTTGGTGAATTGGGGTATGATTTCTCTATAAATACTTGTGATAATGGAACAACTGTAAGTAATGATTGTAGATTATCCAGAAAACCTATTAAATGGGATTATAAAAATGATGTAAACAGAAAGCAAATTTATAATACTTGGGCTACAATGATTGCCTTTAAGAAACAATATCCTGAAGTTTTTAATACATCAAATTTTACGTTAAATGTAGGAAGTTTAACAAAAAGTATTGTGTTAAAACATGCATCTTTTGATGTAATCATCATTGGAAATTTTGATATTTCGAGTAAATCTGTTACAACTAATTTTACAAAAACTGGAACTTGGTACGAATATTTTTCAGGAGAAGAAAAAAATATTTCAACTACCACACAATCTATTTCTTTAAATCCAGGAGAGTATAAAATGTACGCTACAAAAAGATTATTAGATCCGCGTGGTGGAACTGAATTAGATGATAGCGATGGAGATGGCGTTTTTGACACTGATGATTTATGTCCGAATACTCCTTTAGGTCATGAAGTAAATGCCACTGGCTGTGATAATTTTATCTTAGTGGCAAATAACTTTACTGTAGAAGCTATTGGAGAAACCTGTCCAAATAAAAATAACGGACAAATTAATATTTCTGCGGCAGAAGCTTATAATTATACAGTTACTATAGATAATAAAAAGTACGATTTCACAAATTCTAATTCAATTTCGGCAAAAGATTTATCACCTGGCACGTATGAATTTTGTATTTCTGTAGTTGGTGAAACCTATGAACAATGTTATGTAGTTATTATTGAAGAAGGTACGGTAGTTTCAGGAAAAACAACAATTAGCTCTAAAACCGCTTCGATTGAAATTTCTGAAGGAACCGCTCCTTTTAATGTTTTTGTAAATAATAAACTTGTTTTTAATACCTATTCGCCAGAATTTCTGGTTCCCGTTAAACATGGTGATGTAGTTGCTGTAAAAACTGCAGTTACTTGTGAAGGAATTTACACTAATCAAATAGATTTATTTGAAGAAATAGTTGCATATCCAAATCCAACTCAAGGAACTTTTGAGATAGCTTTACCTATTTCAAAAAATGAAGTAATAATAGAAATATACAACATGCAATCTCAATTAATTTCATCAAATGCATATCCTGTTTTGTATGGAAAAGCGCAACTTAACTTAGAAAATAACCCAAAAGGATTATATATAGCTAAAGTATACTTAAATGAACCTATTTCATTAAAGATAGTTAAGCAGTAAAAGCTTAAAATTAAATTGATGTAAAGGCTATTCTAAATAATTTTATAACAAACAACAGTTTAATATTACTATTGTTTTAATAAAAACTTTAAAAGACTATTCCAATACCCTTCATTTCCTTCTGTAGATTTCCATAATGCTTTTGACCCATGTACACCCAATTCATCAGGGGTATAATGCGTTACATAATTTACATTTATCAAAGAAACCAATTCCTTTAAAGCCACTGATTCTTTTTTAGAAGAAGTAACAAAAACAGGCTTTGAAATATTCTTAATAGTATTTTTAACATCAATTGTTTCAAAATACTCCCCTGGGCTAAATGCAACAATTGCTTTTACTTTTTCAGAATTATTTCCAATAATAAGCGCCAAAGTTGCTGAGTAGGAACTTCCTACAAGTATTATTGGCTTCCCACCATTCATTTCATACATATAGTTAATTGCAGCCTCAATATCTGATTTAGCATCCAAATAGTTAGTTGCTAAATTTCTGTTTTTTGCTGCCAACGTTGTTTTATTTATCACACCATTAACTTCACCTCCAGAACGTTGATCAATTGCAATACTTGAAAAACCATAATTACATAATTTCATTGCAGTTTCATTATATTCTCCTCGACTATAACCTGCCTGATGACATAACAAAACAGTTGGTTTTTTATTATCTACTTCATAGATATCTGCGGAAATTGGCAAACTGTCTTTTGAAAAAAAAATTGTTTTGACAACATAGATATTAGGGAGTTCCTGTTTCAGATTTTTTGAAATATTTTTAGATTCTATTTCCTTTTTCTCCGAATTACTATTACAGGAAATAAGTATAAAACTGATTATTAAAATAAAAAAACGCATAACACTATATTTAAATAACTTAAAGTTAGTGAAAAAAAATCTTTCAAAAAAGTCTACCTTTTTATTTTAATATTTTCAATTCCGAAATAAATATTTTAATCAAATTGTTTGATTGAAAATAACATATATGGAAAATTTTTCAATAATTATTAATTTGAAAGATTAAATCTTAAATCTTTAAATTTTTTGTATTTTTAATTTTCATTTGTTATTTATTACTCTGTAAAAATTGTTTAATAATTTAAGTTTAAATTTTAATAACTACTTTACGTTTTATGAGACTAGCATCAATAGATATTCTAAGAGCCATTACAATGGTTTTAATGATTTGGGTTAATGATTTTTGGACGTTAACCGATATTCCAAAATGGCTTGAACATGCAAATGCAACAGAAGATTATTTAGGGTTTTCCGATATAATTTTTCCTTTATTTTTATTTATTGTTGGTTTAAGCATACCATTTGCTATTAAAAACAGGCTTAATAAAGGTGACTCTAAATTTTCTATAGCTAAACATATAATTATAAGATCTGTATCCTTATTGTTGATTGGTTTTTTTATGGTAAATTATGAATCTGCAAATAATGAAAGTTTAATAACGGGAACAAGTTTGTGGGTAATCTTAATGGCATCAGCTGTAGTTTTAATTTGGACAGATTGGAAAAGAAGTCCTATAAATAAAAAATGGCACCAATATCTACAACTTTTAGGATTTGGAATCCTAATTTATTTAGCAATTATTTATAAAGGTGGAGAAGATGGGTCCACGTGGATGACTCCACAATGGTGGGGAATTTTAGGCCTTATAGGTTGGGCTTATATAGTTAATGCTTTGGCTTTTTTATTTTCAAAAGGTTCTATTATAATAATGTCTTTATTATGGTTGTTATTAATTTCATTGTCAATTATTGGTCATTCACAATTATCAATAGATTTTGGAATTCTTTCAAATTACTTTTCACCGGTTTTAACCGGAACAATACCTGCATATACCACAGCGGGAATTGTAGCGACATTGCTTTTTACTAAAATAAACAAATTAAATGTTAAATGGAGTTATTTAAGTCTAATAACCTTAGGTCTTTTAAATTTATTTTTTGGTGTATTAACAAGACCAATTTGGGGAATTTCCAAAATACAAGGAACTCCATCTTGGTTAGGAATTTGCACCGGAATTGGTTTTTTACTTTTTGCTTTATTATACTACATTGCCGACGTTAAAAAAATAACAAACTGGGCTAAAATAATTGCACCAGCTGGTACAGCTACTTTAACCTGTTATATGATCCCTTATTTCATTTATCCATTAAGAAGTATTACAGGAATAGAATTACCTAAATTTTTAAATTACAGTAATCTTGGGCTTTTAACGTCTTTTGGGTTTGCGCTGTTAGTCGTTATTTTTACTGGTTGGTTAGAAAAAAAAGGATTTAAATTAAAACTATA
>Ga0208304_10000649_pt1 | contig 18182 bp, 14 predicted proteins | sample ColrivemetaGS713_FD_187603 | JGI IMG/M metagenome (GOLD analysis project Ga0208304, IMG submission 187603) | Estuarine microbial communities from the Columbia River estuary - Flood tide ETM metaG S.713 (SPAdes) (version 2) | ecosystem: Environmental > Aquatic > Marine > Intertidal zone >... | reverse complement strand
AGGTGTTCCTCAACAAGATCCAATGCCGTCTTGCCAGAATGCAAGGCGTTCTGAATTTCTGCGATTGTACGGTACATGCAATTACTTTTCTTCTTTAGAAATTTCTGTAGATTGCGCTGTATCTTCATCTTCGTTTGCTGCTTTGGAGGCGTCTTTAAATTCTTTGACACCTTTACCAAGCCCACGCATGAGTTCAGGAATTTTTTTACCTCCGAAGAAGAGTAAAACTAAGACGAGAATGAGAATAATCTCTGTTGGTCCAAATTTGCCCATAATTTCTTTATTTGTTGTCTTACAAAACTAATGAAAATAAACCTTGTCACTTAGACATTACAATTTTCTTGCCACTTCTACTTCTTCATAAGCTTCAATGATATCTCCAATTTTAATATCATTAAACTTATCAATATTCAGACCGCACTCATAATTGTTCTTCACTTCTTTGACGTCATCCTTGAAGCGCTTAAGTGAGCCTAAGCTGCCTGAATGTACAACAATTCCGTCGCGAATGAGGCGAATTTTAGAACTGCGCTTGATGATGCCGTCGAGGACGTAACATCCTGCAATGGTACCCACCTTGGTGATTTCAAAGGTTTCACGTACTTCGGCAGAACCAAGTACTTTTTCTTCAATATCGGGTGATAACATCCCCTCCATGGCGGCTTTAATTTCCTCGATGGCTTTATAGATGACAGAGTACATGCGGATATCGATCTGCTCCGTTTCGGCCAATTTACGAGCCGGAAGTGTAGGTCGAACTTGGAATCCAACAATAATCGCATCAGATGCAGAGGCCAAATTGACATCGGCTTCAGTGATAGCTCCTACTCCTTTGTGTACGATATTGACCTGAATCTCTTCAGTAGACAAATTGAGTAGTGAATCAGATAGTGCTTCAATTGAGCCATCAACATCACCTTTAACAATGATGTTAAGCTCTTTGAAGTCTCCGATTGCCAAACGGCGTCCGATTTCGTCAAGTGTGATGTGTTTGGTAGTGCGCAATCCTTGCTCACGATATAATTGTTCGCGTTTTTGTGCAATGGATTTTGCTTCTTTTTCATCGTCAAGGACGTTGAATTTATCACCAGCACTTGGAGCGCCGTTGATACCTAGTACCGCAACAGGTTGAGCAGGTCCAGCTTCTTTGAGTGGCTGGCCGTGTTCATCGTGCATGGCGCGTACACGTCCATAGTAACGTCCGACTAGAATTACATCTCCGATGTGCATTGTACCAGCTTCTACAAGCATGTTGGTGACATATCCTTTTCCCTTATCCAAAGAAGATTCAATAACTGTTCCTACAGCATTTTTTGCAGGATTTGCTTTTAAGTCAAGGAGTTCGGACTCGAGCAATACTTTGTCGAGTAATGCATCAATATTGAGGTTTTGCTTCGCAGAAATTTCTTGAACTTGGTATTTTCCTCCCCAGTCTTCAACAAGAATGTTCATGGCTGAAAGCTGCTCACGGATGCGATCAGGACTTGCGCCTGGCTTATCAATTTTATTAATCGCAAAAATCATAGGGACATTGGCCGCCTGTGCATGCGAAATGGCTTCTTTTGTTTGTGGCATGACGTCATCGTCTGCTGCTACAATAATGATGGCAACATCCGTAACTTGAGCACCACGAGCACGCATTGCCGTAAAGGCCTCGTGACCTGGTGTATCTAGGAAGGTCATTTTTCGACCATCTTTGAGCATTACAGAGTATGCACCAATATGCTGGGTAATACCTCCTGCTTCACCTTCTGTTACATTTGCATTACGAATGCGGTCGAGTAAAGAAGTCTTACCGTGGTCAACGTGACCCATAACGGTAATGATCGGTGGACGTGCAATAAGATCCTCTGGCTGATCTTCGATAACGGTGATTGCATCTTGTAACTCAGCACTAATGAATTCAGTTTCAAAGCCAAATTCATCAGCAACGATTTGAATCGTTTCTGCATCTAAGCGTTGGTTGATTGATGCAAAAATACCCAACGACATACACACAGATATTACCTGTGTAGGTTGAATATTCATCATTGATGCCAATTCGGAAACTGTAACGAACTCAGTGAGTTTGAGTGTTTTTTCATCAAGTTCGGCCATCGCCATTTCTTCTTGACGACGTTGAGCGTAATTATCGCGTTTTTGACGACGATTTTTAGAAGCCTTAGATTTTCCTCCTTGATTAGATAAACGAGCTAAAGTTTCTTTTATTTCTTTTTGAATATCCTGCTCTGAGATTTCTGCCTTCTCAGTTTTAGGTTTATTTTGGTTGTTAGGCGTGTTAGATACTTCGACCTTTTTAATGCGTTTGCGTTTGCGCTTGGAGTTTGCGTCATCAGATGATGAGGCAACTGGGGTGCGTGGACGCTCAACTGGAAGATCAATTTTACCCAGTACAGTTGGGCCCGATAGTGCTTGTCTTGTTACTCGAATGGTTTCGATTTCTGGCGCCTTTTCTTCAGCATCCTTAACCTTAGGAGTTTCAACGACAGGGGCTTCTGGCGCTTCTGGCGCTTTGGCAACAGGGGCTACAGGTTTATCTGCGGGTTTATCTTTTCTTTTGTCTGGGCGCGTGCGTTGATTAATGGCATCGAGATCGATTTTGCCAATAACATTGACTTTATTGTCTGATTGCGCTTTTTCTTCAGTTGGGACATTTTCTTCAACCGGATCAGGAAGTGCAATCTCCTCTACTATTGGCTCAGGGGCCTTAGCTGGAGCTTCGTTCAAAACTTGGCGTTTGATTTCCTCCAGATTAATTTCCTCCTCGTCTTCGTCTTCGACAATAGGTGCTGGAGTTTGTTCTTCTTGTGGTTTGTCCTTCAAAGACAAAGACTCTCGCTTTTCGCGACGCAATGCAGCTTTCGACTGCTCTTTCATGCTTTGGTCTGCAGCAAACTCTTGGCAAAGGATATCAAAATGCTCCTGCTCCAAACGTGCTGTTGGGGTTGGGTCAATGACAATGCCTTTTGAACCTAAGAATTCGACAATTGTCGGTATTCCTACATTCAACTCTCCTGCTGCTTTTCCTAAACGAATCGGTTTTCCCGCCATAATCTACTGTTGCGCTCCTATTTGGTATTAAAGTTATTCAAATTCCGCTTTCAAAATACGGAATACTTCTTCGATGGTTTCTTTTTCTAAATCTGTTCTAGAAACAAGGTCGTCGATACTGATTTCAAGGACTGACTTGGCTGTATCGCAACCAATTGCCTTCAACTCGTCGATAATCCAGCTGTCGATTTCATCTGCAAATTCTTCGAGGTCCACATCTTCAATATCTACTTCACCATCTCGGTATACGTCAATTTCAAAACCACATAGTTTACCGGCTAGTTTGATATTATTACCACCCTTACCTATCGCCAAAGAAACTTGGTCTGGCTTTAAAAAGACTTTTACTCTTTTTTCTTCATCTAAGATTTCCATTGAAGTGATCTTAGCTGGAGAAAGTGAGCGTTGAATAAGTAATTGCTGATTTGAGGTATAATTGATGACGTCAATGTTTTCATTGCGTAATTCACGAACGATACCATGAATACGCGAACCTTTCATACCAACACAAGCCCCAACCGGGTCAATGCGATCGTCGTAAGATTCGACAGCCACTTTAGCGCGCTCTCCTGGTTCGCGAACGATTTTTTTAATGGTAATGAGTCCATCAAATACTTCTGGAACTTCAAGTTCAAATAAGCGCTCCAAGAATTCTGGCGCCGTACGTGAAAGGATGATGACAGGGGTACTATTTCGCATGTCAACTTTAGCAACAACAGCGCGTACTGACTCCCCTTTCTTAAAGAAATCAGACGGTATTTGCTCTGACTTAGGTAAAATCAATTCGTTGTTATCGTCATCCATGATAAGGATTTCCTTTTTCCAAACTTGGTAAACCTCACCAGTAACGATTTCGCCAATACGTTCTTTGTATTTGTTATAGAGTTGGTCTTTTTCAAGCTCCATGATGCGCGAAATAAGATTTTGACGCAAAGCCAAAACATTACGTCGACCAAAGTCTGCAAACTTGAATTCTTCGGTAACTTCCTCACCGATTTCAAAATCAGGCTCAATTTTAATGGCATCGGAATAAGCAATCTCCGTATTCGGATCTTCTACTTCACCATCATCTACAATTTCTTTATTCAAGAAGATCTGAACATCACCTTTATCGATGTTGACAACGATATCAATGTGTTCATCTGTATTGAACTTCTTTTTGAGCATTGCACGAAAGACGTCTTCAAGGACGTGCTGCATCGTTTGTTTGTCAATATTTTTTAGTTCCTTAAACTCCGAGAATGAGTCAACAAGTTCCAAACTGTTCATGGGGCTTATTTAAATGAAATTACAATTTTTGCTTCTTTTATTTGATTGTAGGGTAACTCGATGAATTCTTCTACCCAAACTTTTTTCTTTTTTGCTTCGTCTCGTCTTTGGATGCGTTGTTTAAAAACGAGGAGGTCGTCTGCCATTTTAATCAACTCTGCTTCAAATTGATCGCCTGTATCGGGTGTAACTTTAAAGCTACGCCCTACATTTTTGGCAAACTGATTGATATGACGAACTGGCTTGTCTAAACCAGCTGAGGAAACATGTAGTTCAAAATCTGCTTGCTCACGATCTAGATTGTGTTCAATATTGCGAGAAACTGACATACAATCATGCACACTAACACCGCCCTTAAGCTTGTCTAATTCTACATGAATGACATTGGTGGGGGAAATGCGCAAATCAACGACATACAGACCATTATCGAGTTCTGCGATGCGTTCGTCTATAAGCGCTTGTATCAACTTTTGATCTAACATAAATCTTTGTTCTTGCAACTGAAGTGACAGCGGAAAAAAAGAGGGGACTTGCGTCCCCTCGTTCCTATCATCTACAAATGTGATGCAAATATAGGTAATTTAAATTAATCCACAAAATCATCATGTATCTTTGCAGTATGTTAGTAGAAATCCAAGACAAAATAGTATCAACCCAAATATTTGAACGACAATTCGTTTGCGACCTCAATGCCTGCAAAGGGGCTTGTTGTATTGAAGGTGATGGTGGAGCACCAGTTACTGAAGACGAAGTAAAGATTATTGAAGCCAATCTTGAGCAAATTCGTCCTTTCATGCGAAAAGAGGGCATTGAAGCAATAGAAGCCAATGGCGTTGTATACCACGACGACAACTTTGATCCTGCTACAACATTGGTCAATGATGCAGAATGTGCTTTTGTTTACTTTGATGAGTCCGGTATTGCAAAATGTGCAATTGAAAAAGCTCAACGCGAAGGTCATATAGATTTTCCTAAACCTATATCATGCCATCTCTACCCTATTCGAACGAAACAATTTCAAGACTATACGGCCTTAAATTATGAAAAATGGGATATCTGTGAACCCGCTTGCACATGTGGAGAACAACTTGAGGTCCCCGTCTTTAAATTCCTAAGAGAGCCTTTAATTAGAGCCTTTGGAAAGGAGTTTTATACTGAATTAGAACAAGTAGCTCGCGAATTAAATGAAGACAAACACTGGAGCCAATAAATTGCAAAATTGATTTATAAAAAAAGGCCCTGAATGAGGGCCTTTTTTTATGTAGTAGTATTTTAACTTGTCTAGTGCTCCTCTTCACCTTCCTCTAAAGGTGTAATTTGAGAAATGAAATCTTCACTTGCACCAGGTTTGGAATAGTCATAAGGCCAACGATGAACTGTTGGTAATTCTCCAGGCCAATTACCGTGAATTGCTTCTACTGGTGTTGTCCATTCTAGTGTGGTTGACCTCCATGGATTTTGAGGAGCTTTAGGTCCTCTGAAGATACTGTAAAAGAAATTGAATAAGAAGAAGACTTGACCCAACGCTGCAATGATTGCAAAAATGGTGATGATCTGATTCAAGTCTACCATTAATTCAAAGGAATTACTGTCGAACTCACTATATGCTGAGTAATCATAGTAACGACGTGGTGCACCGGCAAGACCAACAAAGTGCATTGGGAAAAATACACCATAAGCACCAATTAAAGTTACCCAGAAGTGTGCATAACCCAAACGAGTATTCATCATGCGGCCAAACATTTTCGGGAACCAATGGTATACACCACCAAACATTCCAAACACTGCTGACATACCCATAACAATGTGAAAGTGGGCCACCACAAAGTATGTGTCGTGCATCATAATGTCGAGTGCAGAGTCAGCAAGGATAATACCTGTAACACCTCCGGTGATGAACGTAGACACCAATCCGATAGCAAACAACATTGCTGGTGTTAACACGAGTGATCCTTTCCAAAGTGTGGTTAGATAATTAAATACTTTAACAGCAGAAGGAATAGCAATTAACAATGTAGTAAATACAAATACGCTTCCTAAGAATGGATTCATACCCGTTATAAACATATGGTGACCCCATACTATAAAGGATAGGAAGCCTATTGCGAGAATCGATCCAATCATCGCTTTGTATCCAAAGATAGGTTTGCGTGCATTGGTTGCAATAATTTCAGAAGACAAACCCAGGGCAGGAAGAAGTACGATATAAACCTCAGGGTGACCTAAGAACCAAAATAAGTGCTGATATAAAATCGGTGATCCACCATGATTAGTCAACATTTCACCTCCAACAATAATATCAGACAAGTAGAATGAAGTTCCCATGAGGCGGTCCATGGTAAGTAACAACGCTGCTGATAATAGAACCGGGAATGAAAGAACGCCGAGAATGGCCGTAACAAAAAATGCCCAGATAGTAAGCGGCATGCGCGTCATGTTCATACCTTGTGTACGTAAGTTTATAATGGTCACAATATAGTTCAATGAACCAATTAATGAGGAAGCAATAAAGATGGTCATTGAAACCAACCATAGTGTCATACCAAGACCCGATCCTGAAACTGCCTGTGGAAGTGCAGAAAGTGGAGGGTAAACTGTCCAACCGGACATAGCTGGTCCCGACTCAACAAATAAAGTGACGACCATAATGAGTGATGACAAGGCAAACATCCAATATGACAACATATTCAAGAAACCAGATGCCATGTCGCGTGCACCTAGTTGTAGAGGAATGAGGATATTTGAAAAGGTTCCAGACAACCCTCCTGTTAAAAGGAAAAATACCATGATAGTACCATGAATTGTAACCAATCCGAGATACATATCTTCTTTTAATACACCATTTGGAGCCCATTTCTCACCAAGGAAAAAAGAAAGAAAATCTGAACTTTCACCTGGCCAAGCCAATTGAATCCTAAATAAGATAGATAACATCATTGCCACCAAACCCATAAATACAGCAGTCATTAAAAACTGCTTACCGATCATCTTATGGTCTTGAGAGAAGATGTATTTAGAAATGAAATGCTCCTCATGATGGTGATGATCCTCATGATGTCCGTGTGCGTGTGCGTCGTGTGAAGCCATTTTTTTTGGTGTTTTATCGTTTCTAATAATTAATTCATTGTATCAACTGCAGTGGTATCTGCAGATGTAGCTGCTGGTGCTGCCGCTACTGGGAAGTATTGATCTTTAAAGGTAGCTTTCTTCTTACCATCCATCCATTTTTTATATGCAGGTCGATCTAAAACCACAACCACCATTTTCATTTTGTAATGTGCTCCTCCGCAAATTTTGTTACACATTAGAATATAGTTGAAATTAGCGTCATTCTTTTCATCACGCATTTCAGAAGTCGTTTTATTCGGAGTGAATTTCATACGTGTAGCCATTCCTGGCACCGTATTCATTTGCGCACGGAAATGGGGAAAATAAGCCGAGTGGATGACATCTTTTGCACGAAGGGCGATTTCATACTCCTGACCTTTACATAGATACAATGTATCTTTTTGGATGATATCATCCCAAGCACTTGCGTCTAATTTTGGGTTATGGTTTTCCTTCATTTGGGTAAGGAAGCGATACAAACGCTCTTTTCTAGATAAGTCAGTGCGCAGTACTTGCATCGTAGAATCGCTGTAGACAGTATCGCGGTTATTCAGCAATTTTTGCAAACTGCGTATTCCGGTTGGTCCGTTGAGCATGTTATTCAAAGAAGAGTCTATTGTACTAGTTGTCAAAAGAGCCAATTCATTGTTGTCTAGTGTCAACTTGTAGTCATACAGACCTAAAGTATTGTCAGCTCCAGCGTAACGTGCAGTCCAATCGAATTGCTTAGAAAACAATTCAATCTTCTCGGCTTCTGGCTTTGATGGCCCTGATAAGTTACTCCAAGTTTGAAGTCCTAGGATAATGATAACCGCTAAAACTATGGCAGGAACAACTGTCCATAACATTTCTAGTTTGTTGTTGTGCGGATAGTAAAAGGCAGGCACCCCTGGTTTTCTTACAAATCGCCACGTGAAATAGAATAACAAGAAGTTGGTTAAAAAGAAAACCGCAATAATAATTACAAAATTGAGATTTAATAGCCAATCCATTTCTATCCCTTCTACAGATGCAGCTGATCCACGACCTGTCCATCCATAAGCAGTCATCAAATAAATGAACCCTGCAAAAAACAACAACATAAAGCCAAACATCATCCTGGCATTTAAATTGTTATCGCGATTAGAAATTTCGTGCTCTTCGTTTTTACGCAATTTAGAAGATAGTTCATAAATGCGCACAAGTTGTGCGACAGCTATCGCGCCTAAAATAATGACAAGTAAAATGATTAATTTATTTTCCATGACTTTTTTATATTGTCTTCAAATTAAATTTCGTGATGGTTACTTTCATCCAAGAATGGGTGGTTAATTGGCGTCAGTGGTGCTTTAGACAAGTTGCGCAATACAACGAAAATAAACACCCCTGCCATTAACAAAGCCATACCAATTTCTAGTGCACCAATTCTAGCATTAGCACCAAGAGAACCTGCAGATATCATCACAAATACATCGAGCCAATGCCCAATAAGAATCATGAGGCCTACAAAGAGTAGAATTCCAGCGTTTCTTTTGGCATCTCGAGACATCAATATCAACATTGGGAATGCAAAATTGATAATGAACATACCAAAGTAAAGGTATTTGAACTCAGCGATTCGCAATTGGAAGTAGACCACTTCTTCACCAATATTGGCATACCAAATCAGCATGAACTGAGAAAACCACATATAGGACCATAAGAAAGAAGTAGCAAATGCCCACTTTCCTAGATCATGAATATGCGAATCATTTACATTTGGTAGATGACCTAATTTCTTAAGGTACAATGTAGTGAGAATCAATACAACCATAGTTGAACACCACATTCCTGCAAATGTATACCAACCAAAGAGTGTCGAAAACCAGTGTACATCAATGGACATGATCCAGTCCCAAGCCGATGTAGAGCTGAATACAGCAAAAAATACCAAGAAGGTTGCCCCTTTTTTGTAATTTTTGAAATGTAACTCTGTACCACCAACTTTATCTTCTTCAAGAGAACGATTCCTGAAACCCCTCCAGAATAAGAAATAAGTTGTAAAGTAAGCAAGGGTTCTGATCCAAAAGAATATCTTATTTAAATAAGGGGCCTTGTGTCTGACAATTTCATCGTGTGCTTGAACCTCTGGATCCATCCAAGAATAGATGTGAGCGCCGTCAGCGAATGTAATAATCAATAATACTGCTCCTAGAATGATCATACCCATGGGTAGGAATCCGGCTACAGCCTCAATAACACGCTTTACTGCTGCATACCATCCAGTTTCTGTAGCATATTTGAGTGATAGGAAAAAGAGTGCTCCTAAGCCTAATGCAAAGAAAAAGAACCCACTAATTAGACCTGAGGCCAAGAAACGAGTTAAGAAGTGGTGATCCGACGCCGTAAGCGCTACACCGATAATTGTAAGGAGCGCACCCAGACCCATAAGGCCAAATGCTAAGTTTTTCGCTTTTTTGGTGATTTGAAATTCCATTGCTCTTCTTGATTAATTCGCGTTAGTGGTGTCTGAAACATTAGCTACAACTGCTGCACCAGAGGCATCAAATTTGCCATAGTTTGCATCTTGTAAGCGACGAATGTAGTGAACGATTGTCCAAATTTCCTTTTTGTTCAGGATTGAACCATGAGCTCCCATGTTTCCTTTCCCGTAATAGATAGAATAGAACATTTGACCTTCAGTTGCAGCCAAACCAACATAATTTGGCACGCCAGCGTAAGCTCCGCTTGCAACCATAGGTCCATTTCCATCACCCTTCTCACCATGACAGTGCTGACACATTGCCGTAAAGAGCTCCTTTCCTTTTGCGATAACAACATCGGCATTATTTGCATTTAAAAGAAGTGGGTTTTTATCAGCTACCGCAAGTGTATATTCATCTGCTGTGGAATAATCCCATCCGTAAAGACCATGGGTCTCGCGGAATGCAATATTTGGCTTACGGAAATAAGGCATCATTAATTGTACCTCTGAGGAGTCTGTTCCGTAAAAAGGAATAGTGTTGCGAGGAGGAGTCATGGCAGTTAAACGTCCTTTGATGTTCTCGTTTATTCTTCCTCTAACCTCACCGTAATCAACGTATGTTTCGATACTTGGAGTGCGGTACATATCTGGGGCATATTCCAAACCTGGGCTGTCTGAATTAGACACACAAGAGTTCAAGAACAATGACATTGTCAAGGCTGCTCCACTAAATGCTGTGTATACGATTTTTTTCATGTGGCCCTGTACTTATTTAATTTCTTTTTTATCCAATTCGAGGTAACCTATTTCTTGTAACATCCCGTCAAGCTCTGATTCTGTTACTTTGTGATTCTCACTTAGACGAATTTCCATCACAAATTTGTCATCTGTCGTGCGCGGGTCAGGATTCTGAGCAGGCATTCCTGGCAAAGTTTTATTGCGAAGTAAATAAGTAATTGCCATTCCGTGTGCAGCACACATTACAGTAAATTCAAAACTAATTGGTACGAAGGCTAGCATATTTTCTAAGTAAGAAAAATTTGGCTTTCCACCGATATTCATAGGCCAGTCAACAACCATGAAATAACGCATTCCAATAGTCGCGAGTGTCAATCCGGTTAGGCCATAAAGAAAGGCCATGATTCCCAAACGCGTATTTTTTACACCTATAATTGGATCGATTCCGTGAATCGGAAACGGAGAAAAAACTTCTGAAATCTTAACTCCCTTTGCGACGAGCTTTTTAGCACTATTTTTAAGTACTTCATCGTCATCATACATTACGTATAGAACTTTATCTGACATAGCCTTTGCTTAATGATGTTTGTGATAATCTGGTGACTCTTTGTAAGATTGACCTGAGCCTTTCAAAATTGTTTTAACTTCATTAAGTGCAAGCACCGGGAAGAAACGGGCAAACAACAAGAAGAAAACAAAGAATAAACCAATAGTGCCAATATAAACGGCAATATCAATATGACTTGGGAAGTGCATACTCCAAGCAGCTGGAACGTAGTCGCGATGTATCGAAGTGACAATAATAACATAGCGTTCAAACCACATACCAATATTTACCACAATCGAAATGAAGAAAGTAAATAATAAGCTGCGACGTAAACGGCGGATCCACATGAGCTGTGGAGAAATTACGTTACAAGTCATCATGGACCAATAAGCCCACCAATAAGGGCCTGTAGCACGATTAATGAATGCATATGATTCATATTCTACACCCGAATACCAAGAGATAAAAAGTTCAGTAATGTAAGCAGTACCAACAATTGAACCTGTCACCATAATTACAATATTCATGTACTCCACATGTTTTGTATGAATATAGGCTTCAAGACCCATTGCTTTTCGCATGATTAAGAGTAGTGTCTGAACCATAGCAAATCCTGAGAACACCGCACCAGCGACAAAGTATGGAGGGAAGATAGTGGTGTGCCATCCTGGAATTACAGAAGTAGCAAAGTCAAATGATACAATGGAGTGAACAGAGAATACGAGTGGTGTTGCCAAACCTGCTAATACCAAAGAGACTAGTTCAAAACGATTCCAATGTTTGGCACGTCCAGACCACCCAAATGAAAGAATACTGTACATCTTTTTTGCAAGCGGCTTTTTCGCTCGATCGCGAATTGTAGCAAAATCAGGGATAAGACCAATATACCAAAATACAAGAGAAACCGATAGGTAAGTTGAAATCGCAAAAACGTCCCATAATAAAGGAGAGTTAAAGTTCACCCACAACGATCCAAATTGATTTGGAATTGGCATAACCCAATAACCGACCCACAAACGTCCCATGTGAATCAATGGGAAAGTTCCCGCCATGAATACCGCGAAGATAGTCATTGCCTCAGCTGAACGGTTGATTGCCATACGCCATTTTTGACGGAATAACAAGAGCACCGCAGAAATTAGCGTACCTGCGTGACCAATACCTACCCACCATACGAAATTGGTGATATCCCAAGCCCAACCGATAGTTTTATTAAGACCCCATACTCCAATACCGGTACCAAGTAAGTACATGATGCTTCCCACACCGTAAAGTCCGATAACAAGGGCAATTCCAAAAAGAATATACCACATTTTAGGTGCTTTGTCCTCAATAGGACGACAAACATCTTCTGTTACATCATGATAGGTTTTGTGACCTAAAATGAGGGGCTCTCTGATTGCTGCTTCCTTTTGCATTTCGGTAGTTTAATTGAATAATGATTAATGATGAGCTTGTTCAGCTACTTGAATATGATCTAGCGAGGAATTATCTTCATTGCGAACTTTAACTTGATACCAAACGTTTGGCTTAACGCCTATTTCTTCGAGTGCCTGGTATGCACGTACACCCTCAGATTTTTCGCGGATCATTGATTTCAAATCGTTCCAGTCTCCAACAACGATAGCGTTGGTTGGGCAGGCATCAGAACAAGCAGTTGCGAAATCGCCATCTGCAACAACACGTGCTTCTTTCTTAGCTACCAACTTAGTTGCCTGGATACGTTGAACACAAAGTGAACATTTTTCCATTACACCACGCGTACGTACTGTTACGTCAGGATTAAGAACCATACGGCCTAAATCATCTTGCGCAGGATTCACTTCTGTAAACTTCTTGTATGAAGGGTAGTTGAACCAATTGAATCGACGTACTTTATAAGGACAGTTGTTAGCACAGTAACGCGTTCCGATACAACGGTTGTATGTCATTTGGTTGAGACCCTCATTGGAGTGAGTAGTTGCAGCAACAGGGCAAACGGTCTCACAAGGTGCATGATTACAATGATGACACATCAAAGGCATGTGAACTACACTTGGGTTCAGAGCAGGAATTTCTGCCGCATCATAGCTAAATGTTTCTTTGTCTGCTTTGGTACCAACTGCAGCTTCTTCCTCAGATGCAAAATAGCGATCGATACGCAACCAGTGCATTTCACGACCACGACGCACCTCATCTTTACCAACAACAGGAACATTGTTCTCAGATTGACAAGCGATCAGACAAGATCCACAGCCAATACAGGAAGAAAGATCAATAGAGATTCCCCAACGGTGTCCTATTTTTTCTACCGGATGAGCCGCCCATAAATCAAATTCAGATACAGGAGCTTCAATATGGTCTCCATGTTTGTCTAATTTTTGGAGCTTATGCCCTTCATTAAATGCCTCTTTTTCTCTCTCTTTAAATATAGAGAGTGTGGTTTCACGGACAATAGAATCACGACCCATTACGGTGTGATGAATTTGTGTGGCTGCAATAGGATAAGTGCCGTTTGCATCAGCGATTTTTGCTGCGCCACTGTACATTAATGTAGCACCAGTTGAAACCATTCCAAAGACATTAGCACCTATTGGGGTAGGCTTTCCGTCCTCTTTTTGAACGTGACCACCGTATTCTTTAGTTTGAAAAGCAGCTTTACCAATGTTTTCACCATTGGCACCACGACCATAACCTAGTGCAATACCAATTGTTTTTGGTGCTTGGCCTGGTAATGGATAAACAGGAAGTGTGACCGACTTACCATTAACAGAAACTGTTGCTAAATTGAGACCATGTTCCTGATCGTAGGTGGTGGCATATTTACCTTCCATTTCTACTGGATTCATGGTGATGTAGTTATCCCAAGTAACTTTGGTAATTGGGTCTGGCATTTCTTGTAACCAAGGATTGTTGGCAAATTGACCGTTACCAATGGCAGCTTTTTGATAAAAGACTACTTCAGTATCGGCTGATTTCGGTAAATCCTTGATTGCAGCTGATTTAAAAGTCAATGTATTTGCAACTAAAGGAAGTGCCTCACAACTATTGTGTGTTAGGAAATTGAAATCCCCAGAAGGATTAGTAGTTGCATAAGTAGCTTTAATATAGTCATAGGCTACTGCTGAGTCTTGACCACCGCGTGTCGCAGCTCCATTCCAAACAAGCAATGATTCTAAAGCGCTTGCTGTATTGTGCAATGGGCGAATAGTTGGCTGACCTACTGCATATTCGTTTGATTTTGCCTGATGGTCAGTCCAGTTTTCCAATTGGTGATGATCTGGACAAACAATAGTACAATTGCTAGCCGTTTCGTCTTCGAAGGAAGAAATGGCAACAGATGTTTTAATTGATTTCAATCCTTTTGCAAAAGCGGCGCCATTTGGCAAGCTGTAAACAGGATTGACACCCATCATGATGAGTACCTCAGGGCCTTTACCAGCAGCAACATTAGCCGCTAATTGAAGCACTTTGTCGTCTTCCGACTGGTGAAGATTAATGGTATTTGAAAGATCTATGGTTGTTCCGTAAGAACCAAGTAGGTTATTCAGTTGGTTGGCCAATTGTTGTACGCCAATATTATTTGAACCAGCTACTACGATAGATTCATTTTTTGATTTTTTAAGCGCAGCAACTGCTTTTTTAGCTGAAGCCTCCCATGAACCTGTGTTCACTGATACTCCAGGATTACCACCCATGGCTTTGATTATATAAGCAAGAACGGCTGCTTCTTCTGAAGGTTTGATCATGCTGCGAACATCTGCATTCGATCCGGATACAGAAAGTACTGATTCAAATTGAAAATGCTTAGACATCCACTTTCCTTCAGGGTTGCGTGTTGCACCGTATTGTACAGCAAACTCAGTTGGCAACAACCAAGAGCTTAAGAAGTCTGCACCGACAGAAACGATTGTTTTTGCCTTGGAGAAGTCATAGCTTGGTATGATGCGTGCTCCGAAATTGAGCAAGTTTGCTTCGCGCATTCCTGCATAAGAAATAGCATCGTATTGAATATGTTCAAATTTAGAACCGCCTTCGCTATTCATTGTTGCAGACATCTCAGCGATAGCACGCTTGATAGATGGAGAGATGATTGTATTGGAAAGTAAGGTAACCTTACTAGCATTATTGATCGCCCCTTTGATACCGTCATCAACCGCTCCCCAAGTGGTTTTGGATCCTTTGTATAAAGGTTGGGTCAGACGAGCGGAGTCATAAAGACCGAGAACAGAGGCAATGATTTGTGGATTGGTTCCACCTTTCGTAAAGCCAAAGTCCTTGTTTCCTTTGATGAAAATTGGACGACCTTCGCGTGTTTTAACCATGATGCTTGCATAGGAAGAGCCATCATAGTAAGTACTCGCATACCATGTAGGCATACCAGGCGTTACGTTTTCTGGTTTTACGGCATAAGGTACTACTTTAGTTACTGGAGCCTCACATGCAGCTAAGGTAGCAGCTGCAACAGAAAATCCGAGAAACTTCAAGAAGTCACGACGAGCAGTAGATGACTCCGCAAGATTTTCATCTGCTAAGAAGTCTTCAACATTTTGCTGGTTTGGAAATTCTTGATCTTTATGCTTGATGAACTCGGTAGTTTGCTTGAGTTCGTCAATACCTTTCCAATATTTCTTTGACATTTCCATGGTCTTATTTCGACAAGTATGGTTATTACTGAATTAATAGTGACATTTTGCACATTCCCATCCTCCAAGTTCGTTGACAGTTACTTTACCGTCATTGTTGAGGTATTGTGCATATAATTTAGGGTCTTTCTTAAGACGACGGTGCACTTCGTCATAGTAGGCGTTCTTACCGTTTCCGATAGCGACGTCTTTTTTACCGTGACATTCAATACACCAACCCATCGTGAGCGTTTTTCTTGTGAGTTTAATATTGCCTTCGATTTTGTTGAGTTCCTCAACTGGCTGCACTTTGACAGTTTCTGACTGTTGAGTCATGTCTCCATGGCATTGTTTACAATCTAGACCTCCAACAACGACGTGTTGAGAGTGGTTAAAGTATACATGCTCCGGTAAAACGTGAACTTTATTCCAAACAATTGGCTTGGTTTTGCCAGTGTATGCCATTCCTTCTTTATCCCAACCTGCAGCAGCATATATTTTCTTGATTTGACCTTCAAAAGGCTTGCCAGCACCATCAATCTGTTTGTGACAATTCATACAAACGTTAACTGAAGGAATACTTGCAGATTTAGACTTAGTAACAGTGTTGTGACAATACTTACAATCAATGCCGTTTATTCCAGCGTGCTGACTGTGCGGGAAGGCAATTGGCTGCGAAGGCTGGTAACCTTCCATAATGTTGATAGAGTACAAAGACTGAAACAACGCTACAATAATAGATATGATAACTACCAGAGAAACTAAGCCCACTTGTAGACGATATTTCCATGCAAGTGCACGAAGCTCTTCTCCGTAGGTCATTTTTTCAGCCTCGATATCGTCATCTGAGGTTGCTATTTTGAGCTGACGACGAACACCGCCAACGGCCATGATTACAACCACAAAAATGACACCCATGATAATCCATATCCAAGAGTTCGATTCTTCCTCAACTGGAGTATTTGGTGAAAGAGGATTAGATGGATTAGAAGCCGCAGCCATTGAAGGGTCTGGCTGAGCGTCTACCCAATCAAGGATAGCATCGATATCTTCTTTTTTCAAGTCTGGGAAAGCAGACATTGCAGTTGGCGACCATTTGGCAACTTCTGCTGCGTATGGATCATTTGCAGCCGCAGTTTGCCAATTATTGACCCATTGATAGATGCTACCTTCTTTGGCGCCACCAGATTCCCATTTTGCTCTGACACCAGATAATTTTGGGCCAGTAGAATTTTTGTGAGTCATGTGACAAGTAGCACATTTGGCTTTAAAAAGGCCCTCTCCTTGAGCAGAAGCGAAGTTTGAGAAAGCAGCAAAGCTGAAAATTAGTGCGGCGAAAGCCAAAGATTTGATGCGCTTAAGCGACTGAATGTTAGATATTTCCATGTAAAAAATTACTAATTCACTCTTTAAAATTGGACGGAAAACCCGTTATTTATCGGCAGCAAAAATAAAGCAAACAAGGCAGTAAATGACATTTTGATGACAAAAATTAGGTTGCCAAGACTAATTTAAAATCAATCTAAATAAGCGTTTTGTTTTGCGGATTTTTCTCTCTTACTTTGTAGACATGAAAGCTTTTATCTTTATCCTTTTTATCAGCCTATTTTACAGTAAATTGCAAGCGCAAATTCAGGTAATTTCTGATCCGCGCATTGAAAAGAAGGTCATTGCTAAAAATAATAGACAAATGCCCGGTTACAGAGTGCAAATTTGTTTTGATTCAGACAAAGATCTTGTCGATCAGATACGCTCAGAGTTTGTAAAACTATACCCAAAAATTGACACCTACTTACGCTTTGAAGCGCCCAATTTTAACTTAATGGTTGGTGATTTCCGAACACAAAAAGAAGCGGAGGAATTAGTTGATCAAATAAGGGGGCGATTCCCACTTGGCATTATACACAAGGAACAAATAAATTTACCAAGAATTGACTGATGAATTATTCAAACTGCTTCCACCCTTGAGCCCGAAGTGTAAGTGCTGATCCAACTTTATCGATGTAATAAACGCCGTCTGCTTCATTGGTGATATGTCCAATAATTGTAAAGTTTGGGTTGGACTGAATGAGCTCGACATCCTTTTGTGCTATAGTAAAAAGTAATTCGTAATCCTCGCCTCCATTGAGCGCACACATACTCGGATCTAGGTTGAAGTCAAGAGCAACCATCGATGTTTTGGCATCGATAGGGAGTTTTTCGTCATACACATGACATCCGACTTGGCTAGCTTTGCACAGATGCAAAACTTCACTTGCTAAACCATCAGAAACATCGATCATTGAGGTTGGCTTGACACCAAGATCTTTGAGATATTTGATAACATCTAGGCGCGCCTGTGGTTTGAGTTGCTTTTGAAGAATATAGTCGTGTCCATCTAGGTCGGGCTGAATATTGGGGTTAGTTTTGAAAACTTCCTTTT
>Ga0208304_10000645_pt1 | contig 18201 bp, 17 predicted proteins | sample ColrivemetaGS713_FD_187603 | JGI IMG/M metagenome (GOLD analysis project Ga0208304, IMG submission 187603) | Estuarine microbial communities from the Columbia River estuary - Flood tide ETM metaG S.713 (SPAdes) (version 2) | ecosystem: Environmental > Aquatic > Marine > Intertidal zone >... | reverse complement strand
GGCGGACTTAACACCTTGGCTCTCAGGGGTGGTTGAATGCCAATCAGCTTCAGGAAAGTATCTACTATCAGCTTGAACAAAAAATGAAATTGTTAATATTGGCAATAAAAATAATATTTTTTTATTGATCATAAAACTCCCCTGAAAATTATGTTTTTTTGATTATATATACATTTCTATCAAGTATTAAGAAAAAGTTGAAATCATTTATAAATTATATTGATATAACATTATAAATATATATAATGATGCTGATAATACAACATCCGGGAGCATAAATTGAACTTACAAGTAAGAGAAGCTACACAAGAAGAAGCTATTGAATGGAATCAAAATGATTATTTTATTGGTATGAAATTTGATCCATTGGTAATGTTTGTTGTAATACCAGCTGTTATTCAGATTGTTGTATTAGCATTTATGCTTACATCTATGCTAATTACTGGAATCTTTTTTGACTAAAATTTTTAAGCTTTTAATTGGTGTTGGATCTAAAGAACAATTATCTAACCCCTCTCCACTTAAAGTTCTGATGCTATCTGCATGTTTGGGGTTTGTATTTCTAGCAATAGTAACAACTTTTATAATTTTTACGGGAATTGTTTTATGAAAAAAATATTACTTAGTATATGTATGGCTACCAATATGTTTGTCCAGTCTGAAACTTATGAAGTTAAAATGCTCAATCAAGGAACTGAGGGGTATATGGTTTTTGAGCCAGCTGTTTTAAAAATTTTACCAGGTGATTCAGTAACATTTGTAGCAACTGATGCTGCACATAATTCTGAATCTATTGTTGGAATGATTCCTGAAGGTGCTAAGAGTTGGAGTGGTCAGTTAAGTAAAGATATCACTGTTACCTTTGATCTTGAGGGAATATATGCTTATCAATGTACTCCTCATGCAATGATGGCCATGGTTGGTATTATTGAAGTTGGTACTAATAAAAATAATTTAGAAAAAATTAAATCAGTTGCTAGCAAGACCAAATCAGTTTTTGTGATGAATCAAGACAGGTTAGATACATATATATCAAGTTTATAATTTAATCAGTATTGGTAGACCCGAATGGACTCGAACCATCGACCTCCGCAATGTCAATGCGGCGCTCTAACCAAAACTGAGCTACGGGTCTAAAAAAGATGTCATTATACAGAAATTTTAACTAATGGTAATGACCATTTATGTATCTAAAAGATATACATATATGCTTAATACGATTGTTTTAAAAGTATTATAAATTATATTGATAATTAGTTATAAATATATAAAATATTCAATATCAGCTATCCTCTCCCCCTATTAGAATTGCTGATATTCAAAAATGGAGAGCTTATGCTCTCCATTTCATTTTAAGAAATTTTCATTGATTCAATTTTTAATTTTGTAGCTTTAAGAATATTTTGACTCTCTTCCTCATCTTTTTCATCTAAAAGTTTATCTATCTGAATAAGAGATTTCTCTATTGAACCCCAGGGGCCTTCTTCACTATTTCTTTCGTTTATTAAATCTTGATATCTTTTGTTAATATCTTCTGGAATATTTGAAGAATATTGGCTGCATATTATTCTTTCAGCAAAAAGTCTTAAGCGATCATCTTCAAAATTCCTAGATATTTTTACCAAATTTTCTAAATTATCTGACATGTGAAATTCTTGCATCAAATCTTTATCTCTATAAGATGGGAATCCGCCAGAATATATTGTTCCTTCAATATATTCAGATTCTGGAAAATCCATCATTCTATCTTCCATTGCTTGCGATACTTTAGACTGAAAATCTTTATTTGATCTAACGATTTCAGCTCTTCTTTGCAATTCACTGAATTCAATATCAAAAGCATTTGAATCTGTTAGAAGCTTGTGAGAACAAATAGGTATGGTTTTGTTTATTTTATATTTTTTTAAAGGGCCGTCTCTTCCTTTAGATTGAACCAATTTATTAATCTCTGTAAAGTCTAAATCTAAAATATCTTCAGGATCATAGCTTAAATCATAAAATACAATTTCATTTGGTCTGCTAGCGTCACTACCACATATAATCACTGGATATCTAAATGTGTGCCTTCTATGAATTTCGCCAAGGGCTAAAAAATCATCTGAATACAGTAATTCCTTTACCCCTGGTTTGGTTGAGATATTGATGAATGACTCAAATACTTCTGGTAATCTTGATTGAATGATTCTACACAGATCAATCATAAGGTTGCAATCAGCTATTGCATCATGAGCATCGCCAGCATCAATTCCATGCTCTTGAGCTAAGTGTTCTAATTTATAACTAATTCCCGGCCCACCCTCAAATAAGGGTATAGATATCTCATTTGAGAAAAATGCAGCAATATTATGAATCATCAACATGATATCTAGTCTGCCATTGCCATTTGTATTTGTTGTGTAGGGTTCAAGCAAGTTCCAAAAAAACTGCCTCCTTATTAACTCTTCATCAAAGGCATGTCCATTGTATGTAATAAAAATTGCAGGATTTTCTGCAGACCATTTCTTCCATTGTAGTTGGAGATCTTTCATCATTTGATAGTGAGAAGTATTTGAATTAAAAAGATCAATCTTTTTATTTGTAAGCATAGCCATAGGCTGAGGAATGACCCATGGCAATGGTGCACAGCCAATATTTTGTTCAGCTAATGTATTTAATGATTTATCAGTTAATACAGAGCCACACTGAAGTATTTGACTAAAATCTTTTTGAATTCCAGTCGTTTCTGTATCGTAGAAAATTAAATTAATAGAGGACAATTATTTCGCCATATGTTTGCCAAGCTCAAGCCTGGCCACCGCTCTTCTATGAACCTCATCAGGTCCATCAGCCAATCTTAATGTTCTAATATGAGCATACATAGATGCCAATGGTGTTAACTGAGAAACGCCCTCGCCTCCATGCATTTGAATTGCTCTATCAATTATCTTTAATACTACGTTTGGCACATAGACTTTGATTTGTGCGATTTCACTGGCTGCAATTTTATTGCCTACAGTATCCATTTTATGAGCGGCATCAAGTGTTAAAAGTCTGGCTGCATTTAATTCAATTCTTGATTCAGCTATGTAGTCAAAATTAGCACCTAAGTTAGCTATATTTTTACCAAATGGCATCTTGGTTGGGTCAATACCTCTTTTACACATTAGATCAATAGCTCGTTCTCCCACGCCTATTGTTCTCATGCAGTGATGAATTCTTCCAGGGCCTAAGCGGCCTTGAGCAATCTCAAACCCTCTTCCTTCTCCAAGTAAAAGATTATCTTTTGGTATTCTTACATTATTAAATTTGATATGAGCATGACCGTGAGGAGCATCATCATAACCAAAGACATGCATCATTTGTTTAATTTCTATGCCCTCAGATTCCATAGGTACCAGCATCATAGAATGCCTTTGGTGTTTAGCTGCATCAGGATTGGTAACGGCCATAAATATAATTATTTTACATCTTGGATCTCCAGCACCAGATGTCCACCATTTCTCACCATTAATTACGTATTCATCTCCATCCAAGACTGCAGATGCCTGCATATTTGTAGCATCAGAAGATGCAACCCCAGGCTCTGTCATTCCGAAAGCAGATCTTATCTCACCATCAAGAAGGGGTTGAAGCCATTCTTTTTGATGATCTTCATTCCCATATCTAGCTATAACTTCCATGTTTCCTGTATCTGGAGCCTGACAATTCATTGCTTCTGATGCAATATGACAAGTTCCCATAGCTTCTGCTAGATGAGCATATTCATAATTTGTTAAACCTGCACCGAATTCACTTTCAGGTAAAAATAAATTCCACAAACCAAGTGTTTTTGCCTTGTCTTTTAACTCATTCATTATTGGTGGATACGACTTCCATCTGTTCTCGCCAACTTGAATTTGTTCATGAAAAGTATATTCAACTGGAACACATTCTTTTTCAATAAAGTCTTTTACCCTTGATATAAGATCTTCAGCCTCTGGTCGTAATTTAGGTAACATTCTATTTTAACTCCCCATATACACTAATATTTGGTACCATTATAAGTGTGATGAATAATACAATTAACTATTACTCCTATAATAGCTTTATGTTCCAATCAAAGCTATATGCACTTATGCATAACTACTGTAAAAATTAATAACTATGAAAATAAGTACCTTTGATTTAAATCTATTTGTTATATTAAACGCGATTTATACCGAAGGGAGTCTGACAAAGGCTGCTGAAGTTGTTGGCATAACACAGCCTGCTGTAAGTAATGCGTTATCACGTTTGCGTGAAAAGTTTGATGACGATCTTTTTATTAGAACTGGTACTGGGATGGTTCCAACTCAAAAAACAGAAAATATTATAAATGATATTCAAAGCGCATTAACCCTAATGCAGCAAAGCGTTAATGAGCCAGATACCTTTGATGCAAATAAGACCTCAAGGACTTTTAAATTATCGCTTGGTGATATTTCTGAAGGAAGAGTCTTGCCTTATATAATGAAAGAAATTGATCAACATGCAAAATATATTTCTGTTGGAAGTTATGCCTATAAAAGAAGTGATCAAGTTCATGCTTTAGCTACCCATAATTTAGATTTTGTTGTAGACCCAGTCATTCCTGTCTCTGATGAAATAAATTCATATAAGGTATTTGAAGATGACTTCGTGGCAATTCATAGAGAAGGCCATCCACTGTCTCAAATAAACAATCCATCAATTGATGATATTCTTGCCCAACAACACTTACACGTTTCTAGTAGAAGAACCGGCTCACATTTAATTGATGTAGAGCTTGATAAAATTGGGCACAGTCGAAATGTAGCCTTAAGATGTCAACATTTTTTAATTGCTCCAACAATCATTAAATCAACTGATTTGGTCATGTTTGCAACAAGAAGTTTTGCTAAAGCACATAACCTTCCTTTTCTTGAGATACCAGCTGAGATTCCATCGATGGAATACTTTTTAATATGGCATAAAAGCGATGAGGGAGATGGGGGCCATATCTGGATGAAAGAATTAATTATTAATGCATTTGTAGACGCAAAAAAATAAGAAATTTTTAACCTAGAACATGCCCTGCTGTTTTGACTATTCCGCCATCTGAAGCGATGGTCTCTCCTACAACATAAGCCCCTGCTCTAGAGCATAGAAAAATTGTTAAACCTGCAACATCTTCTGGGCTGCCAATTCTTTTTCTTGGGTTTCTTTTTTCTATTTCTGAATAATCAGAATTTACTGCTGATCCCAGCATTGCACTTGGATATGGTCCAGGAGCAATAGCATTAACTGTAATATTTTCTGATACGAGCTGAGCTGCAAGATGTCTAGTTAAATGGTGAACAGCTGCCTTTGATGTGCTATAAGAGAAAGTTGGAAATCCAGGAACATTTAACCCGTCTATTGATCCAATATTTATTACTCTTGATGGGTCTTCAAGAGAAGCTCTCTTTGTAAGCAATGGCTTCATTTTTTGTGTTAAGAAAAAAAGACTCTTAACATTTAAGTCCATAACTTTATCCCATCCTGCTTCTGAAAAACTTTCAAAAGGCTCTCCCCATGCAGCGCCTGCGTTATTTATTAGATAATCTATGCCATCTTCCTTTTCTTCTATTAAGCTTACAAAAGAGTCTATGCCGTCCATAGTGCTTAGATCACAAGGAAGAGCAATACACTCTGAATTGTACTTCTCTGATAGCTCTTTAGCTTTCTCAATAAGTGCAGGAGCTTTTCTTGCTGTTATATAAACTTTTACACCATTAGCTAAAAATCCAGCTGCAATCATTTCTCCAATACCTCTAGATCCGCCAGTGACTATTGCAATTTTATTAGAAACATCAAATAAGTTATTTATATGCATATTCAAACCATCCTTTATATGAGAATTTTTTTTAGTACTACTAAGTATTAGTTAATTTTTAACTGATTAAAATTATAATGATTTAAAACATTTTTACTAATACTTAATACTTTTTTTATATCCTTATCAGTGTGCATGAATGAGAGATATATATGATTTGAAGTTGGCAGAGAAAGAAGAATATTATGATTAATTAATGCTAAATAAAATAACTCTACAATCTTATTATATCTTTTATCAGGTTTAAAAAAATCTATTTTATTTGGAGAAATGAATATTTGTAACATTGAGCCAACTTGATTAATCTGGCATGGTAAATTGATATCATTAAAAATACTTGTTAATCCATTTTTTAATGTTAATGCCTTTTTGTTAATGGAGTTATATTTACCCTGTTTTTCGAAATTTTTGTATATTTTTAGAGCAGCAATGGTTGAAGATAATGCTGATGTTCCATCATTAACTGTTCCTGATTGAAAAACATATGTGTTACTTGGGCTAGAAGGATCTAAGATATCCATAATTTTCTTCTTTCCAGCAACAGCTGCAATTTTTTCACCAGCACCCATTGCCTTAGCAAATGTGCACAAATCGGGAGTTATTCCATAGTGTTTCTGTGCTCCACCAGAAGACAGACGAAATCCAGTTATAACTTCATCAAATATTAGGAGGATTCCATATCTTTTTGTAAGTAATCTGAGATCTTTTAAGTAACTTTTTGTTGTGCCCCAAAGTCCTCCAGCATGCATGGCTGCATCCATAATTACTGCAGCAATATCAGAATCTTTTTTAAAAAGTTTTTCTAAACTATTTATATCGTTAAAAGGTTGTACAGTAATTTTATTAATACTTGATTTAGGAACACCATATGAAAACAAATCTTTAGATTTATCAATAGCAATTAAAAACTCATCATGCTGACCATGATAGTGACCATGAAACTTAACAATCTTAGATTTCCCAGTATAGGCTCTAGCAATCCTGACTGCACTCATTACTGCTTCAGTTCCAGTATTTAAAAAACGAGTGCTCTCTGCTACCGGAACAAGTTCACTAATAAGTTCTGAGCATTCATAGAGCAAATATGGATTAAGAGGTAAAGAGCCATACCTCTTATTTTTATTGATTTCTTTTGTAAGTTTAGGATGATTATGTCCAAGTAGCAACGGACCATTTCCACTGAAAAAATCTAAATAGTTATTATTATCAATATCAGTAATATGAGATTTTAATGCAGATTTGATATAAAAAGGATAAGGAGCAAAATATCTAAAACTACCTGAAACACCTCCTGGCATTTTTTTGGATAGCTTATTAAAAAGGGTATTTGATTTTTTGGTTTTCTTTTTATAATCAGAAAAAATATTATTCTGTATTTTATCTATCTTATTTTTTAATTCTTTCATTATATCGAAATCAAAACTTTTCCGTGAGATTTGCTTTCAAAAAGAGAGATTAATGCATTTGGTGCATTTTCTATACCATCAACTAGTTCTTCTTTATAAATTAACTTGTTAGACAAATACCAGGAAGTAACCTCTTGAACAAAATTGTCATAATAATCTAGGTAATCCATAAAGACGTGACTCTTTAATGTTAAATAGCTATAAAGAATAAATTCTATATTTTGAAAATCTTTTACCTTACCTCCATTGTCATAGATATCTATAAGGCCCGTTAAAAGAATAGTTTTTCCAGCATTCATTAAAGGCATGCATGCTGACATATGATTTGCACTTGCGCACTCTAAAACTAAATCTATTCCATTAGGACATCCCACTTTTAAAGCCTCTTCATATGATTGCTCCCTATAATTAAATACATAATCAATACCAAGATGATGTTTAAGCCATTCTGCCTTATGATTTGATCCTGTTGAGCTTACTACACGCATTCCTTTAATTTTGGCAACTTGGCTAGCCATCATACCCACATTGCCTGCACCACTTGAGACAACGAATGTTTCACCAGACTGAACCTCTGTTGCGTTATTAACTGCAAAGTATCCGCATTGCGATGAGATACCTAGCAAGCCCAAATAATCTTTTGATTCAAGGCCTTCTGGAACTATCCTTTTTTTTATAGCTGAATTTGAAGAAATATATGGAATAAATTCATCACCATTCGAGATAAAATGCTCCTGCCACCCTGACATACTTTCTACAATATCACCCTCTTTAAATTTTTTATTTTTTGAATCAACTACAACCCCTATACTCGGACCATCTAAAGCTGAATCTAATTTCCAAGCATCTAAATCAGCTCCATCTTCCATACTTAATCTCATATATGGATCTACGGACATATATAGATTTTTAATAAGCACTTGTTTACTCTTTAATTCAGGGAGCTCTACATCAACCAAATGAAAGCATTCTTCAGATATGTGCTTGGGACGATATTTAAGTTGTATTTGTCTAGTTTTCATCATCATAATAGTAAAAAACAATTTTATTTTTATCTAAATCTCTTACATAAGCTCCATAAAATCTATCATCCCTAAATCCTGGACAACCCTCATCGACAGCACCCAAATTAATAGCTTTAAAATACAACTCGTCTACCATATCTTTACTATCCATTGAAAACCCAATCATAGATCCATTTCCTGGTGTTGCAGGTTTATTGTCATGTGGCTTAAAGACACCAAATATTGAGTTCCCTTTATCATTGGCCCAGATTACACATCTATTTTTTTCTTCAAAACTATAGATCTCTTTAATATTCTCAAACAATGAATCATAAAAAATCTTTGCTTGTTTTAAATTATTAGTGCCTAAAGTTGTATATCCAACTAGCTTTCCATTCATTTTCATTTTGCTATCCTCCACCAATCATTTTCTTACCGACACGAATATCTTCTTGCTTGTTATTTTTCCATATTGGGTTTTCTAACCCTTTGATAAATGCAGGTCTTTCATTGCACCTTTGAAGCCAATTTTTAATATTGCTAAAATCTGTAATTTCTAAACCAGCCCATTTGTATAGATTTACCCAAGGAAAAGTTGCAAAATCAGCAATAGATATATCACCACAAATATACTCCTTATCTTCAAGCTGTTTGTTTAAGACTCCATAAAGTCTAATGCATTCATTTTGATATCTTTTTATAACAGATGGTAGTTTTTCAGGAAAATATTCTAAAAAAACATTTGATTGACCCTGCATAGGACCAATACCTGAGGTTTGAAAAAATAGCCATTGTAAAACCATAAATCTATTTAATTTATCACTAGTAATAAATGTATTAGTTTTTTCAGCTAAATAAATTAAAATAGCACCAGATTCAAAAACTGAGATTCCATTTTCATTATCTAATATTGCAGGTATCTTTCCATTTGGAGATATTGAAAGAAAATTACTATCTTTATATTTCTCGTGACTTAGATCAATATTTATAAGATTGTATGGTAAGTTCATCTCCTCAAGTGCAATACTAATCTTGTGCCCATTAGGAGTTGGGGCAGAATATAAATCAATCATATATGCGATCTATTAATTAATATCAGGAAACACAGCATCTGAAAATGCTTTAGTTATCTCGCCATAAGGTCCTTTTAGCGAAGCCATTAATGGACTATCATCACCACACTCAAAGACTGATTTTGAATGAGTATAGTTTAGAAAACCTTCGTGACCAGAATGGCATCCCATTCCACTGTTACCAATTCCTCCAAAAGGCAAACAGGGTTCTGCACCCTGAAGACCAAAAACGTTAATCCCAATGCCGCCTGAAATAATATTCTCTTCAAAATTTTGAATCATTTCTCTTTCTCTTCCAACCAAGTAGGCTGCGAGTGGTCTTGGTTTTGAATTAATGTAATTAATAGCACTATCAATATTAGAGTAAGTTTTAACGGCAGTAACAGGGCCAAAGATTTCTTCTTGCATGACTGATAAAGAGTCATCAGGATTAATTATAATAATCATTGGTATCTGTCTTAATGATTCGTCAGGATCCTCTCCATTTAAAGAAATAACTTCACACCCTGCTTCTTTAGCTTCATCAATATAATTCATGATTCTATTAAAATGATGATCATTTATAGTTCCAGTTGCATCCTCATGACCAATATAATTAGGATACATTTCAGACCATTTATTTTTAGCTAAGTTAACCCATGTCTCAAGATGTTCTTCAGGAACCATTGCGTAGTCAGGCGATGTACACACCTGCCCACCTTTAAACACTCTATTAAATAAAAAACGTTCTACCAAGAGCTCACATACTCCTTCATTTGTGAAAAGTGTTGGGTTTTTACCTCCAAGCTCCAAGGTAACTGGAGTAAGATTTATAGAAGCAGCATTCATGACTAGTTTAGCTACTCTCTCCCCTCCGGTATAAGTCAAATGATCCCATGGCATTGTAGAAAAATATTCCGAAAATGATGTATCGCCATTAACTACAGCAAGTGTATCTTCATCAAACTCAGACTTTATTACTTCCTCTAAAAGAGAACTTGTTGCAGGAGTAAGTTCGGCACCTTTTACTATTACTCTATTACCAGCTGCTAACATATCATTGACCATTACAAGAGCGCATTCTATCGGAAAATTCCATGGAGCCATATTTCCCATAACCCCCTTGGGTTGTCTTATTACTTTTGCTGTTGATGATCCATGAACCGTTGAATTTAACTCTCTATTAACAGGCCTCATCCATTCTTCTAAAGTTGCTTGTAAATGCCTACCTCTTCCAAGAACGCCTCCTGTTTCAAATAAATCAGTTACATATTGTGAGTGGGCTCCAAAATCTTCTCTAATAGTCTTTTGAAAAGCAATTCTATTTTTCATCATTGCTGCCTCTAGCCTTTGCAGTCTATCTATTCTTTCTTTAAGGCTCGGTGATGAATTATTTGCAAATGCCTCTTTTTGTTTTTTAAAAATTTCATTTAGTTCTGTATTAGTGGTCATATTTATTTCTCCTGATTTATAAACTATTTAATTGATCTCAATCCAAGTACTATAGAAATAGTCATGCATACAATAACTAGTGCTTGAAGCATAAGCATTGAACTACTTTCACCTATAAGATTTCCAGCTAATGCTGGGCCTGCTACAGAACCCAGACCTAATGCAGGTATTGCTAATGCAATGTATCTTCCATTAGGATCTGAATTTGAAACTAACGAATACAAAAATGGAAGTGCTCCTCCCCAGCCAAGCATTTGAATACATGCAAATATTGCATAACTTGATAAGGTTGATGCAGCAGTCAAGCCATAGGCTCCAATGAGCATTAATAATGATGTGATGATAAAAGGAATCTTTAAACCATACTTATTAGATATAGAGCTAGAAATTAATGGTCCAATAATTGCAAAAGCTAGAGTCAACCCGAGTGCATTAGCAACAAGAGTTGAATCAAATTCCTTAATATTAGCAATCCTTTCTGCGAAGGCCCAAATTGCAGAACCTGTTATGTAATTAAAAAATATTGCTAGAAGTGCCATCCATACAAAAATAGATGGTATGTCTTTAATGGAAGTATCTATCATAGTATCTTCATCAGACTCCGCTAAAGGCTCATTAGATATCAGAGATACTAAAGGGATAGAAAGAAGAATAAAAATGAGCATTCCATAAACAACACCATTAAATCCGTAACTGATGATAAGGGTTGATGGCAGAACAAATAAAAGAAGAGTACCTGCCGCAGATTCAGAGGCAGATTTGAACCCATACCATCTAGTTGAATTTTTATAATTACCAATTACTGTCATAGCTAATGTTGCTAAAATTCCTGAAAAACTGCCTACCACTAATATTTCAACAATAAGATAGGTATAAGAATTGGTATACGATGATATAAATAAAAATACTGCTACAAAAATAATGGAAATGTAAGAAATGGTTCTAGGTTTTATATTTCTAATCCAAAAATATGCTGTAGCACTTGGTATGCTAAATGCAAGAAAAAATGTACTTGCCATATAACCAATTTGATCATAGTCCAAACTTTTTGCTTCCATTAAGTAACCAAGGTAGATCGGCATAACGTTATAGAAAAGTACACCAACTGTTGATGCCATAACTGCACCAATAAGGTTTTTCTTATTTATATTCATTAATATTTCCCCATATGAAAATTAATATCTTCCTCCATTAGCAACAATGCATTCTCCATTAATATATTTAGATTTATTAGATGCTAAAAAAACAACAACATCTGCTATATCTTTAGGTTTAGCAAATCTGTTAATCGGTATGGAATTTATTGCCTCTTTTTCAATTTTTTTTGTTTTAATTAAAGATCTTAATAATGGAGTATCTATATATCCCGGTGCTATAGAATTAAATCTAATACCACTTTTTGGATTCTCACGAGCTAAATACTGCATTAATTTGTTGACTGCAGCTTTTGATATACCATAAGCAGACTCTCCTGGAATAGTATCTATGCCACTGTCAGACGTTATAGAAATAATATTACCTGATTTTTGTTTTATCATCATAGGTAAAACTTGTCTTATAACATTAAGGGTTCCAAATAAATTTATATCTATTATCTTGTCCCAATCTTCAATATTATTTTTTCCTATGGGTTCCCAAAAGTTCTTATGATAAATTGCAGCACAATTTACCAAACAGTCAATTTTTTTTGAAAAACTTCGCATAGAAGTTTCTAGGTTTTTTTCTACATCACATCTCTTAGAGATATCTAGTGATAAAATATGTGATTTGATACCATATTTTTTTTTTATACTTTTGGAAATATTATCTAAAGCTTTTTCTTTACTAGGGGTATCAGTTAATAGGAGATTAGATCCTGATGATGCAAATGACCTTGCAATACAGCTTCCTAATCCCCCAGCAGCACCAGTTACAATGACATTTTTTCCTTTTAGTCCTTGTAATAGATAAGACATATTTATCTATCTTTTTTCAAATATTTTTAAACTCATTCCATAACTTATATCTTGAGGAATGTAAAAATAGTTTTCATTCAGTACCAAATCAACTGACCAGGGGTTGTCAAGATTATGAGTTTCTCCTGAAAGATCTACCATTTTTACATTATCATCAATTGAATTAATTCTTTGTTTAAATTCATTCAAACTATTTACTTCAATCCCTATTTCTAAGACATGACCACTTCCTTTTTGTTTAAAGATATTCATAATCTCATCAGAAGCTACAGGCTGAATCAGCCTTAAAAAAACCTTTTCTTCATAAACCCCTTCTCCATCAATAATTGATAGTTTGTGTCCATTCCAGTCTGTAACACTCCCAACGTCAGAGAGTAAAATATGATTTTTATAAAAATTTCTAACAGTTTCTATGTCTTCTACTAAAACAGTGAGGTATCTTGTTTTAGGTTGATTTTGTTTTATAGGTTGATTTAGCTTTTCTCTTTGCCACATGCGATCTCTTTGCGCAAGAATACTTTCCACATCACCGTCGTTCCTTTCATATATTTCAACAGCTGTTCCGCCTGTTAACTCATAAGGGAAATAAGCTATATATTCATCTGGTAGTGGGCCATCTGAATTTGGGTCAATAATTCCATCAATAATTCTTCCTCTATCTTTTAGGGGAAGACCATCCATACCAAGCATTTGAAGATTGTTGTTTATAGCAGTATCAAGGCTTGCCTGATAGTTCTCTGATTGAAAATCAAGCTCAACTACAGCTCCATCTCCCAACAAATCTAAAAGATCTTTTCCTGGACCTTCAGAGGTAGGTTCAACTAGCTCTAGCCACAATCCATTTCCATCAACAAACACTAGTTCCATATCTCCAACACTCTCACCTGCAGCTCCAAAAATAATTGGATGAAGGTCCCAGCCAATATAATCTTCTAAAAACTTTGCAGATTTTTTCCAGTTTTCAGACCAAACCGCAATATGGTCTAGTTTTTCATCTCTAGGTTTTTCATCAACGTTATTAAATTCACATGAAACAATGGTAATAAAACTCATTAAAATTATTAATTTCTTATACATTTCAATACTCCTTTTAAAATTTTACAATTAAATTAATGCCAGCCCACTTTGGTTCACCCCAAACATCTTCTGTAGCACCAAAATATGCTGAGGTATCAAATCCATATCTTCTGTATTCTTGATCTGTAAGATTCTTTATAAAGACAGATGTTTCAAACTTTTCATTAGGGCTCACATAAGTCAATCTAGCATTAAATACAGCATATGAATCTTCTTCAACAAGAGGCGATACAACAATATTAAATACCTGATCATCTTTATAACTCATATCAACTTGCGCTGTTACCATGCCGCCGGTTTTTCTAAGCCATGATTTTCTAGCAATAGCATTTATTGATAAGTCAGGAGATACAACTGATTTACTTGAACCGCCTGGATAAGTGTCAACTGGTAGATCAGTAATTTCTGCATCTAAATAACTTATCCCCAATACCAAATCTACTCCTTCTGAGGGGTTAGATATAATATCAAATTCAAATCCTGATATATCAGCACCGGCATTAAATATTAATGGGACAAAAGCATCAAATTGCATAGCTTGATAATCATCATAAACATAATGAAAAATCGACCCATTTATTCTTGATTTATCTCTATCTAATTTAAAACCGGCTTCATAAGCAATAAGAGATTCAGCTCCATATGGCATTGAAGAAAAACTTTCAGGAGGTGCTAACGGTGTATTGAATCCACCAGATTTAATACCCTTACTGATACCACCATACACTAGTAAATTATCATTCGTTCTTTTTTCTAACTGAATTTTCCATGCTATATCATCATCTGAAAAAGACCCTTTATAATTTAAGCCGTCATCTGGGCTTGACCAATCATAATCTTTTTCATCTGAATTAAATCTTAAACCAGTAATTAGTGAGAAATTATTGTTTAAATCTTTTTCTCTTTGAATAAAAAGAGCTGTTGTGCTTGTATCTTGATTTGCATATAAGTTATAAAAATAACCCTCTGTAAAATAAACGGTACCATGTTGAGAAGTTTTATTATTTAAATTAATGTCTAGGGTATACAAGCCTAAAATAGTTTTTGAATTATCTCCACTCCAACTCCATCTTAATTCATGCGAGGTTTGATCAACGTCTGTAAAAGATTCATAGTTATATACTGAGTTTGGTGATACATCAGCGTCTTCACCGTAATCTACATCTACATCTTGAGAATTAAAAATATATTCAAAGCTTGTATCACCAAGCATTCTTTCATGAACAATATTTATATTTGATAAATCAGCTTTGTAATAAGATTCAAAGTCCTGTGATGTTTTCCAAATATCATTAGGAGGAGTATAGCCAAAGAAATCTGTTGGAGCTCCGCCATAGTTGCCATCATATCCAATTTGCATTGAATAACCACCTCTATTACTATCTTCATCGCCATTTTCTAATTTAAATAAAGTACTGGAATTCTCAGCTTCTACAAGTATTTGACCTCGAAAATTAGTATTATTTTCAGCTCTTTGATCTGGACCAATATCATTTTTTAACAGTCCATCACTTTTATTTGTTGCTAAAGATAATCTACCAGATACATTGTCAGATAAACCTCCGCCTGCAGCATACTCAATATAATTTCTTCCCTCGTCACCTAAAGTTATATCTAATGATATATCTTTGTCTTGTGATGGTTTTTTTGAGATGAAGTGAACCAAACCACCTGTTGCATTTCTTCCAAACAGTGTTCCTTGTGGTCCCTTCAATACCTCTACTCTTTCCAAGTCAAATAAACTGAAATTACTCATTGCTGGACTAGCTATGTATGATTGGTCTATATATATAGCTACAGGGGATTCTTGAGGTGATGAAAAGTCATTTTGAGCTACTCCTCTTATAGCAAAAGAGGTAGCTCCAACACCGCCACCTGCACCAGTAGCTTCAAGTCCAGGGGTGTGAGCTACTATATCCAATGAAGTAGTCATACCAAGAGCTTCAAGTTGATTTCCCGTTAAAGCAGTTATTGCTATACCAACATCTTGAATATTTTCCTCTTTCTTTTGTGCTGTCACTACAACTTCCTCTATCATTAATGAATTAATGGTAGTCTCTTGTGCTTGCATATAATTACTTATAGATATGCTAGCGATTATTAAAAAACTAAATTTACTTATATATTTCATTCTTTTCTCCCTATTTAAAATCTTTTTCTGTAAATGTCTTTAATACACTCCCATATGGAAGATCTGCATTAAATCTGCAATAAACACATCCAGTAACTTCATTTATTGGCAGTTGTAAGTCGGAATGATCATTCATATTCATTGACCCCGAACCACCATAAACCTCAGCTTTTCCATCTGCTCCTATTAATGCGTTTGCTGCAAAGGTAACAGTAGTAAGTTGTGCAAGTGCTGGAACATCGCTTCCAGAAACATCTGGTATTACTTTTAAACAAATTAATGGAAGTGCTGATAAATCACCAGCTGATAGATTTACACTTGGAGACATAATTGCTCTAAGATTATTTGATCCCTTTTTCACTTCAACGATAGCCTCAACTGTTCCATCATCATGTTTTATTAATTCAATATTATGTGCTTGTTTTTTTCCAAAACCATAAATCTCTCTACCTTGAATTTGCGAAGCCTCACCAGTAACATAGACGCCTGGAACGTAACCGTATACCTCTCCGTTGTACGTGCATAATATTCCTACATATGCTTCTGAATATGGACCAATTGTTGTCCAATGATTTGTTTCTATAACCATAAATGCTGAAGCTGGTTCAATAATTTCAAGTTCAGGTGGCATGAGATCTAATGCAAAATCAATATCTGTTGTAAATTCAACCATTACACATTCTGTATCTCTATAGTAATAAGGCGCACCTTCTATAGAATTATGGGCAGGCATGCTTTTACCCCATTTATCGATCGTAAAACGACCATTTAAATTTTTTGACACATTTTTCTCCAAAATAGTTTGATTAAGTAATTTATAATAAGTTAATACAAAAACTTGTCCATTGCAATGTTTTTTTAAATAGTATTATTTTAATAATGCATAAAAGCTGTTAATATAAGATTTTAAAATATATAAAAAAGTTTCAGTGGTCAAAAAATTAAAGGAAAAAGGTCAAAAGAAAAGAAAAGCCATTATTGATTATGCTAAAAATGAGTTATTAATTCATGGCGTTGGTTCACTTTCTCTTCGTAAAATCAGTAGTGACTTAGGCATAAGCCATGGAAATCTTCATTATTATTTTAAAACTAAAGATCATTTACTGTTAGACATATTTAATGAAGAAATTAATAAATTAAATAAATCTATATCTCGTTCAACTAAAAAAAATTCTTCTATTGAAGAAAATGCCAATTTACTAATCGATGCAATACTAAGTGATACAAATGATCCTTCTATTAAGTTATGGCTGGTGCTGATTGGTGAATCAATATCTAATGTTCATTTAGTTAGCGTTATTAAAGACGAGAATAATTTATATGAAACTGTCCTTTCTAATCAAATTCAAATTATAAATACCAATATCTCTGATAATGATTCTAAATTTTTAGCGAAATATATAAGATGTTTGATCGATGGGTTTTGTATTGAATTGGTATATGCTGAAAGTAACTCATCAACATTTAAGAAATTTTACAAAGAATTAAAAACCCATATAGTAAAGTTAATAATTAAAACTTGATTTAATATTCTGGATTTATTTATTATCCTGTAAGTAGGTTAAAATAGAATAATGTCAATCCTTGTCAGCTTAGTTTATCTAACACTATCTCTTTTTGTTCTTATTTGGGGCGCTGATAAGTTTGTAGATAATTCTTCATTAATTGCAAAAAGATTTGGTCTAAGTGAACTGACAATTGGTTTAACTGTAGTTGCGCTTGGAACTTCAGCTCCAGAAATATTTGTAGGCATTTCATCAGTATTAAATGGAACTGAGGCTATTGCCATGGGAACTGTTATTGGATCTAATATATCAAATATAGCTTTGATTTTTGGGGTATCGTGTATAGGGATTTCTGTTAGGCCTGCTAAAACAAACCCTATTCAATTTTTACCATTTATTCTCGGTGTAATTATTTTAGGTCTTGGTCTTCTTGATTTAAAAATTACCAAAGCTGAGAGTATAGAATTTCTATTTCTCTTTGCTGCATTTATGTACATAACTTATGTTTTTAGAATCCCAGATACTAATAATAAAGATGATGAAAATGACAAAGAAATAAATACTTTAAAGACAATGACATTCTTGGTTACTGGACTTCTAGCTCTAATTATTGGTTCTAACTATGCCGTGGTTAATGCGAAACAAATAGCAGTAATGCTTGAAGTACCTCAAGTGATAATAGGTCTAACAATAATTGCTATTGGGACTAGCTTGCCAGAGCTGGCTGCAACTATTTCAGCAATAATTAAGAAGAAGAATGACATGGTAATTGGGAATGTTATTGGCTCA
>Ga0208304_10000643_pt1 | contig 18271 bp, 16 predicted proteins | sample ColrivemetaGS713_FD_187603 | JGI IMG/M metagenome (GOLD analysis project Ga0208304, IMG submission 187603) | Estuarine microbial communities from the Columbia River estuary - Flood tide ETM metaG S.713 (SPAdes) (version 2) | ecosystem: Environmental > Aquatic > Marine > Intertidal zone >... | reverse complement strand
TAGACCAGAACAAAATTGAAAAGCAAAAATCCCAATAGAAGTAACCGAATTAGGAAATGTTACATTGGTTAAATCTAAACAATCAGCAAAAGCAAAATTTCCAATAGAAATAACAGAATCAGGTATTGTTATAGATGTTAAACTATCACAACCACTAAAAACGCCTTCTTCAAAACTTTTAATTGAATTTGGAATACTTACAGAAGATAAACTGGTACAACGATTAAAAGAATAAAGCCCAATAGTAGTAACAGAATTAGGAATTACTACAGATGTTAAACCAGTACAATTAGAAAAAGCAAAATCTCCAATAGAAGTAACCGAGCTAGGAAATGTTACATTGGTTAAATCAAGACAATCAGCAAAAGCAGAATTTCCAATAGTAATAACTGAATCAGGTATTATTAAAGAAGTTAAACTATCGCAACCACTAAAAACGTATTCTTCCAAACTTTTAATTGAATTTGGAATACTTACAGAGGTTAAACTGGTACAGCTAGCAAAAGCAAAATACTCAATGGAAGTAACCGAATTAGGAATTACTACAGAAGTTAAACTAGAACAAAATTGAAAAGCAGAAAACCCAATAGAAGTGACCGAATTAGGAATTACTACAGAAGTTAAACTAGAACAAAATTGAAAAGCAATATCTCCAATAGAAGTAACTGAATAAGTAATCGCATTTTCAACTACTGTAGCAGGTATAACCAACACCCCGGTAGGGCAAGCACCTTGAGTAATTTCAACATTTGTTGTACCAGTAATGACATTATAAGAAACACCGTTTACAGTAAATGTTTGAGCAGTTGCCATGCTTATATTTAATAAAGTAAATAAAAAAAATAACTTTCTTACCACACCACAAATTAAAATATTGATATGTAATTGCTTTTTCATGGTTTTAGTTTTTAATGAATTTAATGGTTTGTGTTTCACCATTTTCAGCATTAATATTTAAAAAATAAAACCCTTTGGATAGATTTGAAACATCCAATAAGCTCGAAGACGTGTTTCGTTTTAAAACGAGTTGCCCTAATTGGTTAAATACTTGTAGCTGAAGATAGCCAGAAAAAGGGTTTTCAATACTTAAATTATTTGATACTGGGTTTGGGTAAACTACAAAACCAGATTTTGAAAATCGCTCATTCGATAAAAGATTTGAAAAATCATAAACTCTAACCAAACCAGCAAAACTATTATAATTAGGAGAGCCCGAAGCAAGTGTAGTTCCATTTGATGACATTGAAATACCCGTACCAAATTTAAGCCCTGCCTCACCATTTATATCTATTCCTATTTGCGTCCAAACTCCCGAAATGTTTTTATAAACTCGAACATGCCCTGAATTACTTCCGTTTCCATCATTACCTGCAGCTCCAATAGTAACTATAGTACCATCGGCAGAAAGCGAAACTCTTTCACCGCTATTATCATTAGCCGCTTCACCATTTATATCTGCTCCAACTTGAGTCCAAACTCCAAGTATATCTTTATAAACTCGCACATGTCCTGATGCATCGCCATTTCCATCATTACCTGCAGCACCAATAGCAACTATACTACCATCAGAAGAAAGTGAAACACTGGCCCCACTTAAATCGTTTGCAGCTTCGCCATCTATATCTGCCCCAACCTTTGTCCACACATTGGCCTCATATTTATAAACTCGCACGTGACCTGAATTATTTCCATTTCCATCATTGAACCTAGCACCTATAGCAACCCTATTGCCATCAGCAGAAATAGAAACACTTTCGCCACTACCATCGTCTCGAAATTCTCCATTAATATCAATACCTAACTGCACCCATGTACCAGCATCGTTTTGATAGACCCTTACATGACCCGCCTTTGTTGTACCATTATTTGGAGCACCTATTGCAACTCTATTACCACTTGCAGAGAGCGATACACTAGATCCACTTGAGTCACCTGCAGCTTCGCCATCAATATCAGCTCCAATCTGTGTCCATGCTCCTAAAGCATATTGATACACTCGAACATGACCAGAATCGAGTCCATTTCCATCATTTCGGGAAGCTCCAATTGCTACTGTATTACCATCAGCAGAAATAGAAACACTAGAACCGCTAATATCACCTATCGCTTCACCATTTATATCAGCTCCAACCTGTGTCCAAATTCCAGATGCGTTTTGATAAACTCTTACTTGACCAGATCCATCTCCATTATCACTATTAAAAACAGCTCCTATAGCGACTTTACTTCCATCAGCAGACATAGAAATAAAGCTGCCACTATAATCATTCGCAGTTTCTCCGATGATGTCTGAACCTATTTGAGTTTGCCCTATTCCTATAAAAGGAAAGATTATAATGAATAAAAAATTTCTAAAAATTGTAATTGTTTTTTTCATAATTAAAGTTTTTAATAGTTATTTATATTTTTACAAACTCAACACGCCTGTTATTTGCTCTCCCTTTTTCAGTATTATTATCATCTACAGGTTCTGTTTCTCCTTTACCTATAAATTTTAATCGGTCATAATCTATTTCAAACTCTTCCCAAAGAATTTGTTTTACCATTTGCGCTCTACTTCTTGATAAGTATTGGTTGGAACTATCATCTCCTTGATTATCGGTATGTCCAATAATTTGTAAATTGATATCTGGATTATCTTTTAGCATTTTTGCTATTTCAGCCAAAATACCATACGATTCTTTTTTAACTGTAAAAGCTGCCGTATCAAAGTAAATACCTGTGGTACTGAATTTTCCATTTTTAAGGAGAAGTGAACGTAAATCTTCGGTTGATTCGGAAATTTTAAAGTTCGAAATACCTACAAAATGACCTTTTTCTGGCAAGACATCCATAGCTTCAATAATAAAATAGTCGCCAATATTAGCTTGTAACAAATTGGGAGAATCCACCATTTTCTCTTGATTTACCCATATTCGTAAACGCTTTTTATTTACGGCAATGGAAATATGCACAGTGGTATTTAAATAATTGGTCATTTCTCTATCAATTCTATTGCCTATTTTTACTTCAACTTCACCACCAAAATTTTCAACATTGCTTACTTTAAAGCCATTATTGGAAAGCAATATTTCTAAATCTGCCAGAGTACCTCCTGCACCCATGCTGTACGCTTTTTTAGAGAGGAATGCAAAAAACAGTTTGCTATTAGGTTTTCCGCTGCCATAGCCATTGTTAGCTAAATCAAATTCTATGGTATAGTTTTCTGGAAGCTTGTTTTTTAAAGTCGGCATATATCCAGAACGCCTAACTAGAGAGAGCCATTTGCTTTTAGAATCGCTTATAGTTACCACTTCACCAGATCCTCCTGTTTCCCATAATGCAGGGAAATCACCTAGAGCATCCGCTGCAAAATCATCATAAAACAAAAGTTTGTTTCCGGGAACAAACGTAAAATTGCTAAATACCCCAAAACCAAATATCCCACCTTCATCATCTACTTCAATAGACTCAGTGCTTTCATCATTTACATCCTCATTGGTGTTGTCTTCATTCTGTTCCGCAGATTTATTTCTTTCTTTCTTATTATTACCAATATTGCCATCAAAAATGGTATCTAAAGTATTCGAGGTTTCTTCCGCTGCTTTATCAGATGTTTTTTCAACAATTACATGCTCTACTTTTTGCTCTATTCTGTTTTTTAGTTTTTTTAAGAATTGTGCTTGCGAATTTGTAGCGCCTAAAAACATAATAATCGTGGTAACTATAATTTTTGCTTTCATTTTAATGTATTTAATATGTTTTAAAAACTAATTGTGATTTACTTCTTTCTATTACTTGTAACTTAGTATTATTTATAAAAAATTTATGCCCGGAATTAAATGGATCTCCAGGTAAAAATGTATCTCCCTGTAATAATGTATCATCAATAAGAAGATTACCATCTGTCAATTCGTTTTTATTGGTATAAATAGTAATTGAAGTGTTTATACTTGGAGAAACCATATTATCTTTAACAGTAAACTCTCCTAATAAAAGACCCAAATAAAATTTACTGTTAGGATACTTTTTTAACAAAGCTTTTGTTTCTTCCTGATTAAAAAGTTCCAAAGCCGTTATTGTATTTGTTCCATTTTCAATTACAAACACCACCTTAGTTTCTTTTAAACTTCTGGTTTGAGTTTGTGTTATTTGTGCTACAAAACACATGAAAACGGTAAATACAATAACTTTTGAATTCATTTGGACGCATGTTTTAAAATGACTTTTATTTAAAAAATTTGATTCACAGAATCCTTATAAAAAGATTAAAACAAAAGTAGCGTCGATAATCTATGGTGTATGCTTGGTATGTAACAAAGCATGCAACAGTTGTAACATTCAATAAAAAAATTGGAAGATTTTGTTCCTAATTTATAAAATCCAAGGGCGTTTTACCATAAGCTGCTTTAAAACATTTAATAAAATAGGAAGGAGTGTTAAACCCAGTGGCATAAGCAACTTCTGCTACCGTTATGCCTCCTTTATCTAGAAGTGCAGCAGCTTGTTTCAATCTTTCTATACGGATAAAAGAGGTTGTACTATGGCCGGTTAATGCAATTAATTTTCTGTGTAACTGCATCCGGTTCATAGAAAGCATTTTGGAAAATTTTTGAGCAGAAAAGTCAGAATCATTTAAATGATTATCTAAGATATTTTGTACTTTATGTAGAAAAATTTCATCTGTAGTAGTAAATGCAATGTCCTTAATTTTGAGCGTTTTACCTGATAGATATTTATTTTGCAGATTGATTCGATAATCAATAATATTTTTGACTTTAATTTGAAAATTTAATGGATTAAATGGCTTTGTTATATAAGCATCCGCTCCACTTAACAATCCTATCATTTCATTTTCATTTCCTACTTTCGCAGTTAATAATATGATGGGGATGTGTGATGTTTTTTCATCATTTTTTAAATAATTACATAATTCAATACCTGTTTTAAATGGCATGGAAACATCAGAAATTATAAGGTCTGGTATCGTGTTTAGTGCTATTTCAATTCCTTCTAATCCGTTTTCTGCTTCTAAAATTTGATACTCTTTTAAAAACAACGATTTTATATAATTTCGAATATTTTGATTATCGTCTACAATTAAGATTAAAGGCTTTAATGATTTATTTGAACTTAATTTGTTAATACCAATATATTCCTCCTTATCAATATGAGATGCCAACTCTTTAGTGTTTATAAATGTAATTGGTAAATGAGCTGAGAATTTAATTTTAGAATTGTTATTTGTATAACTGGCACTAACAGTTCCTTTCAATAAATTGACTAATTCTTTAACCAAAGAAAGACCAATACCTGTGCCTTGAATGTTATTTTCAGCTCTATAGAATCTTTCAAATAATTTATTAACATCTTTATTAGGTAATTTATCTATGTCATTTTCAATTTCAATAATAAGTTCATTATCAATAGAATCTAAATGAGAAACAAAATTAATTTGACTCCCTTTTGAAGCGTATTTTATAGCATTAGACAACAAATTATTAATTACTTTTTCAAGAATATCTGTATCACAACTAATTTTTTTATTGTCTGGAATAGTTACATTAAAACTCAAATTATCTTTACTTGCCAAATAAGTATATGTTTCAATAATCATTTGTAAAAAATAAGCAATATCAATTTCCTCATTTACAACTTTTATCGCTCCAGAATCAACCTTTGTTAATTCCAACATTTGATCTACTAAGTCAATTAATCGTGATGTGTTTCTATGAATATTACTTAGGTCGTTGTCTGTATCAATTTCAGATTTATTATTCTCAATCTGGTTTATTATGGATCCATTTATTAGCGTTAAAGGCGTCCTGAATTCATGAGAAATATTGGCATATAATGTGTTTTTGTAAGCATTGATTTCTTTTAAACGATTTGCTTCTTCTTTTTCTAGTTTAAGTTCCAGTTGTATTTTCCAACGCCATTTAAAATAAAGATAGGGGAGGTATACTGCTACTAATAATAAAAGAATATATACCATAATAGCGAAACTACTAAGATACCAAGGTTGTAGAATTTTAAAGCTAAATGATTTTGGTGTTTCATTCCAAACACCATCATAATTGCTTGATTTTACATAAAAGGTGTATTCACCGGCAGGTAAATTTGTATATCGAACATAGTTCTTGTTTCCATTTTCCACCCAATTCTCATCAATATTTGTTAGTTTATATTTAAATTGATTTTTTTGTGGAGAAGAGAATTGTAAACTTGAAAAGGTAAATGAAATGGTGTTTTCTTTACTTTTTAAAATGGTATTTGTATGCAAAGGGACTGGTTTGTTAAAAACCTCAAATTTTGTAATAGCGGTTTTTGGAACGATAGAATTTTCAACAATATTATTAGGATTAAACGAATAATAACCATCTAAGGATCCAAAATATATATCTCCTTTATCGCTTTTAAAGTAGGCTCCAGTATTAAACTCTGTAGATAAGCCATCGTAATTGGCATAATTAATAATGGTTGGTTTTTGTTCAAAATTTAGCGAAGGTATAAAGCGGGTTATTCCTTTATTCGAACTTAACCAGATCTCGTTTTTTTCATCGGGTACTATCCCATAAATCACATCGTTTGCCAACCCATCCTGTGTAGAAAAATGATAGAATTTTTGATTTTTTGTATCAAAAGCATTTAAGCCACCTCCGTTAGTCCCAATCCATAAAATGTCATTTGCATCATAATATAACGATTTTATGTTGTTCTTTGAAAGTGAATTTTTATCTTTTGAATACACATAAGATGTGAATGTTTCTTTTTCTGTATCAAATTTTAATAGCCCATTAGAGTCTGTTCCAATCCAAAAGTTTTTATTTCTATCCTCAACGATAACTCTTATATTGTTACTTGAGATTGAATTCTTACGTTCTGTTTTGATAAATTTTTTAATTTCTCCTTTGTTTTTATCAAATTGAATAAGACCATGATCTCTTGTCCCTAACCAGTATTTGTTATTATTATCTTTAAAAACGCACCAAATGGTTTTGGCTGATAAAGATATATTTGTTGCATCTGAATATTTTGAAAAATTGTTTTTTGAATTTAAAATATTAAGTCCCGCATCTTGGGTACCAATCCACAAATCATTATCATGATCCACTAAAAGACTAACTATTCTGTTTGAAGAAATAGCATTTTCTAGATCTTTATTTTGAGTAAAAGATTTCCATTTATTCGATTTTGGCTCATATCGAGTTAAACCTTTCCCAGAAGTTCCAATCCATGTTATTCCATTTTTTTCAACCGCAATTGCTCTTACCAAATCTATACTAACATTTTCGGGAGTTTGGTAATTAGTACACACATTAAACTTCTCTAAATATTCATCATAATAGCTAATTCCAGCTCCATCTGTACCAAACCATATGGTGCCTGAATAATCTTCGTAAATGCATAAAACATCATTATAGTGTAACGATTTTAAATTATGCTTTTCTACTAAAAATTGTTTCATTACATTCCTAACCAGGTCAATCAAATAAAGTCCATCGCCATAAGTAGCGATCCAGAGTCTGTTTTTTTTATCAACATGGAGCGCTAAAATATTAAGGTTATTTGGCAGATTAATTGTAGAATTATAATCTGATATTCTGAGAAAATCATCGCTTTTATTAGGCTTAAAATACAATCCATCACCATAAGTTCCTTGCCATTGATTGCCTGCTTTATCAAAAACAATGGCACTAAAATTAGAATCTATGGATACCCCCAAATTAGTTTTTGATTGTAAAAGATATGATTGGTTAGTTTTTACATTTAATTCTATTAGATGCTTTCCTGCAACCAAAATAATCTCATCTTCATTTTTCTGAACAATTTCAAAAATAGTTCCTTTTACCTGTTTGGAATTTAAAATCTGTTTTGTTTTAAGTGTATAAGGGTTTATAAGATAAAGTCCGTTGGTGTAGGTTCCAATCCATACATTTAAATGACTATCCTGAAAAATTATGCTAGCATCAGTAATAGAGCTAACAGGCTGAAACTCATTTTTAGAGCTATTAAGCTTATAAGGGGTTTTATTAATAGGAATAATCCAAATATTTCCCTTTCTATCGGTATATACCTTTCCTAGGTTACTATAATTAGGCTTTGTTATATCGACAAATAAATATGGATAATTAAAAAATTCTCTACCATCATATTTATTTAATCCATCTTGAGTGGCAATCCATAAATAACCAATACTATCTTGAGTAATAGAAACAGCACTGTTTTGAGATAATCCTTCTTTAACTGATAATTGTCTGAAATTAACTTGAGACTGCGAATAGGCAATACTTAAACTAATAAAGTAATAAATAAAAAGCAAATTTATTCTCTTAGTAATAGCTTTATTCTTAATTATCATATTATCAAACCTATATGGCTCTAAATTAGATAAATACTTTTTTATATCATAGTATTTTACTTACTTTCATAGAATTATAATTCTTTCCATCAATTTTTCAGGCTGCGCTAACTCATTGTACCCAAATTGCTTATACAATTTATGTGCGTCAGCTGTTTTTAACATCCAAACTTTACAAGATTGCAGTCGTGGCTCTACATTTATGGCGCTCATCAATTGTTTTGAATACCCATTCCCTTGGTATTCTGGTAAAATAAAGACATCCATTACATAGGCAAAAACAGTATAATCGGTAGCTATTCTAGCAAAACCAATTTGTTTTTCATCTAAATAAACTCCAAAACACAAACAATGTTCAATTGATTTTTTTACTTCATCAATAGTTCTGCCTTTTGCCCAATAGGATTTGGTTAAAAATTGATGAATCATTTTTATTTGAAGCTTGTTTTTATCCGTTGAAATTTCAATCATTCCATTATTTTAAATAATACAGGCTTACTTGGTGTTGCATCGTTTTCAAAAGGTGCTATTTGCAGATTTAAAAAATAGGTACCATCTTCCACGGTATTCGGTACAAAAATGAATTCCGTTATAGTCGCATCAAATCTTATTTTTCCTTTGGTATTCCAAAACGCATTATGCGCTAACAACTCGCAATCATCTTTTTCTTTATCTACACTTGGCAAATCTATAAGCAAATGATTAATGCCTTTTTCTCTTAAGTATATGGCCGCTTCTTCCAATAAGTAAGTGGGATTTGTGTTTGAGTATTGCTTGGTTAATTTATCCACCATATTAGGGATGGTTCTAATTACAACGGCGTCTCTTTTCTTGTTTCCTAAAGCAAATTGAACTTGTTTTTTTGAAATTACAAAATCACCATTTAGTTTTTCTGGAGCCACGGTAATAACTTCAGCCAAAAAGAAGAACTGTTTTAAATTTTGATTGATGGAATGTACCTTTTGAGTAATATGTCCAACACATTCGGTATGTGTACCATGTGCATGCGGATTAAAATAAATATTATTAAAATTCATACAAGCACCGTCTTTCACAGTCGCTTTCCATTCACCATCTTTTACAGGTTCTATTTTAGGCTCATCTAAATACCATGCATTTACATTGCTTTTTGAGGCACGCATGGGTATAGAAATATCTAAAGCTTGTGATAAATCGATTTGATATTTTTTGGAATTATATTGAATGGTTGCAATCATATTATATTAATTTTAAATAGGTCTGAAGCAATACCGTCGCTCAAAAATTTACCTTTTTTAGTGACAAGTATTTTGCCGTCATTAAGATACAACATTTCATTTTTTAAATGAAATGTTGCCTGCTCTAAAAGATAATTTTTATACATTATTCCAAAATCCTGTTCTACCCTTTCTAAAGAAACCCCCCACATGGTTCGCAAACCTGTCATAACATACTCGTTATATTTGTCGGTAGTTGATAAAACTTCGGTTTCAATAGGAAGTATATTCTGCTCTAAAGCCTTTATATATTTTGAATTGTTTCGAACATTCCAACCACGTTCATTTCCATTGAAAGAATGTGCCGAAGGTCCAATCCCTAAATACGATTTCCCTTGCCAGTATGCCGAATTATTCTTACTGAAATAATCGGGTTTACCAAAGTTTGATAATTCGTAATGCACGAATCCAGCCTCTTCTAATTTTTCAATTAAAATATGAAATTGCTCTTGTGCCAAATCATCATCCACATTTTCAATGATTCCTTTTTTAATAAAAGTATCCAGAGCCGTTTTTGGTTCAACAGTTAAGGCATAACTTGAAATATGTGGAATATTGTAACTTAAAACAGTTTCTATATTTTTTATCCAGTTTTCATTGGTCAATCCGGGAATTCCGTAGATTAAATCAATCGAAATATTATCAAAATGTTTCGTTGCCTCCTCTAAACATGCTTTTGCTTCTTCCGCATTGTGAGCACGGTTCATGAGTTTTAAATCGGCTTCAAAAAAAGACTGAACACCTATACTTAATCGGTTTACTGGACTATTAGATAGTTGGACTATTAGATCTTTAGATAAATCATCAGGGTTAGCTTCAAGTGTAATCTCAGGAGTTTCAATTACGATATAATTTTTATAAACTTCAGAAATCAAAAATTGTAATTCATCAATCGTTAATAAAGATGGGGTTCCTCCTCCAAAATAAATGGTTTCGACGGTTTGGTTCTTGAATTCATCTTTGCGCAAAATCAATTCTTTTGCCAAAGCAGTAACTAATTCACTCTTTTTCTTTAACGAAGTTGAAAAATGAAAATCGCAATAATAACATGCCTGTTTACAAAATGGGATATGAATATAGATTCCAGCCATTATTTCTTCACCCTTGCTTCATTCTGCTTAACAAAAGCATCCCAACCCGAATAACTTTTACCAATTTCTATTTTTCCTGAATTATAAAAATGACAAACCGCTGCCGCTAATCCATCGGTCGCATCCAGATTTTTAGGCAATGTCTTTAACCCTAATAAGCTTTGCAACATTTTAGCAACTTGCTCCTTACTTGCATTTCCGTTTCCGGTAATGGCCATTTTTATCTTTTTTGGAAGATATTCTGTAATTGGAATTTCTCTGCTCAAACCAGCAGCCATTGCTACGCCCTGAGCACGCCCAAGTTTTAACATACTCTGTACATTCTTTCCAAAAAATGGTGCTTCAATAGCTATTTCGTCGGGGTGATGTGTGTCAATAAGTTCGATGGTGCGTTCAAATATGAGTTTTAATTTAAGATAATGATCATCGTACTTTTTTAAATCCAATTCATTAAGTTGTAAAAAAGTCATTGTTTTTCCAACCACTTTAATGAGTCCGAATCCCATAATAGTTGTTCCTGGATCTATACCTAAAATGATTCTTTCTTTACTCATTAATTACAGTATTTACATCCATTTAGTGATATCGAAATCCCATCAACATTAACATCATATTTATTTTTCCCTGCTAATGAATACACATAACCTAAATCAGTATAAATCGATAAAGATTTTGAAAGTCCGTAATGAAGTTCCATCCCTCCTAAAGCATTAAGATACGTGTATTTATTATCGCTAAAATTACCTAAAGGCTGGGTAAAACTTATTCCCGGTCCGGCATGAGCAACTAATGCAATGCGTTCTGGCAAAAAACTTAGCACGGATCTAAGATTATAAACAATCTGAGCATTTACACGCGTATAATTAAGTTTATATTCCAATGAGGTATCATGATTGGAAGCACGGTTAAAACCAACATCTAGTTTCGCCCCTAAACTTTCAGTAAACATATGTTGTAACCCAATATTGACGGTAGGGAAATTTACATATTTCGAATAATAGCCAACATTTCCTACTTTTTCCATAGGATTATTTATTCCGACGGCTAATTGTAATTTCCACACCTCAGAATCTCTTTGAGCATAACTTAAAGTCGTTACTAAAATCCCTAAAGCTATTAAGAATATTATTTTTTGTACTTGAAGATATGCAGCCATAAGATTATAATCGTTTAATTTGTGACTATGCTAAATGCTTTATCACACAAATCTAAACAATTCTTTTTTGTACTAATTAAAATTAGCATCGTTGTTTTTGCTTTTTATTTTATATACCTAAAACTATCGAATAATCGCGATTTTGAATATTCTGTTTTTATTGAATTTCTGAATGAAAACAAGGTTTTTACGTTAAATTCTATTATTTCTTTATTGTTTTTGAGTTGTTTTAACTGGTTCTTAGAAATTTTAAAATGGCGCAAATTAGTGTCTGTATCTCAGAAAATCACATTTAAAATAGCACTCGAACAAAGTTTAGGTTCTTTAACGGCGTCATTGTTCACCCCAAACAGAATTGGTGAATATGGTGCTAAAGCCATTTACTTTAAAAACGAATATAGGAAAAGGATCATGCTTATCAATTTACTTAGCAACCTTTTGCAAATGAGTGTTACCGTTATTTTAGGTGGTATTGGTTTGTATTTTTTTGTTTCAGAATACCAAATCTCATTAAACACATCTAAAATATTATTAATCTCAATAATTACCATACTTTTCATTGTCCTAGCTGTTGTTGTAATCGGCAAAACCAGATTCAGAATCAAAAGGTTTTCTTTAGAAAAGATGAAGGGTTTCATTATAAATTACCCTAAAAGAATAATTATTCAGGGGTTTTGTTTATCGCTATTGCGGTACCTAATTTTTTCATTTCAATTTTATTATTTACTCACAATATTTCAAATTGAAACCTCCTATTTACATAGCATGATGGTGATTACAACCATGTATTTATTAGCATCGATAATACCCTCCATTTTTATTTTTGACGTTGTGGTAAAAGGAAGTGTTGCTGTTTATTTATTTACTTTTATTGGTGTAAGTGCTATAACAGTATTATGCATTGTAACCCTTATGTGGATATTTAATTTTGTGCTTCCAAGTATTTTGGGAAGTTATCACGTTTTGAATTTTAAATTCCCAAAAGAAACCGTGTCACTATGATAATTACAAGTATTACAATTACTTTACTCTATCTTTTATTAATAGGTTGCTTTGCTTTTGGGTTCGATAGAATTAAAATTTTCAAGAAGGAAAGTTTGACGTCTAAAACAACATTTTCTGTGGTTATTCCTTTTCGAAATGAAGCCGAAAATTTGCCGATTCTATTAAAGTCTATCCTATCATTAAATTACCCTAAAGAATTATTTGAAGTTATTCTTGTTGACGATGAATCGGAAGATGAATCGGCTAACATTATAAGAGAAAAACTTAAAGATTTCGACGGCGATCAACCCGACATAAAAATAATCTCAAACATAAGAACATCAAATTCTCCAAAAAAAGACGCTATTTCAACAGCTATTAAAGTTGCCAAAAATGAATGGATTATAACAACAGATGCCGATTGTCTTTTACCAAAATACTGGCTATGTAGTTTTGACGAATTAATTCAAAAATCAAACGCAAATTGCATCGCTGCTCCGGTAAGCTATTTTGAAAAAAACAACTTCTTGAACCGATTTCAATTACTGGATATGTTGAGTTTACAGGGAGCCACCATAGGCGGTTTTAGCATTAAGAAACCATTTCTATGCAACGGTGCCAATTTTGCATACAAAAAAATATTGTTTGAAGAATTAAATGGTTTTGATGGTAATACAAATACAGCGAGTGGCGACGATATTTTTCTTTTAGAAAAAGCAGTAAAAAAGCACCCAGATCAAGTTCATTATTTAAAATCTGAACATGCCATTGTATTTACAAAAGCGCAACCAACTTGGGATTCTTTATTTTCGCAACGTGTTCGTTGGGCAGCAAAAACTAGTGCCTATAACAATTGGTTTGGTAAGATTACAGGGTTAATTGTTTTACTAATGAATGCCCTAATTATTTCTTTAGGATTGCTTACTGTTTTTGGCGCTTTTAATTTAAAAGCCTTCATCTATCTGGTTATTATTAAATTTAACATCGATTTCTTTTTAATTTATAAATCGGCGTTATTTTTTAACCAGAAAAGCGTTTTAAGAAGTTTTATTGTTGGGTTTTTATTCTATCCTTTCTTTAGTGTCTATATCACATTTGTTTCTGTTTTTTCAAACTATAAATGGAAAGGACGTACGTTTAAAAAATAAATTAATTTGCCTGAATAATAATAGGTAATTTAAACTCGGTTTTAACTTGCTGACCGCGTTTTATAGCTGGAAATATTTTGGGTAAAGAATCTAAACTTGAATGAATTAAATTTTTGATGTTTGGTATTTCCTTAATTGTAATACTATCTATTTTAACTTCTAATAACGATAAGATCCCTGTTTCAGAAACTTGAAATTCAAGATGAATAGTATCCTTAACATCGTGTGTAACTATAATAGGCTCGTTTTCGAGATACTTTAAAATATGGTTAGTTAGAATCTCTGTAAAACAACTTGTTTTTTCATCCTTAGTATCTAAAGAATCGCACGCAGAAAATGATGGATATACATCTACATCGTTCCAATTAAAAGTTTGCAACTCTTCGTTTAAAATTGCTTCAGGAGTCGTCTTTTTTACATTGAAATACTCGCATGAAACGAGTAGCATAAATAATATAAAAACAAAAATGTGTTTCATGAATTATAACTGAGCTGGAAAAGTACAATATTTTTTAGATTTTAAATTCTATAAAGCAGTAATTTCTATCATTCTTCTTAATTTCTAAATGACATAAACGAAGAAGCCCTATGGGTCTCTCACATCCATAGGGCCAATGTAAATTGCTATTATCAACAAAAAAATTGAGGGATTACTAATTTTTTGAAGTGTTGATATTACAAAGATAGATATTACTTATCTCATCGAACTGTGGGAAACCCGTAACACAATTACGGGTTTAATATAAAGCTCAATGGTAGTAAGCTTTTTGAAAGGGTAAAAAAAAATAAAAAAATTATATATAATCGAAAAAACTACATTTTAAACAAATCCCCTGTCTCTTGCCGCATTTAAAAGCGTTTCATCCTGTCCATCGTTTACTTCAAAAATCTCCCGAAGCTGCTTTTTCCGCTTTTCGATAGCACTTAAAGAAATATCTAAATGCTGCACTAAGTTTTTTGTTTTAACACCTTGCGATAACAAATGAAGTATCTTTCTATTCTTTTCATCAATTACAATATCGCTGGAAATCGCTTTTCTTATAAAGCTGTTTACAGTACCACTATAAAATGGCGGGTTATTTAATACGGCCTGAAAAGCGCTTGCGAGTTCGCTCGATGTTAAATCACTTTTAATTAAAAACCCTTCAGGGTCTATGGTTTTTATAATATTATGAATTCTAAAAGATTCGTTAAACATGGTTAATATTATAATTTTTGCGTTTGGCAAAACTTTACGTGCATAAGACGCCAAATCTTCACCCGATGTCATTAATCCATCTTTAGATGGCGGTAAGCTTATATCAACAAACAATACATGGTATGGAGTTTCCTTTTCTACAGCTTTATCCATAAATGCAATGGCTTCATCACAATTATTTGCAATATCTATTTCTAAAACTTGATTTTCCTTTTTAGTAAAAAGTAATGTGTTTTGATAACCTTCAATAATCATAGGGTGGTCATCAATCATTAATATTTTAATTTTCTGGTTCATAAAATGGGGTTAGGTTATTGGTACTTTTATGGTAACAGTTGTTCCTGAATCTTTTTCTGAAGTTATTGCTATCGTTCCGTTTATTTCACTAATTCTCGTATTCATATTCTTTAAACCAATCCCAGATTTGGCTTTATTAACATCGAATCCAGAACCATCATCAACAATGGATAAGCAAATTACATCATTTATCAATTGAAAACTAATATTGACTTGCTGAGCATTGGCATGTTTATAAATATTATGTAGTGATTCTTGTATTATTCGGTAAATATGAATCTTCTTCTTATTAGTGATTTCATCCCAATCAATAGTATCATCATGCTTTAAATTAGAATCTATTTTATAGACAGTTGCTTGCGTTTCAATCAATGTTCTAATAATATCTATAAAACCAGAACCCGAAATAAAATCGGTATTTAATTCATGTGAAACTTTCCTTATATCCTGCTCAATCACTTGAAGTTCGTTTATATAGTGGCCCCTAGTCTTTATGGCTTCTTCACTATTATTTAAATTTAAACTATCTAAACTTAAACGGGTACCAAACAAACGCCCCAAAATACCATCGTGTAATTCCTGAGAAATACGTTTTTTCTCCAGCCCTCTTGCCTCTTCTATACTTTCATTTTGTGAAAGCATCAAATTGTATATTTCTTCGTTAGTTTCTTGCTGTGCTTGTATAAATTGTAATTCTTTGTTTTTATTTCGCTGATTAATTACCAGATATAATAGAAATGAAGCTATAATTAACACCACAGAAATAATGAGCAACCACATACGTTCTTTTGCAAATTGAATATTTTCTTGTTCTATTTGACTGGTTTCAAAACGGATTCGCGCAAACTTATTTCTTATTATGCGCTCATTTTTTTGCAAGCTATCATTCAGTTTAATATATTCCTTTAAATGATTTGCAGCCGCGTCACCGGCTTCTATATTTGAAAGTAATAAAAGTGATTTCAATAAATCATCATTATGATACTTTTCTGAAATGGTTTTTGCTGTATACCCATAATATTTTGCCCGTTCCTTTTCACCAAAATCGTTATAATATTCGGCCAAATGCTGATTAATAATGATAGAATTATACCCTCTAAATTCAACACTGTCACTTATTTTAAGAGCTTTAAAATACAACTCTGGAAGCTCATCGTATTGTTTAGAAAGATATAACGTGTTGGCGTAATTATCTAATACCAATGCATATATATCGGGCCGTTCCCTAATTAAGTTTTTATTAGCTAGTATTTGACTATAATACTTTTTTGCCAATTCAAATTGATTGGCCTTTTTTAATGTATTTGCAAGATTATTTATAGAAGTATCAATATTTAATCTATTATCACCCTTTAATTTTCTTTTTAATTCAATACACTTATTAAAATAATTTAAAGATTCCTGATATTGTTCTAGTTCTCTAAATACAATTCCTAGATTATTATAAATAAATGATTTTAAGTTGATAACATTATCATTTTCATTTAAATATTCCAACAATGTTAAAGCTTCAATAGAAGTTACCTCACTACCAATAAAATCTTTTTCATTTTTTTGAATAACAGCTATACCGTACAAGGTTAAGGCCAATTCGTATTTGGTGTTTAACTGCTTAAATATTTTTTCAGCCTTATGGTAGTAAAAAAAGGCACTGTCGGCAAACGGCGTAGTTTTTCTGTAATATTCGGCTATATTATAATTAGCAGTGGCTAGTGAGGTTGAATCCTGTCCTTTCGAATTATAAACATATTTTTTTAAAGAATCAATTTTTTCTAAATCACTTTTATGTTGACCAAAAGTGCAACTTATAATGCCAATAACAAGGATATAAAAAAGTTTAAACTTCAAGGTCTAGGAATTTGTAAGGATTCCTTCAAAAGTATTTATAATTTTTTTATAAAAAAAGCTCTTTACTATTAGTAAAGAGCTTTTATATAAGTAATTGATATTTTTTAATTAATTATCGATGTCACCACCGGTAAAAACAGTGCTTTGGGTTGTTGGTGCTACCAACACGTCATCTTCATTTAAATCTTGTTTAGTACAAGAAGTAAGTGCTGCGAAAAATAATGCTACAATTAAGGTAATTTTCAGGGTTTTCATATTTATTGATTTTAAGGTTAAATTATTTTTTTTCTAAATTTTTAAACAAACACGGTAACTAAGACTTTGACATGCAAAATCTCGGTTAGAGGGAAAAAATGGATAATTAACTTAAAATCGAATGCATAAAAAAAACGCACAGATTTTGTTTACATACTATTTTGAGGGAAATGACCTTACAGTCAAAAAAAATGGATTAATGATTCTTAAATTGCAGAGGGAAAATACTTGGGGCGCACTTTAAGGAATACTAATGTATGATAAAGCGAACCAAATAATAAAATATATTCGATGAAATGAACAATTATAACGTTTAAGTGTTGATTTAGGTCTAATTTAATTAAGCAAATAACGTGTATTCTTACAAGGTAGATTTGCTTTTAATCAAAGTCGTTTTAACTATTCTGGTTTTAACATCCTCTTCAACCTCCTTATTCTGCAATCTATTTATCAATAATTGAGCGGCACAAGCGCCAATTTCTTTAGCGTGCTGCCTGATGGTTGTAAGCTTAGGAATGGTATGATACGAATCTGATTTACTTGCAAAACCTATTACAGAAATATCTTTTGGGACTTTAAGCCCCAACTTAATTGCAGTATTTATAGCAATAATTCCTGAAGAACTATCGGCTGCAATAATGCCGTCAATGGTTTTGTTTTTTTTTAAAAATGAAATTATTGTTTTTTGATAATCATC
>Ga0208304_10000639_pt1 | contig 18367 bp, 15 predicted proteins | sample ColrivemetaGS713_FD_187603 | JGI IMG/M metagenome (GOLD analysis project Ga0208304, IMG submission 187603) | Estuarine microbial communities from the Columbia River estuary - Flood tide ETM metaG S.713 (SPAdes) (version 2) | ecosystem: Environmental > Aquatic > Marine > Intertidal zone >... | reverse complement strand
TCCATCAACTCTACTTAGTTGGTCGTAGGTATTGGACTTATTGAATCCAGCATTAAATTCTATGACCATTTTATCGTTAATCATCTGCTTATTGACAGAGAAAGACATAAAAAATAAGGCACAGGCTAACAGCGGTCTCATCTGATTTCGTATAAACGAGTTTCAATTTTGTCAAGCTGATGCTTAATGTCCTCAATGTTCTTGGCGTTGTTCATAATGGTCTCACGAACCAAGTTGTCTTTGAGGTCAAATTCAGTTCGAGAGATTGCCGGCTCTGGAAGCTTTTTTGCGACATCAATCTCTGCTTGCAAATTATAGTATGCACCAACGGCGATAGACAAACCAACACTCAACGCAATAAGCGTCTTAATGCTTACGCCAAGAACAGTATCTTCACTCACTTCCGTAAACTTACCTTCGCCCTCGTAAAGTTTCATTTTTTTGCAAATTTTTCAAGGCCGGCAATACCGAAAGCTCCAAGGGTTACGAATACAAAACTGTTGTAAATGGTCTCGTTGATGACGAGGTCTTGACCGACCCATCCAGTGATTACGTCAGCAAGCATCACCAAAACCATAACAGCAAAGGACATAAATCCAATGATGGTCTTCTCGTTGTATTCGTTGCTATCCTTAAAGATGTCAATAAAAGCCATAGCTTTATTCTTTATATTTTTAAAAATACTCATATTAAATTGCGATAGCATTGATTGTTACAAAGATAAAAAAGAAAAGGGTCACATTTACGTGACCCAATTGCTTAATTAGTGCTTTGCTCTGTTTCTACTCTTTCCCATAACGGAAAGGTTAGAGCGCCTGTTGTCAAGCGGGTTCCCGTTCTTGTGGTCAACGTCTTTTCCGTCTCCAATTTTAACCTGTCCAGCCTTGATTAAAGCACGACGCGCGGCATTGCGCGCTACTCGGTCCTTAACAGTCTTCTTATTGTATTCAGTATCGTACGCCTTCTTCTTGGCCTTAGCCTTTGGGTTCTTGTCGTAGTACTCTTGTGTCTTACTCTTGGCCATTTTTCTTAGCCTTTGTTCGTGCTAAAATTTCAGCACCCATTCTTGATATTTTTTCTTGATAATTCCTATATCCAGCTGCGCCGCCTACTCCGGAATTCCCTTGGTAATACTCCCCTCTTCGGCGCCTTGTGTCCGCCTCGCCAGAGTAAACCTCGCCGTGCTTAAACCCATCATCACCAAAATCAATTCTGAAATATCCACGTTTTTCTAAAACACCTATGTCTTCGCTTTCTGGCTCAACGCCATAAACATCCTTATAGGTTTTATTTTTCTTTTTGCGCATCTCAATTCTTGCTGCGTCTTCACTAGCCCTAACTGCTCGAGGGTCGTTTTGGTCAATAGAATTGATTCTATTGTATGCGTCCTGTTCTTCTTCAGCGGTTACTTGAGCGTGATAAGCATCTTTCTCTTCAGTAGACATAGCGTCATACTTTTGACGAGTCATACGGTTCTGCTGCTTTAAGGCAGTACCAAGTCCGATTCCTGAAACGCTAGTAGCGTTTGTTTTTTTCTTGGGGTCTGGCATTTCTTCTACGTTAATGAGTTAAGCATATGACTAGCGCAAAGATACATAAAAAAGAAAGGGGCCGGCATTAAGCCGACCCCCATAGTAAAGAACCAATCTACTAATCCTTTTTACATTACTCTACAATCTCCATTTGAGATTGACCCTCAGGCGTGAAATCACCAGTCTCAAGGTTCAAGGTTCCAGCACCGTGCTCCTCCTCAAGAGTCTTCACCAATGCTTGGATTTCATCACCTGAAGCACGCAACTCTTTCACAAGAGCCTCTTGACGTGCTTCGATGTCTTGAGCTGATACGTGTAACGCACCCAGCTCCATTTGAATCTGTTGTTGTTTCGCACGGATTTCACGTGCAGAGTTCAACTGCTCTTCGCTTACTTGAGCCATTTGATTTTAATTTAAAGTTGTGGTACAAATATATGAAAAAAAAATATTATTTAAATGCATATAGCTTTTTTTATTCACGGATTAATTAATCAATAACCCTGCCAAACAATTATTCGCAAGAAAAGGATAAACTTTAATATAATATACAAAAAGAAATGGCTACCAAACGGCAGCCCTCTCTAATCAAAACAAAACTCAACTAAAAATTATGCCTCTTCGGAAGATGGCATAAACTCTCCAACTGAACCAATAGTTTTGGTGACTGATTTAGGAGCCAATTTGTCAGCAATCTGTGAGTCAACTGACGATTTGAGTTCAGCGACGCGCTCTTCGCCCATCTCAGTCTCTACCCATCCAACAACGTCATCGTGGGTGAGGCTTTCAAAAGCGACAAATGTTTCAGCATCAATCGTCTCTACAGAGATTGTCTGAGTACCGATAACGGTGGCAGAGTGTTCGCCAGTATCATCCGTGCCGGTCAAGCGCCAGTGTACGTTGTATACGACATCGGAGAATGTGTCTTGTGTGGGGTAGGTGTCTACAGTTTTGCAGTCCCAAGAATAAGTGTTAGCCATTTTTACTTCTTTTTAGAGTTACAAATATATGAATTTTTCTTTATGCACATCAGTGATGGAAGCTTGGAATTCCCCCATAGACATTTCTATAAGAGGAACTCCTGATTCTTCAATCTCCTTGCGGAGTTCTGATGTAAGCGGTTTCATTATCATCCTGTGGTGTACATTGGGATTGCGTAGTCTGTTGTTCCAATACGAACCGCCAACCAAGCATCTGGCTCCGCAAGGACTTTACCGTTTTCTGTTATTCCGTAACCCTCTGCAATCTGATTACCTTCTAATCCGTTTGCTTGTGGCGCAGTAGCGGTGTGGTATAGCTTGATGCCGGCGTAGTTGGAGTTACCAACATTAAGGTAGTTAGAGGTGTCAAGGTACATTGCATTACGGGAAGTACCACCGGAGTCGTCAAAGCGAAGCGAGTTACCAGCAGCATTTCCTTTTATTGATATAGCGCCTCCTGATACTTCCAACTTATAAGCAGGGCTAGTAGTGCCAATGCCCACATTGCCGGTCTCCCCAACAATACGCATTCTCTCTACGTTTCCATTGTTGTACACAGAGAAAGCCATATCAGAGTACGCTGCTGAAGCGTTTTTAGCTATAACGCTAATAACCCCAGTCGCTGACCAGTTTTCTGCAGTCACAAAGGAAAGAGAAGCATCGTTACCTACTGCTGCTGCTGCTGTATTTGCTAAGGTTAAAGCGTACACCCTACCGGCTGCTTGGGATGCGCCAATACGAGCAATAATACTATTATCACTAGAGTTTCCTGTTCCATTCTGACCAGAAGACTGAGTTCCTATTGTAAGTTTAGCGCCAGGAGTTGTTGTTCCGATACCCACATTGCCAGTGCCCAAGATGTTAAATACATCGTCAACACTATGGAGTCCCATAGATATTCTATTGGAGTTTGAAGCATTTCCAGCATAGTAGAAATAGAACTGCCCCATATTCTTGGAGTTGTCTCTATTTCCTACACACATCATAATGCTGTCTCCGGCAGACATACCAGTGTTTAGCATTCTAACGCCTCTTTGAAAAGCGCCAGTTCCAGAAGCGGTTAAGTCAAGAAGGGGTACACTACCACTGTTCGTTCCGTTTACAGAAAGAGTTGAACCCGGACTAGTAGTACCAATACCTACGTTGCCTCCTAATGGGTTGATTGATATTGGGTATTTAGCAAGAGTAGCATTGAAGTACGATGATTGCATATAGACAGTCGAGTTTGTCAACTGTCCTATAAACAAAGAGTCACCTCCGCCACCAAGTAGATTTATTTGCGACTGAGGACGCAAATCCGTTGCCGTTAATGAATCAGCACGAACGTCAGTTGCTACTGTAAATGGACTACTTGGACTCGTCGTACCAATACCTACGTTGCCAATCTCATCTATCCTTAATCTCTCAGTTAAATCACCTGATGTGTTGTTAGTACTGATTATTAACTGTCCTGCTGTTGATGCGGTTGCTCCTGGAGCAGATGCTATTCTAACTTGTTCGTGCTTAGTAGATGCAGTATTTTGACCAAATAACTTGATAAAGGTTCTAGCTGTTGATTGAACTCCTGTAGTGCTACTATATATTGATAGCGCTTGGTCTCCTGTGCCTTCTATGGAAAGATGCTCGGACGGACTCGTAGTACCAATACCTACGTTTCCGCTAGTTCCTTTTATAATCATATGGAGCGTGGCGTTATTCTCCCAAAATGCTATGTCTCCAAAAGGACGATTAAGCAATAGAGTACCATCAGACGCTCTGCTCAATATATTATAGTAACCTGCTGCTGCTGAACCGTTTAATGATATACCAGCATAGTTTGCATATCCACCTATATCACCTATTAGTATTTTTCCTGTTCCATTACCTTTAACCTCAAGACGTGCGCCCGGACTCGTAGTACCAATACCTACACTACCACCATCAGTGATTACTACCTTATCGTTATGATTGAACGTGTTTGCCATATCAAGAATTGCTTACTGTTTGAGAAGTATTTGAACCACCGACAAAGATGGTAGTAACTAATGTTAAAGATTCGTTTGCGGAGTCGTTTGTAACGGTACAAAGCAAGTCACCTCCATCATTACTAAAAGATACAGAGAAGTCCTCCTCGCCACCAGGTCCAGTGTCTACAACCTTAAAGGCTACTGGGTCTGCGGTTCCTGCCTTTACAACCTCGTAAATCTTTGCCACTTGGTAGTTGGCCGTCTCTGCTACGAAAGTCACTCTAACGGCCTGTACGTCATTCGTATTCGCTATTCTGAAGGCGGTTCCTGAGGTAGAGGTTCCAATAGTAGACTTGATAGAGTAGATACCCGCCCCGTTCTGTACAACAACATTACCTGATGAGGTTGAGATGTCATTAGTTGCATTAAAACTACCGTTAACGTCTAGTTTGTAAGAGGGGGAGGTGGTACCAATACCTACGTTGCCTTTATCGGTTACACGTAAGTGTTCGTTCAAACTACCTCCTCCAGTACTGTTAGTCCCTTCAGCAGTATATATGACAAAGTTTCCAGTTCCTTCGGATATGACACCTCCATCACCATCACTGTCCTTGACAATCATACCAATCCTTACCTGAGGAGTAAAGGTGGCATTTGTGTCAGTCATTTTAAAATCAATGAAGTTGCCCTGTGTACCATTAGGAACAATATCAGATTGATGGTTATGAAGCGTTAAGAGTGTTGGAGATGCAGAAGCCTCATATAGGTGCAATTTTGTTTCCGGACTAGTAGTACCAATGCCGACGTTGCCTGCGCTTTGAGCATATATGGCGCTTCTAGCAATGTTTACACTTCCACCAGGAGCCCAGTTGAGGTACATTCCTGATATGGTACCATTTGAAGCGTATGCATTTATTTCATTAGAGTTGTTAAACTCCGTGTAGTGCGACGTGCCGCCGTGCCAAAATCTAGAAGTACCGTTGTAAACTTCAAGCTTAGCGTTTGGACTCGTCGTACCAATACCTACTTTATCATCAAACGCAACAGACTTAGAGAATCTTGCACGATTACCAATTGCCTTTTGTACATAATCACCATCAACATCACCGACATTAGCTAAAGCCAATACAGTGTATGAGTTATTGTTTATAGCTGGGGTTAATGATGTTACTGTACCCTGATTCTTATGCAATACAAAGCTTCTAAATGTACCAGCAGTTACTGCCCTTCCAACTTGTACTTGAATACGAACTGTACTTCCATAGTCAACTGCACGGACTGCACTTAACCAGAAATCGTTATGAGCTAATGCCTTAGTTAATTCAACGTAAGTATCCTGTCCGTAGTTAAATGAAGCACTGTAGTAGGTTCCAACTTCAATCTCAAACCATCCGTGATGAGCTGATGATGGTGCGGATAGTGCATTCCACTCAAAGGCAATTTTTCCGTGGTTTTCACCATAGCCCATTTCAGCAATATCAATCCAGTCATTAGCAGCTGGTCTTAATGCTGTTGATGCTGTAGCGCTTACATATACAATTCCGGACGTCTTTATGTTGCCACTTACATCTAGTTTTTCTGATGGACTCGTCGTACCAATACCTACGTTACCGGCAGTATTTATTCTTATTACTTCAGCTCCTGCAGAGTATATTGCGGTTTGGTTTCCTCCTTCTGAACCAAATAGTAAAACTCCAGTTCCAGGTTCAGCTAACATAACTGCACCACCGACTCTAAATTTCCCAGTTACCTTACCCTCACCAGCTACATCTAATTTATAAGCAGGTGTAGTCGTACCAATTCCGACGTTTGCATTTTGGTTATCAATAGTAACAGCATCCGTATAGTAAGCGTCAAGTTCCGCAACAGATGCCGTTGTCTTTACTTTGAATATTAGCTTTCCCCAGTTTGTGTCTTTGTCATCTAATACTATTTTTGACGATAATTGGTTCCCAGTGCTTGAGGTTCTAGTAAGCGAGAATATAGCATCATAACTAGCTCCATCACCGGTGCCTCCATTGAGATTCAATTTGCTAATTGGACTAGTAGTACCAATGCCGACGTTGCCGGTAGTAGTTATGTACACATAATCCTGCGTGCCATTAGCTCCTAGAGATAGCGCTTTGCCACTTTCACCTCTAACAATAGCTTTGCCAGTGTCCCAAGTTAACTTACCATAATCAAAGGCATTACCCCACAGCATAGTGCCGTCTGTGTTGAATCCTACCTTACCAAGTATGTCAAGCTTGTAACCTGGACTCGTCGTGCCAATACCTACGTTTCCTGTTCCTAATATTGTTACAAGATTACCTTGAAAAACTCCAGTGCCATTTATGGCGTTAAAGCTAAATCTATACCCTGCTTGCGTATTGAATTGAAGACCTTTTGTGTCTCTATCGTTCCAATTATGCTTTACTTGGCTATAAATATTTGTACCTGGTTGATTGAATGACCAGTTTATTCCATATTCTCCGTTAGTATTAGCCCCAGATAGAGTTATAAAATTACTCCCTGATGTGCCTCCAACCTGGAGGCTACTTGCTGGACTAGTAGTACCAATACCTACGTTGCCAGCTGCTGTAAGGTGCAGTATGTTGTTTACTGAATTTGAATGGAATGCGTGTGAACCAAAATTGTAGTAGTTCATTGCCCCGGCTCCTCCATAGCTGCTATATCCAGCACTTGCTTTAAAAAAGTATGCGCCATTAACTCCATTGGCTGTGAATTCCATTTCAGAATATCCAGCTACAGTGTCACTTTGCAAACCTAAAAGAGTACCGTTCCCAACTACAGTTAGTTTTCTATTTGGACTAGTAGTTCCAATACCTACGTTGCCGGCAGAAGTTATTCGTACTTTTTCAGCAGCGTTTGTTCTAAACGCCATAAAATTATTGGCGTTGTTATAGGCAATAGAACCAGCATCCGTATCAGTATCACCCATTCTAAGCTCAGACTCTCCAGTCGGGCTTGATAACAGATATATGTAACTAGCAGCAACCCCAGAACTATTAACTGTGATATTACCAACCGCAATACCATTAGTAGTAGTAGCTCCACGGCCAGTAACGCTGTCTAGCGTATCAGAAGACGATATAGTATAGGTAGTATCATTAAACGATAACCCTGAACCTATTGATACCTCGTCACCAATTTCAACATCATTACCATTGATGGTAAAGGCAATAGTGCTATATAGAGTTGAACTTGATAGGTATGTGCTTGTGTCTACGCTTCCATCAGACTTCAAGAAGCCAGTAGTGCCTCCCGTCTTGTATCCAGTAGCGGTTACATAGCCACCCGTATCAATAGAGGCTACCTCGGTGCCACTCCACTTGAATTGAACAATATCTTCAACCTCTCCTTGCGCTGGCTCAATACCGCTGTTGTCAATAACTGTCGGTAGGTTCTCGGTTTTAATTCCAAGAGCAGTTATCGTACCGTCTACGTGAAGCTTTGTGGAGGGCGAGGTCGTTCCAATACCAACATCTCCACTGGCATTGATAACCATATGGGTTGACCAAGTACGGGCTGCATTGGTTGTGTTTTCTGCTGAGTGTTCAAACTTAAAGCCGAGAGAGTTGAACTGCATCCGTGATGCTTTGTACGCCTCACGTGCTAATCCTGCTGGGGTTGTATTGCCAGTAAGGACGGGACCATTAGTGGTGCTTACATTTAAGTATGCAGAGCCAGCACTACCGTTTCCTGAGTCAAGGTAAATACCCTGCGCTGCGCTAGTAGAGGTTACAAGTACGTGTAGCTTGTCTTCAGGGGAACCGGTGTTAATACCTACGTTGCCATTTCCGTGAATAAATACTCTATCACCGCCACCAGCTCGTAGCTTCATATATCCACTAGAAAGTGTTGCATTATGAATATATTCTATTGCTCCAGCTGTATTACTGATTGGCGCTCCAAAATAAATTCTACCATAACCAGTGTTTGGAGAAAGTATGTTGATGCCAGTTACACCATTGCTTTCAATTTCAACACCATTCAATGCATAGGCGCTTGCTCCCGAAGATGAGGAATATACGTGCAGTTTAGCGCCCGGACTAGTAGTACCAATACCAACGTTGCCGTCATTTTTAAATCTTACAAGCTCAGTTCCGTTATGCTTTATTATAAGCGGATGGTAACCATTAGGAGCATTTACTTCAAGACCGGCTCCTGTTTGCTGAAGAGTAGAGATTGCATCTACCCCAGCTCTCTTTATACCAATAGTATCTTCAACTGTAAGCTTTGAGGTAGGACTCGTAGTCCCGATACCTACGTTGCCGTCAGTACGAATCGTCATCAGCGCAGTGGCAGTATCAATATCCGTTGTACCGGTAAAGAACTGATGTGCAGGGGTTGTTGATGCTGAGTTGTTGTTGGTATCAGCTAGGTAAAAAACACTTCCAATAGAGCCTAGAGCAAGGCTGTTTGTCCAAGCTGTCTCGTCATAGTCAAAATCAATGAACGTATTTGAAGGATACGTTTCACCGATGATATTGTCAACTCTTATGGTTCCACTAACGTGAAGCGTAGATGCAGGAGCAGTGGTACCAATGCCGACGTTGCCTGTTGGTGTGATAAATAGTCTATCACTACCGGCCGTTGCTAATGCGATAGCTCCTGAAGAATCAGATGCATTTATTCTATGACCAGCATTAAGCCTAGACTGGTTTGTAAAATTACTGAACAGTAGCTGTCTGTCTAAGTTGTTTCCAACTCTAAGGTATGTTATGTCATTAGTTCCTGATAGGAAGTTAACAGTTCCAGTAATATCAAGCTTGTACGTAGGACTAGTCGTACCAATGCCGACGTTGCCCGTACCACTAATACGCATAACCTCGCTATACGTAAGGGTAGTTGGGTTACCACCATACGCTTGAGAGTTAGTAGCTCTCTCAAATGACATAGCAGCATAACCAGTACCGTCATATCTTGACCAAATACGAACAGCACCTGCTGTTGCTCCAATATCGCTAGCTAGCGTTATGTTTGCCCCATAATATGGAGCTCCACCTCCAGAAATAACTGCTGGATGGTATGGATTGAAAAATGCGTTACCTTCAACGTGAAGTTTAGCTCCCGGACTAGTAGTACCAATACCTACATTGCTGCTTGCGTTTATTGTTATTACCGCAGAGCCATTATTTTTTATTTGATATGCTTGATTGGAGCCTGTAAAGTTTAATTGATTACTGCTATAGTCTGTATAATAGCTATCATTATATCTAACTCTAAATATATCTACAGAGCTTCCATCACCTTTAACCTCAAGACGGGCACCAGGACTCGTAGTACCAATACCTACGTCGCCACCCATAGAGAAGTGCATTAGGTCAAGCAAACTTGATGCAGAACTATCGTACCACTGAATACGACCAGCGTTACCAACAGCCCTTACTCTAAATCTATCGTTTGTATCGGTAAAACTATTTGTGTCAACAAAATCAAGAATTGGAGCAGTTGCGGAAATAAGCACTGAGCCTACTGTTATTGTATTTGTTGTAGTAGCCCCACGGTCAGTAACGCTGTCTAGCGTATCGGTTTCCGTATATCCAGTTATATATGTGCTTGTGTCAACAGAAAGAAGTCCATTGGCATCAGCCTTTAAAAAACCAGCGCCATAGTTAGACAGCGTAACGGCTCCTGTAATGTTTGCAGAACCTGTAACTTTTAGTCTATAGTTTCCGGGGTCTGTGCTACCAATAGCAATATTGCCACTATTGATAATAGCCATAGCCTCACGCCAATAAGTACCGCCTACGTTGTTATCCTGAACGTAGAATACCATCTCACCAGCAAAGTCTTCTGCGCTACGGTTGTTCTGTGCAATCTTTATAGCGCCAGAGGTAGAAGCGGTTCCAGTAGATGACTCAATATGGAATTCAGTAGCCTGAGAGGAGCCTTTGATATGGAGGAGTCCATCGGGGGAGGTTTCTCCAATACCTACATTACCGGTGTTATAGTATATGTCATTTCCCGTGGTTGTCCACTGGCTTGCGGTGGATGATGTTATGTAATCAGTGCCCGAAACGGCAGCGACAATTACACCATTAGAATCAACCTTTAATATAGAGCCAGTGCTTATTCCTGAGAGTTTAACTGGACTTAAAAATTTTTGAGACATAACGCTATACTATTCGTCAAAGATACAAAAAAAAAGATGGGGCTTAACCTAAGTCAGCCCCATCAAGCGTTATCCAGACTAAGGATATCAAGGCGATGGACTCAGTCCTTCATAAACAAGTGAGTCACCATTCAGCTTTGCTGCGGAAAGGATAGCGATGTAGTCACCCTCACTAACAGTATTTGCAAACGTGATGGTAACAGTTGAAGTGCTTGGGCGAGCAGTATCAACAAATACCGTTTCAAAAGTTGTAGAATCCACAACCTGAACCATAATACGCTGCGTATTGTAGTCGTGAGTGATGGTGTATGCATTTCCCGTCTTAGAGACAGAATCTTGCGTTGAATCAAGCGTGAACCACTTAGGAGCGCCAAGCAGGTCAGCAACGGTATTTACGTTAGCCTTCTTAATGATACCAGTCTCTCCCGCTGCATTCTCATACATATAGAAGAAGTCCGTACCATCGGGGGTCATCGTATCAACAGTACCGATGTGAAACTTCTGGTCTACAGTAGAGAAGTAGTCGCTTGTTTCATTCCAAATGAACGATACATTGGTATCCGTTCCACGCTCAACTTCAAAACCTGCGTCCTGCGTAGCTGCTCCAGTCTCGTCAGAGTTCAACTTGATGATTGAATCACCGATGTTAACCTCGTTAGAGTTTACGCTAGTGGTAGTACCGTTTACAGTAAGGTTACCAGAGATAACAACCTCAGCGCCACCGAAGGTGATGGTCTCGTTGCTGCTAACGTCTACCGTGCGAGTGATGTTTGGTTGCTCTAGCTGGTTAGCTCCCCACATCAACAGTTTATACTGCGTGAGGTTGTCAGCATTCTTCAACTGTACATCATCGGCATTTACCGTGATACCCGTACCAGCGCCTACAGTAAACGTGCGAGATGCGTCAATAGCACCACCACCGCTCAAACCAGCACCTGCCGTAAGGGTTACGCTGTCGTGCGCTACGTTGCGTGTATGAAGCGTATCAAGAGCAACGTCATCGTTGTTTACGACAATACCAGTTCCTGCGCCAACGGTAAGCGTTACAGAACCGCCTGTACCTCCGCCAGTAAGACCAGCGCCAGCAACAACCTCTTGAATGTCACCCTTGGTGTCAACCCATCCGGTGCCATTGTAGAAGTACATTGTGTTGTCGGTCGTATTGTAGTAAATCTGACCAGCAACAGGAGACGATGGAGCGCCCGCCAAGTTGTGTACCCTGGCATTCTGGAGTTCCAGTTTTCCAAGGTTAATAGAAGATAGATAATTAATAGCCATATCTCGTTAGTTAAAGTATGCCTTGCCACTAAAGGCTCCGACAAAAGTTAATCGCACAGTGCTTGTTGATAAATATTCAACCTCTCCAATTACCACTGTATCTGCTGAATCAACAACAGTTACCGATGGTTTTTTCCCAAGATTGTGAGTTACTTCCCAAACTGATTCAGGAGTAGATTGAGTATATACAAAATGAGAGTCTCCCTTGCCGGAAATAATTCCAGCAATAGATACGTTGCTAGTTGGTTGCGACACGACAGAAAGGCCACCGACGGTTTTATTTACTACGTCTAGTGATACCTGGTCACCGTTAACTATGGAGATGGTGCTCATATCGCTACGTCCTCGTTTATTTTAAAAATACCATAAATCCAGGTTCGAACGACATTACCAAACTTGCTTTGCAAGTCGTATACATAAACGCCAGAATCTTTTGTTTCCATAGCGTCGTACTGACAAGTAATTGTCAAAACGTTTTCAGGGTCCACATCGAAAACAAACTCACCTGTGCTGATTACATCTCCTACAGACGTATCTGTTTCCTTTACGGCCATACGGAATGCGTGAGATGAAACATCCATTGCGTCCCCATTTGCCTCCGTGAAGGTTAGGGAAACGGTAAACGTATCTCCCTTTCGACAGGTGATGTCTACTCGCTTGGCGATATCAAGGTTTACGGAGCTGTTTGCCATAGTGCAAATTTATTAAAATTATCGGAATAAATTGCCTAAGTCCTCCGATTCATCTTGAATTTCTCCGCGAACACCCTGGCGTTGAGAAATCAATTTACTCTGGTCTGCTGTCTGCTTTTTAATGCGGTCATCCTTTCGGTCTTCCTGCATATTATTTAGCTCTTTTTTCATATTTGCAGAAACCTGAGCTGCAGCCTTAGCGTTCTCCCCTTTGATGCTTTCTAGTTGCGCCTTTAGCTGGTATTCAAGTTGTATTTTTTGCATCTCCAGCTGCATTAGCTGAGATTCTACCTGAAGCCTAGACTGAGCCTTCACCTGTTCGATTTGAGAATCTGCTTGCATCTTCGCTTGAGCAGCGGAGGTCTGTGCGTCAATTTGATTCTGAATGTTCTGCTGAGCCTCCTGTTGGCGGCGCTTAATTCGTCTAGAGCGACGTACAATCAACAACCTTTCAGCCTGGTCAATGTCTCGCAATTTACGAATTGCAATTGCATCCTCTAGGTCAATCTCGCCTTGGGCTAGAGATTGCTGAATGTTTTGCTCTAAATACATTTTATCGGTGTCGTCCATTTCTGTTTGAACAACAACACCAAAGTTGTACATAGGAAGCTTCTCAAACTCCTTAATCGTATTCATAGACTCCTTGCCTATTGCCTTTGTGTAGGTCTTATAAAGAACAGAGTCTTTGGGCAGTATTTGAACGCATTTAATGATGTCCTCACAAACCTTTTTATAAAGGACCATAGAGGAGTGCGTAATGTCGTATATGGCGTTATTGGCGGCCGCTAAAGCCTGCTCCCGAACTCCAACAAGCGCCTCACCCTTGGGGGTTGAGCCATCCATAACCTCATTGATTCCTGTTGCATCTCTAATCATACCTAAGTAATGATTATAAAGTGTGACAAGCTCGTTGATGTTTCGAATGGTATTGTTTATCTCTCGAATTGGAGGATTTTGAAATCCGCCCTCTGGGTTCTTTGAGCGGTAATACATAACTCCAGTCTGCTCGTAGATATCTTGAATGTCAAGTGGAGACAACTCCCCACCGTTGCCCAAGGATACGTTAGAAAGACCCTCAATGTCAATCATAATTCCGTCAGGCTTTGCTTTAGCAATTGCCTGCTGAATCTTCAGGTGCGTAATCTGTAATTGGTCAGCGAATCCAACGATACTGCTAACCATAGATTTAGGCATCATACGTCGGAAATTCGTGTAGACGATAGAGTATGATAGTGTTGTTCGTGATATATCGTGGATATTTCTTGGTTGATTATTCTTCTTAGAATACGAAACCAATGCGTCCGCTCCGGGGATATAAATACCTCCATACACGCACATAATATCCATATAGAATGGGTTACGGTCAAATACCGACTGGGTCGGCATCTTATATTCTTCTCCCTTATAATAAAAGCCTATGTTGCCGTACTTAGACTGCTTCTCTTCGTAAATCTGTTGGTCAAGTCCAATGAATTCAAAGTCAAGAACAGTTACTCGGAAGTCGTCATACCCGTATGAGTTTCGCCCAGAAGTTGGGTCATACCACATAGAGTTCAGCTTGCTGGAGTCATTCCCAAATTTACTTTGGTTTGATACAGCAACTTTCTTCCACTCTTCTTCCGTTAGGTTTTTTGCAATTCGCTTTAGGTCAATGATTGACATTTGACGAATTTCACCAGCGTAAACAAGGTCACGCATAGTTGGGTCCTCAGAGTATGAATGAACAATTCCAGATGGGTCAACATATCGCTCTACGATTCCGTGATTTGGGTCGTTTTCCCGTTTAACAGCCGCAACCCCGCATACGACAAGGTCCTCAACCGCACGGCGGAAAACAGAGTCGTTAAAGGAGTTCCACTCTAGGGTTAAGTTTGTTGAAATCTGTGCCGCAATCTCTGCTGCTATCTTTATGTTTGTGTCTAAGAAGATTTCCGCTTCATCGGTGGTGTCCGGCAAGCTGTCAATGTCATCCATAAGCTGAACGCCCATTTGGCGCATCTCCTTTAGGAATTGCTTATTTTCAATTGCAGCCTTGATTCGAGCCTTGCGCTCTTCTTTTTCTGTGCGAGAAATGGTGTCGATAGCGTCAACATTTGGATATGGCTTTCGGGCCAAAATCTTGTTAACTACAATCTTAACGAACTTAGGGACGATTGGAACTGGAGACCAGTCAATGTTCAAAAGTGTTCCATCGTTATTTGTTGGGTCTAGACTGCTAAGAATCTGTTTGTAGATTCGGGTGTCTTGAGTTCCTTGTGCGTAGTCACGGTTTCGTTCGAACTCACGCTGGCGCTTTTGGAAAAGACCCTGCGTGTTGTCAACCCCTCCCCACTGCCCTAGGATAGCCTTGGCGTATTTTTTGCCATAATCGCTTCCGGCCTTTACTAAGGCTGGGGCTGTTGGGTCTGGGAATGACCCTATGTTTTTTTCTGTTGACATATCTTTGTTTCTAAAGCATTTCGCGGAAGAACTCAAATGCAAAGATACGTAAATATACGTTCAATTACATAGAATCCCTAGTCCAGTATTTATGCCGTCTAAAAAATTCTTTTCCTTCGAAGTTGGACAACTTCGGCTTATCTGTTTTTACCTGTGCGGCAAGAAGGGCAAGACCGCTTGAAATTGACAAGTCATATTTGGTACGATTGTTAATCTTAAATGAAATCCAATCTTCTAGCGTTCTGTTTAAATACATATTTCCATAGGAGCCATCTTCTCGCTCCCCAACATATTTGTGTATGTAGGCCTCTATTGACTGGGCGTGAGCCTGAAGTATCTCTTGAGAGTTTGACGGTATACCCTTTGTCTTTGAAGATGATGCGGCGCCACCAAGGTGTTTTGGCCTATCTAGCAAATAGTCTATATATCCCCTTTGCTCGAAGTACCTCGCTATTCCGTACTTGTTGTTCTCTATTAGAATTGGATAGCCAAAGAACACGGCAGCCATAAGGACGTCTTCATAGAATATAGATGCAAGCGGGGGCCTCTCCGCGTACTCTGCTACAAACATATTAGATACGTCGTTCATATTGAACTTGTTGTAAAAGTGACAGGCTCCCTTCGAGCCTCGCCCATCAACCGTAGAATCAAGGTCATATGAGTCACACCCTCCAACTCCCATTTCGGAGTTACCAGGGGACCAATGTCCACTTCGGCCCTTTGCTCTACTGTTTCTCTTGTCCTGACTTTGCATCCAAGACAAATACCACCTTCCTTCGGCGTTGGGCTCCCACAGGACCTCTGTGTCCTTTACTCCGGCGGCCCAGTGGAAATTACCACGAACAACTGGAGACGGATACATCATATCGTTATAATTGACCTGCTCGTATATTTTTCCTAGGTCAAACAGGCTACCCTCAACAGAATCCCTAAAGGCTTCATCTGAAGAAAACGGAAACTGACGAATTACTTCGTTAAGTTCGTTTTTATCGCTCTTTAGTCCGTTGCGCTCATTTTCTAGGTATTGTCTGGCTCCTATGTTTACATACTCTCCATCACTGTTTAGCACAGCCTCTTCTGGGGTGTCTACGATTGGATTCCCGTACTTGTCAAAGAATCCCTCAAGTGCTTCGTATGCTGGAACAAACATACGGTATAACATAGAGCGTGTCCTTCCGTTTGAGTTTCTCTCGGATGGATTGCTATCCAGCCATAAGTCCTTAAACTGCTGACCGCCCTTATCCATAGGATTAACGGTGGAGCCAACCAGGGCTGTTCCAACAACCTTTCTACCAACGATAAGGCAGGTTCTGTTGATTCTCCACGCCTCTCGTATATCCGTTGGCTTTTCCCATTTTCCGGCTTCATCAAGAAACAGCATATACATACGCTCTCCGTCATAGGCGTTGTTCACCGTGTTCCTCCAGTTGATAACCGAGTTCAGCGCCTCTCCCTGTTGGGCGGCCTTATTGCTTTTAGTAATTCTTTGCGAAGGCTCACGAAAGGCCAACTCCATACGCGGGTTTGTTGTTCCATCTTGAATTGGCTTGAAGAAGAACGGGTATGATTTGTACATACGCACAACCTTCTTCATAAATACGTTCTCTTGAGCGTCAGAGCCGGTCTTTGACATAATGCCCAACACCTTGTCTTTTGCTACGGTACCCTCGCTTAGAATCATCGAGGAGGCCATATTGGTGTATCCAGAGCGTCGACACTTAACAAACAACTGCCCAACGCATCTCGGGTCAACCTTACACGCCTCAGCGTGTATGAACAGTTTTCGCTGAAAGTCTAGATAGTTGCCATAAAAAGAGCCATCAATCTTGCTCCACTGCAGCATCATATAATGGTTACCGGTAATGTATGTTGGAACACCGTTATTGTAGAACCACAGCCCCTCTTTTCTCCTTCGGAACTCTTCTTTAATATACGGGAGGAATTTGGACTGAACCTCTTTTGGCTGCTCCATCCACGCATCCATAGTTTTTGTTTTATCAATGGAGTCCGGAACAATGTTTCTGCTCCACATCTGATTCTCTTTGGGGAGGTTGTGGTACAGTATATCCTTGTCGTCTGGCTGGGCCGGCAGCTGAATATATAGGCCGTCAATCTCCACAATCTTTCCAGACGTATTGTTTGGGCAGATGTTTACAATCTCGCTGTCGAATCCTTTAATACTGATTAAACCAGACATTTTTTTTGTAGCTTTACATTAAATTAACATTTGAGCATATGAAAAAATTACTAATCGCACTCTTTATCTTGTCTATCTTGTCCTCTTGTTCTTCCAGCTATGAATTGTCCTACACACACCCATCTTGTTCTGTGGTTGATTGTAACAATTCATCCATTCATAGCCATATTATTTACTAAACTGCTCGGCAAAGCCGGCGGAGAAATCTTTTATATCTTCCATATCCCCGCCATCTCTAATTTCGCTGAGCATATTTTCTACTTCCATACGCATACGGAACATATCCCGACAATCCTGGGCGGTCTGCTTAATTGATTGCAGTTCCGCTTTTCGTGCGGAGCCAGAGATGTCTGGGTCGACAGGTTTTTGAATCTCCTGCACCATAGTGCGAATAGCAGTCTCCATAGCCTCTAGGAAGTCCTGCATCTCGTTTGCCGTGTTGAACTGTCGCTTCCTACCCATTTTTCTTATATAAAATGTCGTTTGGCTTCATACGAAAAACCTCATCTCCGTTTGGCAGCTTGATTCGGTAGTCTGAATTCTTTGAATATCCGACCAAATCACCCTTTTTGAGCTCAAGTTCATCAGTTCCGGTGCCCTCGCAGTATACTTCTGCCTCTTGGCTGTCTTCTTTTGTCTTGTATCCAAGAAAAAGTCCAGATTTTGAGGCCTGTTCCTCTTGTTTTTGGCTCACGGCGCGCAGGAAGACCCAGTCGCCAAGCATCTTAACCTCTCCAGAGGGGGAAATGGCCGCATAGGCCTGCCCCTGGTAGTTTTTTGGGTCATATGACACCTTCACCACGTCGCCATCCACCCTATACTTATCCTTTTCTTGGTTGATATGGTGGTGGAAAATAAGCAAATCGCCGATTTCGGCGTCGGTTCCAAATTTCTGAGGTGTAGCAACTATTTCTGCATACGAAATTCGGCCTTCAAAGTCGTCGAAGCGCATATCCTTGGCGAGCGTTAGCGAGCCAACTTTAAATTCTTCCTCGAATGGCTTCTCCAACTTTACAAAAAAGTCGTATAAAGGTCGCATACTAGAAGTTTATGTCAAACTCAATCATTGTAGGCGCACCAGATACCTGCTTCCAAAGCACAATATTGCCTTTTTGGTCTTCTGTGTAGATAAGGTAGCGCTCAATCCCGTATAGGGACAGTGCTCGCTCGTCTAGTTCTACTGCGCA
>Ga0208304_10000637_pt1 | contig 18385 bp, 16 predicted proteins | sample ColrivemetaGS713_FD_187603 | JGI IMG/M metagenome (GOLD analysis project Ga0208304, IMG submission 187603) | Estuarine microbial communities from the Columbia River estuary - Flood tide ETM metaG S.713 (SPAdes) (version 2) | ecosystem: Environmental > Aquatic > Marine > Intertidal zone >... | reverse complement strand
CTTGAAACATTGAGATGAATTTCATAGTTTCAAAAATCATGCTACAAAATTAAAGCTTAGTGAAAGTTAAAAAGCTGATAGATATCATATCCATGATTAAACTACTAAAACGTTTTAGTATAGGTATATAACTGAACATCAATTAATAAAATCGTTTTTCACTTAGTTTAAATGAAGGTTTTAAATAAGGAAATTGGGTGAAATATTCTTTAATTTTAAAGGGATTTAATTGTTTTTACCTAATAATAACTCTTTATTAAATCATAACCATTGTATCATTTCAAAAAATTTTACATATCATTTCGAAGAAATTAAACATTTGTTGTTTTTCCATGAAGTAAGAGTTTCCGGTAAAATAATTTCTCCTCTACAATTCAAATAATTACCAAAGTTATCTTTTTTAATAATTTTTAAATCACCCTTTTTAATGATATTTACAACCTTATAAACGAGCCCTTCTTTAGATCGACTATCACCCTTAAAAGAAAGTTTTAAACCAACTTTATTATTAAATAAATCCATTTTTTTTGAAGCAAAATCTGGACGTAAACCTTCTTCAAAACCACTCTTTTTAAATGTTTTATAATTTGCTCTTTCATATGCTCTACCCAATGAACGAGCAGCATTCCTCCCAATTTCCTGATGTAAAATGGCCATCCAATATGCGTGCCTAAATGCATCAACTTGTCCGCCTACTTTATCTTTATCTAACAAATTGGTATTTGCAATAGAGTCAGATAATTTTTTTACTTCTGTAGATAATAAATAGGCCTTTTTTACTTTAAACGGATGCAATAAAGCCCACTTTTTAAGTGGTCCAGACTGCTTTTTAAATAATTCCCAATTAGATTGTGCATTAATTTGCATACTCAATATTACAAACACAATTAGCAATTGGAATTTTTTCATTATTTTATTTTACTTCAAATTCTTTTTTAACATCTTTTATTTTTACAAAATAGTTTCCTTTAGGTAAATAATAAACATTGTTTTTAGCCTTTTCTATTTTAATATCTTTTTTATTAAAATAACTTTTTATACTTTTTTCAGAAGTTGACATATCAAAGTCAAAATAATTAAAACCTTTATCCGCTTTTACTGAAAAACTATTTAATTTTGAATCATCTTCTGCTAAAATCTCCAAAATATGTTCTCCAGAATCTGATACATAAAAAGGAATTGTTACACTAGGTTCGTTTGGCTTAGACCATTGGCTCCAGCTATTTCCCCAACGAGAAGAATATCTAATAGAAGGTATTTCAAAAATTGCAATTGGTTTTGTTTTAATAGTATTAAATTCTTGTAGCGCAGCAATATTTGCTTTATAAATTGAGCGTCCGTGAGTACCAATTACCAAATCTTTTGCTTCATTTTGTATTACCAAATCGTGCACAGCAACTTTTGGTAAACCATTTGAAAACAACTGCCAAGTTTCACCTCTATTAAATGAAACAAACACCTCATTATCAGTTCCTAGGTATAATACATTTTCATCAGTTGGATCTTCTTTTATAACATTAATAGGGTAATTTGGCAAATTACTAATTAAACTTTTCCAAATTTTCCCTTTGTTTTCACTTACAAAAACATATGGTTTAAAATCATCATTTCTATAACCGTTTAGGGTTACATATACTCTTTCCTTTTCGTGTTGAGACGCAATTACTCTTGAAACCCATAAACCCTGTGGTAAATTATCTGAAATTCTTGTCCAATTTGCACCACTATCTTCAGTTAAACTAACATAGCCATCGTCACTTCCAGCATAAATAAATCCAAATTTAAATGGGCTTTCAGAAATGGAAGTTAAAGTTCCATAAGGTACATTTCCAATTTTTCCACCAGTTGTTAAATCTTCTGAAATAACTTCAAAATTTTCACCTTTATCCATGGAGCGCAATAATTTATTAGCACCCATATACAAAATATCTTGATTGTGGTCAGACAATAAAATAGGTGTTTGCCAATTGTATCGATATGGAGAGTCTCCTAATTCGTGCTTTGGATGTATACTTAAATAATCTTCCGTTTTTAAATTCACTCGGTAATAATACCCAAATTGAGAGCCCGAATACACAATGTTATTGTCTCTTTTATCAATTTGAACTTGCATACCATCACCTCCACCTATACTTTTATATGGATAGTCCCCACTACTCTCCCATCTTTTTGAAGCAATATAATTACTTGGCCCAAACCAAACTCCATTATCTTGCAAACCCCCATAAATATTATAAGGTTTTTGATTGTCTACATTAATATAGTAGAACTGCCCGACAGCTGGGGAATTATTTTTAGTCCAATTCTCACCATCATCATAGGTAATATTTAAACCTCCGTCATTTCCATTTAGTAAATGACCTTCTACTTTAGCATTTACCCAAAGAGCCTGATGATCTGAATGAACATTTTCTTTTCCAATTGAATTAAAAGTTTTCCCCGCATCATCAGATTTTAATAAAGGAACACCACCAACGTATATTTTATTTTCATTTGAAGTGTTAACAGCAATTACACCAAAATAATAACCGTAAGAACTATAAACTCCATCTAAATAATCTTTATGAGTTTTGCTCCAAGTTTTACCTCCGTCCACAGATTTATAAACCTCGGCACCAATTACTTCAGAATTTAACAATACAAAATTTGCGTCCTCTAAATAAGTAGCTAAATCACTTGGTTTAATTTTATCTTTTATAATTGATTTTTTTACAAATCCTGCGTTATATTTTTTATCAAAACCATTGTCTTTTAAATAGTCATTTAAACTATTATCATCTAATTTCAAAAAATCATCTTTTGACATTTTTTTGAAATCATCTTTCTGTAAGCCATCTGCCTTCTTTTTTTCCTTTTCTGACCTCATAAACTGGTTATCTAACAAAGCATAAACAACATCATTACTAAAAGTTGCTAAACCAATTCTCCCAACTCCACTTCCAGTGGGGAACCCACTTTTATCATCAGTTATCTTCGCCCAAGTAGAACCTGCATCAATACTTTTATAAATTGCAGAACCTTCCCCATTACCTTCAAAATTCCAAGCTTTTCTATTTCTTTCCCAAGAACCAGCATACAAAATATTTGCATCAGTTGGCGATACACTTATATCTATAATACCCGTATTTTCGTTTATAAATAAAACATTTTTCCAAGTTTTCCCACCATCTGTAGTTTTAAAAATACCTCGTTCTGAATTCGGAGTATATAAATTACCAATAACACCAACAACAACTTCATCTGGATTGTTTTTATTAATAACAATTCTCCCGATATGCTGTGAATTTGTTAAACCAACATTTTGCCATGTTTTTCCTTTATCTGTACTTTTTAAAATACCAATTCCAGCATATGATGAACGCGAAGAATTGCTTTCACCTGTACCTATCCAAATAGTCCCTTTATTCCAATCAACGGCAATATCACCCATATTCTGTGTTGGTGCATTTTCAGTTACTGAAGTAAACGATGTACCATTATTATTTGTATACCATAAACCACCTGAAGCATAGGCAGCATAAAATTCATTTGGGTTATTTAAGTTTACATCTACATCTACAACACGACCGCTCATAATTGAAGGTCCAATATTAGTAAATGGTACATTTTTAACTAAAGAATTTTGCGCATTTATTCCGATAAAAAGAAATAAAAAGCTAATAAGAAAGGTTAGTTTTTTCATTTTAAATTTGCGTTATGTTCAATATAATATTAGAATGTATAAAAATACATTTAACTCAAATTTAATAATATAAATGTGAAATAAACAGCAACTATTTAAAAAAAATCTAATTTTTAAAAATTAGATTGGTGCAGTGCCAAAAAAGGTGTTTTTGAATAATAATTAAGGGCTTCACTTTTTGGCCTGAATAAAATTTGTTCAAGTAAATTTAAATTTTTTGCAGCTAAAACTATTAAATCAATTTGATTTTTATTAATAAATTGCTCTAAGGACTCTTCAAGCTGTTCGCTAATTTCAGAATGAAAACTATGCTGTTTATCAGTAAAATAATCATGTAAAGTTTCTTTATTCCAAACCTGCTCTTTATTCAGCTTTTCTTTATTTTTGCATAAATATAAAAAACGAACTGAAGCATTGTTATAACTAGATTTACTAGTTATATAATGTAGTAGTTTTGCTTCATAAAAATTGGTAAAATCTGTTGGAAATGCAATTTCATTCACCCCTTTAAAAACAGCTTTTTCAGGCACTACTAAAACAGAACATTTTACTTTTGTAATTACTTCTTCAGAAACGGAATTTCTAAATATTTGTCCTTTAGAAAGTATATCATTAGAGCCAATAACAATTAAATCTATCTTTTTTTCCTTTATTTGATTTCTAGTAGCTTCAACAATATTATTTTCATCAACAATTGGAATAAAAGAATGAGTGCCTTTTCTTTTTAAAAAATTTATTTTTTCAATTAATGAATCTAATTTTCTTTTTTGATCTCTTTTATTTACAACTTGAGCTAATTCAACTTGATTATTTATTCCACCAACAAGTTCATTTTCGAATCGATTTGCTGCATTTAGTAAATAGAAATTACATTCCTCATTTTGAAATAAGCCAAGTGCATACACAATTGAATTCCAAGATTTATCAGAAAAATCAGTTAAAATTAATATGTTTTTCATTACTACTATTATTGATACAAACATAAATAATGCTGTATTAATAATAAATGACATAAATCAGTGAAATATTGTAATACTTTAAAGGGTCTTTAACAATAAACCTTGAAAAAAATCAGTAAATAGCTTCTAATTTCTCTATATCAATAATTCTAATATTTCTACCTTCTATTTCAATTAACCCTTCTTTTTTTAAGTCAGTTAAAGTTCTAATTAAACTTTCAGTAGCAATACCAGCTACACCAGCTAAATCACGACGAGAAATATTAATATTATCAGACGGCTTATGCCTCATTTTTTCAGCAAATTTTAGGATGGTTTTGGCAGTTTTTCTGCGCATAGAACCGTAAGCCATTTGCAATAATTGGTCTTTAACTTCTGTAAGGTTTTCACTTATTAATTGAAAAATTTCTAAGGATAATTTATAGTTGTTTTTTAAAATATCTAGCACTGTACTTTTAGGAACAACCATAATTTCTACTTTCTCCATTGCAATTGCAGATTCATAATTTCTTGCATCATTAAAAATGGCTGAAAAACCAAAAAAATCATCATCTTTATTAATATTTATTATAAGTTCTTTACCAAATTCATCAATTTTCACCCCCTTAATTTTCCCCTTATACACAAGATGAACATTGTTCGAATTTTCTTGTTCTTTATAAATGATTGCTCCTTTTTTATAAACTTTAGACATACCAAAATCACAAAAATAATTTTTTAGATCGTCTAAATCGTTAATATTATCATATAAACCTTTAGGTTTTTCGAGAGTTTCTTTAATATTTAAAGCTTCATTTAATAGAACTGCTTTTGCCAATCTGCTTTCTATAGCACTTAATAAAAGTTCTTCTTCAACTGGTTTGGTTAAGTAATCATCAGCTCCTAAATCCATTCCTTTTCTTATGTCTTTTATTTCTGTTCTTGCAGACATGAAAATAAATGGAATTTTTTTAGTTTTTTCTTCTTCAGAAAGTAGTTTAAATACATCGTAACCGTCTAATTCTGGCATCATTATATCGCAAATAATTAGATCTGGAAGCATAATTCTAGCTTGTTCTAAACCTCTTTTTCCATTTGCAGCTGTTACTACTTTATAGTTTTCCAATTCTAAAATTTCTGCTGTCGTTTCTCTTAAAATTGTGTCGTCTTCAATTAACAATATTGTTTTCATTTGTCTATATTATTTATTTTTTACGGTCATACCTAGACTCCTCTCTACACATGCATACTGTTCGCTATTAGCCTTCCGCTGGATGATGGACTTTTTAGCATGTTCGTTTCATTTTTTATTAATTATTGGTAATTCAACAATAAAAGTTGATCCTTCATTAAAAATACTTCTAAATTTTATAGTTCCTCCTAAACTTTCCAAATGACTTTTTATAATATTCAGCCCAATTCCAGTTCCTTGATTTGTTAATGCGTTTTCAGCTCTAAAATATCTGTTAAAAATATACTTTTGGTCTTTTGGTGGAATTCCAATTCCTTGATCTTTTATTTCAAAAACAATGCTGTCGGAACTCGGATTAATTTTAAAATCTATTTTTGTGTTTTCAGGAGAATATTTAATGGCGTTGTTTAATATGTTTGATAATATTAATTCTAATATTCTTTCATCTTGGTATAAATCCAAATTATCAATATTTTTTGGATACATAATATGTTGCCCATTTTTTAACATTAAGTTAGCATTGTAAATTACCTCATTAACAACTTTGCTTAATTTAAAACTGCTAAATTTATACTTAACTTTCCCTGATTCTAACCTTTCAACAGATAAAAAATCATTTAAAATACCATCTAAATAATGCACTTTATTTTTAATGGTTAGTAAATGCTTTTCTCTGTTTTCCTGCATTTCAGTTTTTTTGTACTTCCCAACTAAAACTGCTGCATTTAACATGCCGCTTAAAGGTGTTTTAAACTCGTGTGATACTAAGGATAAAAACTTGGTTTTTAGCTCATTCAGTTCCTTTTCTTTTTTTAAAGCTTTTCTTAATTTAGTTTCTGCTTTTACACGTTTTTCTATTTCATGCTTTAAATTAGCAACAGTATTATTCAGTTCTATTGTTCTTTCAGAAATTTTCCCTTCTAACAAAGCATTTAATTCCATAATTTTAGCTTCCGATTTTTTACGAGCTGAAACGTTTATAACAATAGACATTACATACTTTTTTTTATCAATAATAAATGGGTTTAGCCCTACCTCAACTGGAAAATTATTTCCAGTTTTATGAGCTCCAAACAATTCACTATTTTGGCCCATTTTCCTTGCAGAAGATTTTTTGTAAAATGAATTAAAATGCGCACCGTGACCAGCACGGAAATTTGTAGGAATTAAAATATCTAAATGCTGATTTTGAATTTCATTTTTAGTATAGCCAAACATTTCTTCGGCAGCCGAATTACTTGCAACAATTGTTTGATTTTCATCTACAACAATTACACCTTCTGAAACCCCTTCGAACAGCACATTAAAAACAAATTCATTTTCATGAAATAAATTTAGCAATGTTATATTTTTTTAGTTTTTAGTATTTTCGAAAATACTAAAAATTTATGAACTCTAATATTAATTTAACGCTAAAAAATAAACCTTTAAAAATATTTTTAGTTAATACGTCTTAGTCATTGTTGAAGGCACTACAATAACATAATCGGCTTTTAATTTATTTTCTTTATTAAATTTTTTAATATTTTCTTGCTCAACTACACTTACCGTTATTATTTTTAAATCACTATTCCCTCTTTTTAAATACCAATTAATACCTTCATAATCGTCTGAATGGTATGAGCCGTTGTAATGAATAAATAACCTATTTTGTTCTCTATTCTTTAAAATAAAATTACCCATAGTTGCATCTTTAACAGCTTGTGCTTTTGGTAAATTTTCACCCCCATGACCACCCATCATTTCTTTCATTTTAACATATCCAGGCAAAGTTGCATCGTAAGCAATTGGTAATGGTGCAATCCAAGTTTTTTCTTCAACAGAAAGTGTATCTAAAACTTCAAAACCTCCTCTAAAAACCAAACTCGCATATTTTCTAGGAATATTAGTTGCAATAAATTTCACTTTTTCATTTTTTGCAAAATCTACTAAAGGCTTATAATCTGTAGGGTAATTATTCCATAATCTCGCAACCGTATCAAATGCTTTTTGGTCTATTTTATCTGCCAAATAATCATTTAACTGAGTTTGATTATCTGCTTCAAACATTTCGGCTCCTAAGGTTAAGCTTCTTAACTTACTTAAATCCTTGGTGGTTTCAAATTGCAACCAATGTACAATTGGGTTATTATGATGTTCACCAAATAAAACAATATCCGTTTTACTCATGTTACGAATCATTTTTTTATAGGAAACTTTACTGCCTTTTGAGTTGTACAATTTATAAGCAGGTTTATTTTGTGAATAAATTACACTCGAAAATGTAACTGCCAGGAGAAATACTATTAGTTTTCGCATAAATAATATTGAATTTATAAGGTTTCGTTCTCAACAAATTTATAACTTTGTTACTAATTATTACAATTATTTCTTAATAATGAAATAATAGACTTAATATTATCCTATTTATTAAGATTTAGATAACTTAAAAAACATATTTAAAATGAAATATCTTCCAATAAACAATCACCTTTTTATAAAAAATAGAGCAAAATTTACAGCTCAAATGAAACCAAAATCTCTGGCGGTTTTTAATTCTAACGATACTTTTACAACAGGTGCAGATAGCACACTTCCATTTGAGCAAAGCAGAGACTTGTTCTATTTAAGTGGAGCTGACCAAGAAGAAAGTATTTTAGTGCTTTTTCCAGATGCAATAGATCCAAACCACAAAGAAATTTTATTTTTAACTGAAACAAGTAAGTTAATTGAAATTTGGTACGGTGCTAAATATTCTAAAGAAGAAGCAATAAAAGTATCAGGAATTAAAACTATTTATTGGCTATCTGAATTCGATAAAGTTTTTTACGACTTAATGACCGAAGCTGAATCTGTTTATTTTAATACCAATGAACATTACAGACAATCTGTAGTTTTAGAAACACGCGAAGATCGATTTATTAAAAAATGTAAACAAGATTTTCCAGCACACAAATGGGAAAAAAGTGGACAAATAATGCAACAAATAAGAGGCGTAAAAGAGCCTGAAGAAGTTGAACAAATGCAAACTGCTTGTGATATTACTAACAATGGTTTTAGACGTATTTTACCTTTTGTAAAACCTGGTATAATGGAATACGAAATTGAAGCTGAATTTATGCATGAGTTTTTAAGAAGTCGTTCTAAAGGTTTTGCATATACACCAATAATTGCTTCCGGATATAGTGCTTGTGTGTTGCATTATATAGAAAACAATAAAGCTTGTAAAGATGGTGATATGCTTCTATTAGATGTTGGTGCCGAATATGCAAATTATTCTAGTGATATGACACGTACAATTCCTGTAAATGGTAAATTTTCCAAAAGACAAAAAGAGGTTTACAATGCCGTTTTAAGGGTTAAAAATGAAGCTACAAAAATGCTTGTTCCTGGTGAATATTGGGCTAATTATCATAAAGAAGTTGGAAAATTAATGACTTCAGAATTACTTGGTTTAGGATTAATTTCTAAAGCTGATGTGCAAAACGAAGATCCAAATTGGCCAGCATATAAAAAATATTTTATGCATGGTACTTCTCACCATTTAGGTTTAGATACCCACGATTATGGTGCTTTAAAAATGCCTATGGAAGCCAATATGGTTTTTACAGTTGAGCCTGGTATTTATATTCCTGAAGAAAATATGGGAATTAGAATTGAAGACGATGTTGTAATTCAAAAAAATGGTGTTCCATTTAACTTAATGCGCAATATCCCTATTGAAGTTGAAGAAATTGAAGATTTAATGAATTCTTAATTTTTAGAATTAAAAAACTCGAATCAAATGATTCGAGTTTTTTTAACCAAAAAATTTATTCATAGTAATTTATGAGTTTGCATATTCAAAAACGTAACTATTTAAACGTTTAAGCGCTGTAATTTTATCGTTTGTGTTTACTAAAAGTGAAATATTATTATTACTTCCTCCATAAGAAATCATTCTTACAGATATATCTTGCAATACTTTAAATAATCGATGTGTTTCGCTATGTCTAACAACTAAATGCCCAACCAAACAGATAATGCTCTGATTACTATCTACTTCAACCAAAGAGAATTTCTCTAATTCTTCAACAATGGAAGACAAGTTACTAGCATCATCTATTGTTAATGAAACTGCAATTTCTGATGTAGTAATCATATCAATTGAAGTTTCATATTTTTCAAAAATTTCAAATACTTTTTTCAAAAAACCATGTGCCTGCAACATTCTAGCCGATTTAATTTTAATGGCTGTAATTCCATCTTTAGCCGCAATGGCTTTTATTCCTTCGCCCTCATAATCTTGAGAAATTAATGTTCCGTAAGAATCTGGATCCATTGTATTTTTTAAACGTACAGGGATATTAGCTTCACGTGCTGGCATTACCGTTTGAGGATGCAATATTTTTGCTCCAAAATACGCTAACTCAGCTGCCTCATCAAAAGATAAATTCGAAATTGCGTGTGTGTTTTCTACACATCTTGGATCATTATTATGCATTCCATCAATATCAGTCCAAATTTGAACTTCATCTGCGTCCACAACTGCTCCAATAATGGTAGCAGTATAATCACTACCTCCACGTTGTAAATTAGCAACATTCCCAACCGCATCTAAACAGATAAAACCTTGAGTAATATAAATTTCAGCTGGCAAAGCTTCGTCAATTATACGTTGTAAATTTTGTTTTATATAAAAATCATCTGGCTCATTTGCTTTATCAATGCGCATAAAACTTAAAGCAGGTAATAATCTAGCATTTACACCTTCTTGGTTTAAGTATTTTGTAAACATAAATGTTGACATCAATTCTCCTTGAGAAACAATTCTATTATATAATAACTCATTATGTTTTTTTGAAGTAAACAATGTTAGTAACTCAAACACACTGTCAATGTAATTTCCTACTTCTTGTTTTAATTCAGAAGTTTCGAATAACTCATCTATTACACCATTATATTTAGCATGTAAATTTTCAATTTTTTCAACTGCATTTTCAACTAAATTATTTTTAATTAAATCAGATATTTCTACCAGAGCATTTGTAGTTCCAGACATAGCAGAAAGTACAACTATTTTTTTATCTCCGTCTGTTATTAATTCTTTAACACGTTTTATGTTTTCAATAGAACCAACAGATGTTCCTCCAAATTTTAATACTTTCATTTTTGTTATTTTAGTGGCACAAAATTAAAATCATTTTCAACTTTATATGTATAATTAAAAAATATACACTAATTTTGCACAAACTGTTAACTATTTAACACTATGAGAACGATAGCCACCTGTGTAGAAGAAATTTTAGTTTCTCAGCCATTTTTAGAAGATGCGCTTACCAGAAACATTTTAAACTATAGTGCTTTAGCTGAAGAACTTAGAGACCCTATTTCTAAAATGTTAAGAAAGCCAGTAAAATCTGGAGCCATTATGATGGCGCTTCGCAGATACAGTCCGCCTAAAGAAATGGCTAATAAAATAAAACTAAACAAGGTTTTACAAAATTTAGGTGATATAACTGTACGCTCAGATTTGTCTGATTATACTTTTAAAAATTCAAGTTCTTTAATAAACAGCCATTTAAAAACTTTGGAAATCATTAAAGATGATCCGCATATTTTTTACACTTTTACACGTGGTGTTCACGAAAGTAATGTACTAATTACAACAGCCTTAAAATCTGAAATTGAAGATTTCTATAAAGATGAATTTTGTACTTCTGTTCAAGACCATTTGTCTGCAATTACAATAGGTTTACCAAAAGAAAATACTAAAATTGCAGGATTGTATTATCAGTTTTTTAAACGTTTGGCTTGGGAAGGAATTTCATTATATGAAGTGGTTTCAACAACAAATGAATTTACAATTTTAGTTGAAGATGAAGTTGTTGACAAAGCTTTTTCTGCCGTAAAAGGTTTAAAAAACTAAACTTTATTCAAAATATTTATATTTGAAGTATGCATATATTTCATAAAAATACAAAGGTTTGTTTTTCAGATATTGGAAAAGGAAGTGCCGTTGTTTTACTACATGGCTTTTTAGAAAATAGCGCTATGTGGGATGCAATTGCAAGTAAACTTTCTAAAAAATACAGAGTTGTTTGTATCGATTTATTAGGACACGGGCAAACAGAAAATCACGGCTATATCCATGCTATGGAAGATCAAGCAACTATGGTCAAAGCTGTATTAAATAGTTTAAAACTTCGAAAATATATACTTGTTGGGCATAGTATGGGTGGTTATGTTGGGTTGTCATTTGCAAAATTATTTCCAAATAATATGAAGGGAATTTGTCTTATGAATTCCACTGCCCTACCTGATTCTGACGAAAAGAAAATAAATAGAGACCGAGCAATTGTAGCGGTAAAACAAAATCATAAAACCTTTGTTAGAATTGCAATTCCTATGTTGTTTTCAGAAAAAAACAGAGCAATATTTACTTCTGAAATTAAGGAAATAACTAATGAGGCACTAAAAATTACGCCTCAAGGAATAATTGCTGCTTTAGAAGGAATGAAAATAAGAGAAGACAACACTTCAATTTATAAAAGTGCTAATTTCCCAATTCAACTAATTATTGGGAAACAAGATCCTGCTTTAGATTACAATTCATTAATTCAACAAACCAAAAACACAAATGTTCAAGTTGTTGAATTTCCTGATGGACATATGAGCCATATTGAAAATAAAGATGAATTGATTGCAACTTTAACTGCTTTTATAAAATATTGTACATAAAAAAATACTGTCATTGCTGTGAAAACAGGAATTTCAACCAAAATATTTAAAAATCAAAAGATACCTGCCTGCGTTGGTATAACATGGAAGGATTAAAAAAATTACTTCTCCGATAAAGCATTCCAACCTTGAGCAGTTAATTTAATTTGCTGTCCAGCTCTAGTTACTAAATTTGCACCAATAGATTCATCAGTAATATGACCAATAACTGTTAAATGTGGATTTCCTTTTATTTTCGGAAAATCTTCTTGAGAAATAGTAAACAACAATTCGTAATCTTCACCACCACTTAATGCAATAGTTGTACTATTTAAATCGAATTCTTCACAAGCTGAAATAACCTGAGGATCTAACGGAATTTTTTCTTCATATAAATTACACCCAACTTTAGATTGCGTACAAATGTGTAATATTTCAGAAGAAAGTCCATCCGAAATATCAATCATGGCAGTTGGTTTTACATCTAAATCTTTTAGCAATTTCACAATATCTTTTCTGGCTTCTGGCTTTAATTGTCGTTCAATTAAATAAGAATATTCCGATAAGTCTGGTTGAGAATTTGGATTTACTTCAAACACTTTCTTTTCACGTTCTAAAACTTGTAAACCTAAATAAGCAGCACCCAGATCACCAGTAACAACCAATAAATCGTTTGGCTTTGCGGTATTTCTATAAACAACTTGTTCTTTTTTAACTTCACCAATAGCAGTGATACTAATTAGTAAACCTGTAACTGATGAAGTTGTGTCACCTCCAACTAAATCAATATTATAAGTTTGGCAAGCCGTATAAATTCCTTCATATAATTCTTCAATAGCTTCTAAAGGAAAACGATTGGAAACTGCAATAGAAACCGTAATTTGCGAAGCAGTTCCATTCATAGCATACACATCAGATAGATTCACCATTACAGCTTTATAGCCTAAGTGTTTTAACGGCATATAACTTAAATCAAAATGTACACCTTCCACTAACAAATCTGTAGTAACTAAAATTTGCTTGTCATTTATAGCTAAAACAGCAGCATCATCCCCAACACCTTTTATGGTTGATTTATGCTGAATATTAAAATTTTTAGTTAAATGGTTTATTAATCCGAATTCACCTAATTCAGACAAACTTGTACGCGCTTGGTTTTTATCTTCTATCATTTTGCAAAGATATAGCAATTCTTAAAATTAAATTTAGGAATTAATTTTCGAAATCAATCAATTTCATAAAAGGATTGATTTTAATTAAAAACTTCTATAAGAATACTTGAACTATTGATATTACTGATTATACAATCAATATTATTCATATTAAAATAATTCGATAAGTCAATATTTGTACCTATATTTGCACTTATTTAGAATTAATCTATTTAAGCAATTATGATAAAAGTTTCAGATATAGCAAAAAAGAAAGTTATAGAGCTTATGACTGATGATGGCTTTAACCCAGCTGTTGATTTTGTAAGAGTTGGTGTTAAAAGCGGTGGTTGCTCAGGACTTTCATATGAATTAAAATTTGACAAAGAAAACCAAGATGAAGATAAAGTTTTTGAAGACAATGGTATAAAAGTTATAGTTGACAAAAAAAGCTTTTTATATTTGGTAGGCACAACATTAGAGTATTCTGGCGGATTAAACGGAACAGGTTTTGTTTTTAACAATCCTAATGCGCAACGCACTTGTGGATGTGGGGAATCGTTCTCACTTTAGTTGTAAAGTTGAAAGTTAAAAAGTTTGAAAGTTTATGGCAAAATTAAGTTCTTTTGAAGATATAATTGCTTGGCAAAAAGCAAGAGAATTAAACAAAGTCATTTATTCTATTACAAATAATAACACAAACTTTTTTAAAGATTACGGTTTAAGAGATCAATTGAGAAGAGCATCAGTTTCAATTTCTTCAAATATTGCTGAAGGATTTGAACGAGAAACAACTAAAGAGTTTATACGTTTTCTATACATAGCAAAAGCATCTGCTGGAGAATGCAGGTCTCAAATTTATTTAGCTTATGATTTAGATTATATAACTATTGAAGAATTTAATAACTTAAAAAATAAAATAAGTGAAGTTTCAAAGTTAATAAGTGGATTTATCAAATATTTAAATTCAACTTTATAAACTTTCAACTTTAAAACTTTAAAACTTATGAGTAAATTTACTGAAGACGATTTAAAAAAAGAACTAGAAACTAAAGAGTACGAATACGGTTTTTATACTGATATTGAGGCTGATAAATTTCCTGTAGGTTTAAATGAAGAAGTTGTTATTGCAATTTCTAAAAAGAAAAATGAACCTGAATGGATGACTTTATGGCGCTTAGAAGCCTTCAAAATTTGGAAAGAAATGAAAGAACCAGATTGGGCAAACGTTAATTATGAAAAACCAAAATTTCAAGATATTAGCTACTATTCTGCTCCAGTTCAAAAACCAAAATTAGACAGTTTAGATCAAGTTGACCCTGAATTATTAAAAACTTTTGAAAAACTAGGTATTTCAATTGATGAACAAAAACGTTTGTCAAATGTCGCTGTTGATATTGTGATTGATTCAGTTTCTGTAGCTACAACATTCAAAAAAACATTGAATGAAAAAGGTATTATTTTTATGCCAATTTCAGAAGCAATTCAAGAACATCCTGAATTAGTTAAAAAATATTTAGGAACCATTGTTCCAAAAACAGATAATTTTTATGCTGCATTAAATTCAGCTGTTTTTTCTGATGGATCATTTTGCTATATTCCAAAAGGTGTGACTTGTCCCATGGAATTATCAACCTATTTTAGAATTAACGAAGGTGGAACAGGACAATTTGAACGCACTTTAGTAATTGCCGATGAAGGAAGTTATGTGAGTTACCTGGAAGGTTGTACAGCGCCCGCACGTGATGAAAATCAATTACACGCTGCGGTTGTAGAGTTAATTGCTTTAGATGATGCTGAAATTAAGTATTCAACAGTTCAAAACTGGTTTCCTGGCGATAAAGAAGGAAAAGGTGGGGTTTATAATTTTGTAACTAAACGTGGTTTGTGCGAGAAAAATGCTAAAATTTCTTGGACCCAAGTTGAAACAGGAAGTGCGGTTACCTGGAAATACCCAAGTTGTGTTTTAAAAGGTGATAACTCGGTAGGAGAATTTTATTCTATTGCAGTTACCAACAATTATCAACAAGCAGATACTGGCACAAAAATGATTCACTTAGGAAATAATACCAAAAGTACAATTATTTCTAAAGGAATTTCAGCTGGACATTCGCAAAACTCATACAGAGGTTTAGTGCAAGTTGGAGCAAGAGCAAACAATGCCCGTAATTTTTCGCAATGTGATTCTTTATTAATGGGAAATAAATGTGGTGCACATACATTCCCTTATATTGAAGCAAAAAATAAAACTGCTCAAATAGAACACGAAGCAACAACAAGTAAAATTGGTGAAGATCAATTATTTTATTGTAATCAGAGAGGTATAGATACTGAAAAAGCTATTGCCTTAATTGTAAACGGATTCAGTAAAGAAGTACTTAATAAATTACCAATGGAATTTGCAGTTGAAGCACAAAAATTACTAGAAATAAGTTTAGAAGGAAGCGTTGGATAAGATGGAAAATAACAAGGTAATAATAGTAGGCTCTTCCAGAAGTAATGGAAACACTTCAAAAGTTATTTCTACTTTTTCAGAAAAAAACAATATTGATGTAGTTAATCTAAACGATTACACCATTTCATACTATGATTATGAAAGTAAAAATTTAGATGATGATTTTTTACCACTCATAAAATCAATTATTAAAAAGTACGATACACTTATTTTTGCGACACCAGTTTATTGGTATAATATGAGTGGAATTATGAAAGTCTTTTTTGATAGATTTTCTGATTTAATTAGAGTAGAAAAAGAAGAAGGAAGAAAGTTAAGAGGTAAAAATATGTTTGTAATTTCAAATTCGCATGATGATAAAATTGATACAAGTTTTTACATCCCTTTCCAAAAATCAGCCGATTATTTAGGTATGAATTATACCGGAGAAATCCATTTTAATGCTGATAAAGTTAAAGAATTAAACAATATAGAATTAACACAACTATAAAATGCTTACTATAAAAAATTTACACGCAAGTATCAACGATAAAGAGATTTTAAAAGGAATAAATCTTGAAATAAAAGCAGGTGAAGTTCACGCAATAATGGGTCCAAATGGCTCTGGGAAAAGCACACTTTCAGCTGTAATTGCAGGAAAAGAAGAATATGAAGTTACAGAAGGTTCTGTTTTTTTAAACGGAGAAGATTTAGAAGATTCAGCTCCTGAAGAGAGAGCTCATAAAGGTATTTTCTTATCTTTTCAATATCCAGTTGAAATTCCAGGTGTTACTGTTACCAACTTTATTAAAACGGCCATTAACGAAACTCGTAAGGCAAAAGGTTTAGACGATTTACCAGCAAAAGAGATGTTAAAGTTAATTCGTGAAAAAGCTGATTTATTAGAAATAGATCGTAAATTTTTATCGCGTTCTTTAAACGAAGGTTTTTCAGGTGGTGAGAAAAAACGTAATGAAATTTTTCAAATGGCAATGTTAGAGCCAAAACTGGCAATTTTAGATGAAACAGATTCTGGTTTAGATATTGATGCTTTAAAAGTTGTTGCAAATGGTGTAAACAAACTAAAAAGTAAAGATAATGCAGTGTTAGTAATTACGCATTACCAACGTTTGTTAGACTATATTGTTCCAGATTTTGTACACGTATTACACAATGGTAAAATAGTAAAGTCTGGAGGTAAAGAATTGGCTTTGCAGTTAGAAGAAAAAGGATACGATTGGTTAAAATAGGTTAGTTTAAAAGTTAGAAAGTTGAAAAGTTAAAAAGTTAAAAAGTTAAAAAGTTTTTTTGAAGATTTTATTTAATAACTCAACGTTCAATTTTAAGATTTAAAGAATTTAGTTTAATGGTTAGAAAGTTTATTTTGAAGGCCTTATCAACATTCAAACTTTCAGCTTTAAAACTTTACAACAGAAAAAAACAATGGATTTAAAAGAAAAATTAGTTTCTTCATTTTTAGCTTTTGAAAACAAAGGTGGATTAGACCTTGATTCGAATGTGCATTCGATAAGATCTCAAGCAATTCAAAATTTTGAAAAGGAAGGATTCCCAACTAAAAAAGATGAAGAGTGGAAATATACAAGTCTAAACTCTTTATTAAAAAATGATTTTAGTTTATTTCCTGAAACTAAAAAACCTGTTGGTTTTAAAAATGTAAAAGAGTTTTTAATTAATGATATAGAATCGTACACATTAATTTTTATTGATGGTGTTTTTAGTTCATTTTTATCTGACACAACACACGATGATTGTGATGTTTGTGTGTTATCATCAGCGCTAACAAGACCTAAATATAAAATGGTAGTTGATAATTATTTCAACACCATCGCCAAAAACAACAATAGTTTAATTGAATTAAACACGGCATTTTCAGTTGAAGGAGCGTTTATTAATATTCCAAAAAACACTATTGTGCCTAAACCTATTCAAATATTAAATTTTTCAACAGGAGGTGAAAAAGAAGTATTGCTTCAACCAAGAAATTTAGTGGTGGTTGGAGAAAATTCTCATGTTCAAATTATTGAACGTCATCAAAATTTATCAAAAAATACGGTTTTTACAAACGCTGTTACTGAAATATTTGTTCATAAAAGAGGAATAGTTGATTATTATAAAATACAAAATGATACAAAAGATTCTTCTTTAATTGACAGTACTTTTGTATCACAAAAACAACAGAGTGTAGCTTCAGTTCACACCTATTCTTTTGGTGGAAAATTAACAAGAAATAATTTAGAATTTTATCACGAAGGTGAGCATATTACCTCAAATTTAAATGGTATTTCTATT
>Ga0208304_10000621_pt1 | contig 18597 bp, 10 predicted proteins | sample ColrivemetaGS713_FD_187603 | JGI IMG/M metagenome (GOLD analysis project Ga0208304, IMG submission 187603) | Estuarine microbial communities from the Columbia River estuary - Flood tide ETM metaG S.713 (SPAdes) (version 2) | ecosystem: Environmental > Aquatic > Marine > Intertidal zone >... | reverse complement strand
GCACCAGGGGCAGGCCGTTCTTCGCCACCCACATGGGTCCGCCGTGGGGATTGTCCGGATCATCGGTGTTCCGGTGCAGCATGGACAGGGTGACCTCGGTCAGCTTGGTGGCCATGCCAAAAAAGCCCACTACCCACATCCAGAAAATCGCGCCGGGACCGCCCAGGGACACTGCCAGCGCCACGCCACCGATATTGCCCAGTCCAACGGTTGCGGACAGGGCGGTGGACAGGGCCTGGAAATGGTTGATGGCGCCGGGTGCGTCCGGATCATCGTAATGTCCGCGCAGCACGCGCCAGCCGTGGGTCAGCGCCCGGTACTGGCTGAAGCCGCTCCAGAATGTAAGCACCACGCCGGTACCCAGCAGGGTAAACAACACGTAGTTGTGCCAGATGATGGCGTTGATGTCGGTGATGATCTGGTTGAATAACTGCATCAATAATCCCTGGTCTGCGGCTGCGCAGACAGGGTATCACCCCTTGGGGAAGGGGTGGCAAGTCGCATTCCTGGGACATGGCCGGACGCGAGGCCCGGCCTGCCAGTTATTTTCTCAGGCTGCTTCCACGATAGCGGTTACGCCCATTCCACCTGCGGTGCAGATAGAAATCAGGGCGCGGCCCGAGCCTTTCTCCGCCAGCAACTTGGCGGCATTGGCCAGCACCCGGGTTCCCGTGGCGGCGAACGGATGACCGGCGGCAAGACTGCTGCCTTTCACGTTCAGCTTTGCCCGATCGATGCTGCCCAGGGCATCGCGACCCAGGCGTTCACGACACCAGGTATCTGACTCCCAGGCTTTGAGGGTGCACAGGACCTGTGCGGCAAACGCTTCGTGGATTTCGTAGAAATCGAAATCCTGAAGGGTCAGCTTGGCATCGTCCAGCATCTTGGGCACAGCGTAGGCAGGAGCCATGAGCAGGCCTTCGTCATGTACAAAGTCCACTGCGGCAACCTTGCCGAATGTCAGGTAGGCCTGTATCGGCAAGCCACGCTCTTTGGCCCAGTCTTCGCTGGCCAGCAGGACAGCGGAAGCGCCATCGGTCAGCGGAGTGCTGTTGCCGGCAGTCAGTGTGCCCTGGCCGCTCTTTCTATCGAAGGCAGGTTTCAGCTTGCCCAGTTTTTCCATGCTGCTATCGCCGCGCATGTTGTTGTCGCGGGTCAGGCCGCAGAATTCGATGACCAGGTCATCATAAAACCCGTCTTCATAGGCCGCGGCCATTTTCAAATGGCTTTCCATGGCCAGTTGATCCTGGTCCTGGCGGGAAATATTCCACTGCTTGGCCATGATCTCGCAGCTTTCACCCATGCTCAGACCGGTACGCGGTTCCAGCACGCCAGGCAGCGAAGGCTTGAAATGTTTCGGGCGAATTTTCAGCAACGGCTTGATCTTGTCGATCGGTTTGCGACCGCGATTGGCGGCCATCAGTATTTTCCGGTAGGAAGGCGGGTACACGATGGGCACATCGCTGATCGTGTCGGAGCCGCCGGCGATGCCGGAGTCGATCTGACCCGAGGCAATTTTCAAGCCGATGATGATGGCTGATTCCAGTGCCGTACCGCAGGCGCGCTGGAGGTCGAACCCGGGGGTTAGGGGGGACAGGCCACTACCCAGGACCGATTCCCGGGTAAGGTTGAAATCACTGCTGTGCTTGATTACAGCACCAGCCGCGACATCGCCCAGTACCTGGCCGCGCAAATCAAATTTTTGTACCAGTCCCTTGAATGCCGCAGTGAGCATTTGCCGGTTGCCGACCTTGGTGTAAACCGTGTGGGAGCGCGCGAAGGGAATGCGTGAGCCACCGATAATCGCAACGCGACGTGGTTGTCCCGTGTACATAACTGTCCCTCTTTAAAAGAAAGGTTTAGGGAAGAATTTAACTACAGCGATGGTAACACATGCATGGGTTACCTAATTGGCTGCACACCGGTTCTGGACTCAGGATAAGATGCCAATCATGAGTCATCCAATCACCCAGTCCCGGCCTCGCTCGCTGGCCCATCACGGCCAGAGCATATTGACCCTGGGCCTGCCTCTTGTGGCCAACAATCTGGCCACCATGGGAATGGGCTTTACCGATACGGTGATGGCGGGTCAGCTGGGTGGTCATGCCCTGGCCGCGGTAGCGATTGGCAACACCCTTTGGTACACCGCGCAGCTTGCCGGCATGGGCGTGTTGATGGCGGTCAGCCCCATGGTTGCCCATGCCCTGGGAGCCAATGAGCCGGAAAAAGTAACCGGACTGGTAAAGCAGTCTTTCTGGATTGCACTAATGCTTGGGATGGTTGGCCTGTTTTTGTTGAACCAGGCCGGTCCGTTTTTTCTGGCGGTGGGCGTGGATCCCGATGTGGTGCCCACTTCCACCAGCTATCTGTCGGCCATCGCCTGGGGTTTGCCGGCGATCCTTGGCTATTTGTGTCTTCGCTATATGTCCGAAGGCATGGGCCATACCCGGCCCCTGATGTATTTCGCCTTTCTCGGCTTGATCCTCAATGCCATCGGCAACTATGTGCTGATGTACGGCAAACTTGGATTTCCCGCCATGGGGGCGGTGGGCTGCGGCGTATCCTCCGCGTTCACCATGGTGAGTGTGTTGCTGGTCAGTCTCGTTTACGTTCGTCGTTCCCGGCGCTACAGCGCAGTCAAGCTGAGACCCCTGATGGAAGCGCCCAGGTGGACGTCTATCAAGGAAATACTCTCGCTGGGCGTGCCTATTTCTGCCAGCGCGCTGGCTGAGAGTACGTTCTTTCATGCCACGGCACTGATTATGGCGGCCCTGGGTACCACCATCGTTGCGGCACACCAGGTGGCCCTGAATTACGCGGCCACCATGTTCATGATTCCCCTTGCCGTGCACTCGGCAACCACCGTCAGGGTGGGCCACCTGCTGGGTCGCGGATTGCCCGAGGATGCCCGTCGGGCCGGGTTGGCCGGTATCGGTATGAGCATACTGTTCATGATGGTGTCTGCGCTGGTGATGTACCTGGGTCGGTACGCTATTGCCGGCTTCTACACCACCGATCCCACAGTGGTAAATTTGGCGGCCTCGCTGTTGGTGATGGCGGCAGTTTTCCAACTTTCCGACGGTGCAAATATCGCCGCCATGGGAGCGTTGCGTGGCTATCGTGACGCAAGAATTCCTCTGTACCTGGCTACCTTTTCCCACTGGGGCGTGGGATTTCCACTGGCCTGGTACCTGGCATTCAAAACCGATGAGGGTCCGGTGGGCGTGTGGTTCGCTATCGTGATCTCCCTGACGCTGTCTGCGTTCTTGCTCATCAGGCGCTTCCTGGTTATTTCCGCGCGGCCGCTACACCCGGACCAGTGAGGGGCTATACTGGCCCGCAACCTGGAATCGTGTGCTTGCAGGGGCGCCCGGATCTGTTTTCAAACCACTCCAGCGGAGAATGTTTGTGAAGAAATTACTACTCGTATTACTAGCTCTTGGCGCGTTGAGCGCGTGCTCACGCTCGGATGCTCCGACTGCCCAGCAAGAGCCCTCGGTGGATCAACACCAGGTGCTCACTAACATGGTTGAGCAGTACTGGCAGGACAGCCTCGAATTGAATCCGCTGATGGCGGCCTTCGTTGGTGACAATCGTTACAACGATCGCTGGGTGGGCGGAATCAGCCCCAAAGAGCGTGCCGATAGGCAGGCGCATCACCAAAGGTACCTGGACGCGGCCAAGGCTATTGATGCCTCGACCCTGGATGCCGAGGACCGGTTGACCCTGGAACTGTTCACGGCCGAGCGGGAGATGGACCTGCAAGGGTTCCGCTATCCCTCACACTTGCTGCCCATCAATCAGTTCAGAAATCCTGCCAGCTATTTCGTACTCCTGGGTTCCGGCTCAAGTGTTCATCCGTTCAAGACGGTTAAGGATTACGACGATTTCCTGGGTCGGGTGAATGGCTTCGTGGAGTGGTCGGACCAGGCCGTGATCAATATGCGTGAGGGCGTCAAGCAAGGCGTCGTTCAGCCCAGGATATTGATGGAAAAAGTTTTGCCGCAGCTTTCGGCACAGTTCAAGGACAGCGCTGAAGAAACCATGTTCTGGAAGCCGATTACCGATATGCCGGCGGAGTTTTCCGAAGAAGATCGTCTGCGTCTGCAGGCGGCCTACAAGGAAACTATTGAAGGTCGATTGATTCCTGTTTACCACGCCCTGCATGACTTCATTGCCGAGGAATATCTGCCCAACACTCGTGAGAGCGTTGGCATGTCAGGACTGCCCGACGGTGATGCATGGTATGCCTACCGTGTTCGTGAAGTTACCACCACCGACCTTACACCTGAGCAAATTCACCAGATCGGTCTGGACGAGGTGGCGCGTATCCAGGGGCAGATGGCCCAGGTCATGGAGACAGTCGGTTTTGACGGTGACTTGAAGGCCTTCTTCGAGTTCCTGAATACCGACCCGCAGTTCTATTTTGAAAAAGAAGAAGACTTGATCGCCGGTTACAACGCCTTGCGTGCCGGCCTGGATGCGGCAGTGCCTGCAATGTTCGGACGTATTCCCAAGGCCGGATTCGAAATCAGGCCGGTTGAGGCCTTCAGGGCCAAGTCCGCTTCCGGTGGCAGTTACATGTCGCCATCGCCTGACGGGTCCCGTCCCGGGGTGTTTTACGTGAACACCTACGACATGTCGGCGCGACCCAAGTGGGCCATGGAATCACTTTTCCTGCACGAGGCGATTCCCGGTCATCACTTCCAGGGTGCCCTGGCAGTGGAACTTGATCACCTGCCCAGCTTCCGGCGTTTCGGCGGTTACACGGCGTTTTCCGAGGGTTGGGGTTTGTATGCCGAAAGCCTGGGTAAAGAGCTTGGCGCCTACCAGGATCCCTATCAGTATTTCGGCGCCCTGGCTGCAGAACTTTGGCGTGCTATCCGCCTGGTAGTGGATACCGGTCTGCACTCCAAGGACTGGAGTCGCCAGCAGGTGCTGGACTACATGTATGCCAACACCGCTGTCCAGGAAGCCCGCGCGGTATCCGAGGCGGAACGCTACATGGCGATTCCCGGTCAGGCCCTGGCTTACAAGATGGGACAGCTGAAGATTCGTGAGCTACGAACCCGGGCAGAAGCTGCCCTGGGCGACCGGTTTGATATCAAGGGTTTCCATGCCCAGGTCCTGGAAGACGGGGAGTTACCACTGAGCGTGCTGGAAAACAAAATTGACCGCTGGATTGAAAGCCAGCGTTGATCAAATCATGGGCCGGCGCCTGGCGCCGGCCCATTTATTCCCGCTCGCCCTGTAACGGAATAAATGCCACTAACGTGTCTTCATCTGAACCTGGTTCGAAGCGTGGATTAAAATTCTCCAGGACCTTGAGCATCGGCAGGTTGGTTTCCAGCACCTCCCCCCGCAAGCAACAGATTCCGTTCCTTCTGGCTTCCTGGCACAGTTGCTTGAGCAACAAGGTGGCGCCGCCCAGTCCATGGTAGCGATCCGCGACCACAACCCCGAATTCTGCCGTGATCGGTTCGCTGCCCTCATCGCGTTGGTAGCGGGCCACGCCGATTCCCTTATGCTCGCCTCGCCCGGCAAACTCGATCCCGATAGACAGGTGTTCGGCAGGGTCCTGATGGGTAAGGTGATCCAGTTCAGACTCACTGAGATTCGCCTTGTATCCGAGAAAACGCATGTAGGTGGAGTGAGGGCTCAGTTCTTCAAAACCACTTATAAGATTGGCGCGATCCGCCCTGGACAGGGCTCGCAGGATAACCGGACTGCCGTCAAGCAGTCGCGCCCTGGTGTGCAGGAGGGCGACAGGTTTTGATTTTTTTCCTCCCATGGCAATCTCTTTGAAGTGTTTCAGGTCTGCCCGAAATCCGGGGGACTTTCGTCCAGGTAGGCTTCCTCTTCGGGTGTGTTTTTTCTTCCCAGGGCTTCATTTCGGTGAGGGAAGCGATTGAACTGTGCAACGATATCCCGATGCAACTCTGCGAACTGGCTGAAGGTTCCGAAGGTGGCGCGCAATGTGGGCTTCACGGTTTCTGCCAGGGTGGTGAAGGTGCGAACTGAAAAATCCTGGACCTTCAGAGATTCCGAATGCTGCATGGGCATGTAGAAGAAAGCCCGTTCGATGGGCTCCAGTTGTCGGTCATGACCCAGCTCCATGCCCTTGATCGTCAGCTTCAGCACCTGGTGATCCATGATGTAGGCATCCTTGCTGCGACGGAAAATATTCCGTCGAAACTGGTCCAGCAGAATGATCAGCGCGAGGCGCCCGCGGGGCGTGTCAGCCCAGTGGTCCAGCTCACCTGAGGATGCCTTCTCTATGTCTTCGGAGAACAGCGAGCGGATTTTTTCATCCTGTGATTTATCGTCACCAAACCAGAATGCCATTCGGCCATCAATTTTGAATGCATCCCTGGGGGTTTCGGCAAACCAGAAATTGAGAATTTCTTCTGTTCGTTCTGGCACCTGTTGTTCCTCCATGCAGGCTGGCGACGAAACTGTTTTTTGCAAAGATACCTTAAGATGAGGACCATTGTCCCGTGAATGATGCGGCGTTATTGCGTGCTAGACTTTGAAGAACTAACCGGTCGGAAAAATAACTATGACGGACAACGGCATTATCGTCGCCACTTTTGTGGCTTATCTGATCGCAGTGATAGCCATCGGTGTGGTCGCATGGCGGCGAACCAGTAGTCTTAAAGATTACATTCTCGGGGGACGAAGCCTGGGCAAGTGGGTTACCGCATTAAGCGCCCAGGCCTCCGATATGAGCGGCTGGCTGCTGTTGGGGTTGCCCGGTTATGCCTACCTGGCGGGGCTTGAGTCGATATGGTTGCTCGCTGGCCTGCTCGTTGGCACCTATTTGAACTGGAAATTCGTCGCCGAACGCTTGCGTCGTGCAACGGAGCGTTATGGTGATGCCCTGACTCTTCCCGACTACCTGGAATCCAGATTTGATGATCACAGTCGTCTGCTGCGACTGGTCTCCGGAATATTTATCCTGGTGTTCTTTACCTTCTACACCAGTTCCGGACTGGTGGCAGGCGGCAAGTTATTCGAAAGCGTGTTTGGTCTTCCCTACCTGTGGGCAGTGACCGCTGGTGGCGCAACCGTCGTGCTGTATACCTTTTTTGGTGGATTTCTCGCGGTCAGCTGGACCGATTTCCTGCAGGGCTCATTGATGTTCCTGGCCTTGCTAGCGGTCACTGCGGTGGGTCTTGATAGTGCCGGGGGCCTGTCTGGCCTGGGCATCAGTCTCGAGAACAGCAACCCGAATCTTCTGAATCCGTTTACCACCGTAAGCGGTGGGCCATTAGGCTGGATTGCTATTGTTTCCCTGCTGGGTTGGGGGCTGGGTTATTGCGGACAGCCTCATATCCTCGCCCGTTTCATGGCTATCCGTAAGCCCCAGGATATTGGTGCCGCGCGCATGATCGCCATGGCCTGGGTATGCGTGGCCCTGGTGGCTGCCACCCTGGTGGGACTGGTGGGTATCGGCCTGGTCAGCGAACCGTTGCAGGGTGCGGCCAGTGAAACGGTATTCATGGTACTGGCTCGCCTGCTGTTTCATCCGGTGGTCGCCGGAGTTTGCCTGGCGGGCATCCTGGCTGCAGTGATGAGCACCGCCGACTCTCAACTGCTGGTGGCATCGTCCGCCGTGTCCGAGGACTTCTACAAGGGATTGTGGCGTCCAAACGCTGACCAGGGCGAGTTGCTATGGGTTGGGCGACTGGCGGTGGTGGGAATTTCTCTGGTGGCGTTTTACCTGGCCAGGGATCCGGATAGCAAGGTCCTGGACCTTGTGGCCTACGCCTGGGCGGGATTCGGCGCTGCCTTTGGTCCGGCAATCGTGTTGTCCCTGTATTGGAATGCCATGACTCGAAACGGCGCACTCGCCGGGATCATCGGCGGGGGTCTGACGGTGATTGTCTGGAAGCAGCTCAGTGGTGGCTTGTTCGATTTGTATGAAATCGTCCCCGGGGCGATGGTATCCATATTCTGCATTGTGTTGTTCAGCAAGATGGGCAACCGTACTTCATAAGCTCCACCCAGGACGGGTGAGGAGTAAATTATGTTGCGCTATTGGTCTTCAGTAGTTCTGTTCTCCCTGTTTTTGAGTATCTCGGCAAAGGCCGCTCCGAATCAGGTTGATGTGCCGGATGAGCTAAAGCCCTGGGTTCCCTGGGTGCTGCATGATCTGGAATACACCAGCTGCCCTTCTATTGGGGCCAGTCTGGCAAGCCAGGCAGATTTTGCCTGTGCCTGGCCGGGAGAGTTGGAGCTGGTTGCAGGTTCGGACGGTGGGCGCTTCAGCCAGTCCTGGCGATTACTGGCGCCAGGCTGGGTAGTCCTGCCCGGAGATGGCAAGACCTGGCCCCAGTCGGTGAGGGTGAACGGAAAGACCGCCCCGGTGGTGTCCCATGCAGGACATCCCGGGGTTTATCTTGAGGCCGGTACCCACACTATTGCCGGCAGCTTCAGCTGGGTTCGTCGCCCGGTGAGCCTGGTCCTCCCCGAATCTACCGCCATGGTGACGTTGACCGTGGACGGCAAGCCCATTGCCTTTCCCGAGCGCAATGCCCAGGGCTTGTGGCTGGGCCAGCGCGAAGATGCCAGGCAGGAAGAGCAAAGCGCGGATCTTACCGTGATGCGATTGTTTGAAGACGGCAGTCCCATGCTGCTGACGACAAGAATTAATCTGCGGGTAAGCGGCAAGGCCAGGGAAGAGGTGCTGGGCGCCGCCCTGCCCCCGGGCTTTGTGCCCATGAGCCTGGACTCGGCTCTTCCGGCCCGGATCGAGGCCGATGGCCAGTTACGCATACAGCTCAGGCCGGGCACCTGGACCCTGGAATACGTGGCACGCACCACGGCAGACCCGACGGACATGATGTTGCCGCCGGCCAAGGCGAACTTCCCCACCGAGGAAATCTGGACCTTCATTCCGAATAACACCTTGCGTGAAAGCCGCCTGCTGGGTGGTGACCCGGTGGATGCGGAGAGAGTTGGCGTGCCCGTGGAATGGCGTCGTGGCGCCAGCCTGGTAGTGAATGCCGACAGTCGTCTGACCCTGGAAGAGCGCAGCCGGGGTGACTCGGGACACTCAGGTAACAGCCTTCGCCTGCAGCGGACCCTCTACCTGGACTTTGCCGGTCACGGCTTTACCGCCCTGGATGAGATGGGTGGGCAGATGCGCACCGGTTGGCGCCTGGATATGCAGACGCCATTCGAATTGCAGCATGGGGCCACCGACCAGGGTGACTTGCTGGTTACCCTGGGTGCGGACCAGGGCTCCCGTGGAGTGGAAGTTCGGAATGCCCAATTGGCGTTGACCGCGGTGTCGCGATTTGAAGGCGCTGCGACAGATATGCCGGTGACCGGCTGGGCGCAACCCTTCGAGGCTGTGACAACCCAATTGCAGTTGCCGCCGGGTTACCACCTGTTGGCGGCCCCCGGGGCGGAAATGGCCCAGGGAGCCTGGGTGAACCAATGGACCCTGATGGATTTCTTCCTGGTCCTGTTGGTGGGCGTGGCCCTGTTCAGGCTGATGGGTAAGGGCGCCGGGTTGCTGGCGATTGTTGTGTTGGTCTTGCTGCATCAATGGACTCCCGCCATCAGCTGGGCGGTATTAAACCTGGTGATTGGCATTGCGATTTTCGGCGCGGCCCCGGAGGGCAGGCTGCGAAATATTGCCAAGGGTTACCAGATGACCGGCCTGGCCGTCCTGGTATTGCTGGTGCTCCCGTTTGCCGGAGACCTGGCGATCAAGGCCCTGCATCCACAACTGGAACGAGAGGGCCTGACCGGGGCGGTTGGTTATAACCGGCAGGCGCCCGGGATGCAGGTGGAAGCCGTGTATGACAGGGCTGAAGTTATGGAAGAGATGGCGGTTGCCGCGAGCCGGGCGGTGAAATATGCGAGTCCGCTTCCCGAGGCGCCCGGACCTCGTTATGCGCCGGGCCTGCTGGTGCAAACCGGCCCGGGAGTCCCTGGCTGGAGCTGGAACCGGTACCAGTTGAACTGGAGTGGGCCGGTCAATCCGGAGCGCAGCTTCTCGTTGATTATTGCCTCCCCCTGGGTGACCCGGCTTTGGCGGGTAGCGGGGCTGCTGGGTATGCTGGTCCTGACCGGGCTGCTGGCACGCAGGTGTCTGCCTTCGATAAGCCTGCCCGCCTCGCTACGTGGCGGTGGAGCATCCGCGGCAATGTTGCTGCTGGGCCTGGCTGCACTGGGATCTCCTGATTCTGCACGGGCCGAATTCCCTGGGCCTGAGATGTTGCAGGAGTTGCAGCAGAGATTGCTGGCGCCACCGGAGTGTGCCCCCGACTGCGTTGACTACCCCTCGGCAAGCCTCAAGGCCGCCCAGGGTGAGCTGGAACTTTCCCTGACCGTGAATGCCCAGGCTCCGTCGTTGCTGGCGCTGCCGGACGCAGGTGCGGCCTGGCTGCCAAGGCAGATGGTGTTGAACGGCGAGCGCCAGTCCTACGCCCTGTTGAACCAGGGCGTGCGTTACTTGTTGGTGCCAGAGGGTGTGAGTCGGCTGGTGTTGAAAGGTGAGTTGGCTCCCCGGGACCTGGTGGAGTTGAGCTTTGCCCAGCCACCCAGGCAGTTGACGATGCAATTGGACGGCTGGGAAGCCGTGGGTGTTCAGGACGAGCGCCTGACTGCCGGTTCCCTGCAATTGATCCGCAAGGGCCAGGCCGGCGATCGGGACAAGGACCTGGCGGCGGAACTGGCCCCGGAAAAATACCCGCCCTTCCTGCGGGTAACTCGCACTGTCACCCTGGGGCTTGAATGGTCTGTGGTTACTGGCGTGACCAGGTTGGCTCCCCGGCGAGGCGCCATCAATACATTGATTCCCTTATTGCCCGGAGAGGCGGTAGTGACCCGGGATCAGCCGGTGAAGGATGGCTCGGCCGTGGTGGATATGGCTCCCGACCAGCAGGTACTGGCCTGGTCAGGTGCCCTGTCGGCCGGTTCCAGCCTGACCTTCCGTGCCGCCGTTGATGTTCCCTGGGTGGAGACCTGGCGGATAGTCGTCGGACCCCAGTGGCGGCCTTCGGTGTCAGGGATACCCCAGGTTGTCAGCGGCTCGGACGGTTGGCAGCTCGATTACTACCCCAGGCCCGGTGAGGTGCTGGACTTGTCGGCGATACAACCGGAATCGGCTCCGGGGGCGACACTTGCCGTTGACGAGGCCAGCCTCACGATAGATCCCGGCCAGGGAGCATCTCAATATGTGTTGAGCTTGAGGTGGAGAAGTAGCCGGGGTGGTGAGCATCGTTTTAGCTTGCCCGAAGGAGCGCGCCTGAAAACCGTGGTGACCGATGGTGTTGCGATGACCCTGTCCCTGCAGAATGGCGAGTTGGCGCTGCCCCTTGCCCCGGGCAGCCACAACACCGAGATCACCTGGGATGACTCGCGAAGCGTTGGCACCAGGTGGTCGAGTCCGGAGCTTGATCTCGGAGTTGCGGCGAGTAATCTGAACGTAAAAGTGAACATGCCCCGCAACCGCTGGTTGCTGGCATCGTTTGGTCCGCGTCTTGGACCGGCGGTGCTGTACTGGGCGCAATTGCTGGTGTTCCTGGTGGCGGCGCTGATTGTTGCCAGGCTTCCCCACGCGCCCTTCCCCTTCCATGAGTGGTTGATCCTGGGGCTGGGTCTGAGCATGGTGTCCTGGGGAGTCCTGGTGTGGTTCGTCATCTGGGCGTTTGTCGTGGCCTGGCGAGGGCGTTGCGAGGACCTCAAGACAATTCCTAATGCCGATGTGATGCAGACCGGTGTGGCGCTGTTAACGTTTGTCGCGATTGGCTCCCTGGTGGCAACCATTCCGAATGCACTGCTGGGTCAGCCGGACATGCAGGTCACGGGCTGGTCCTCTTACGGGAACAACCTGGCCTGGCTGCAGGACCAGACCTCCTCGGCGATGCCCAATGTCTCGGTCATATCCCTGCCGCTGTTGGCCTATAAGGCGGCCATGCTGGCCTGGGCGCTGTGGTTGAGCATGGCACTGGTGAGATGGCTGCGGTGGGCGTGGGGCGCCTGGACCCGGGGCGGACTGTGGGTCGGCAAGGTCATCAGGGTCGAGAAAAAGGATGACGAGAGTTGATTACGGGAATTGTGCGATCGGGACTGTGTGTGGTGTTGCTGGCGCTAGCTTCCTGCGCCAGCCCCGATTCGCCCCAGGCCAAGCTGGATGCCTTTCTTGCCCAGGCGGTGGCTGCTGCAGAGGACAGGGATACCAGTGAAATCATGGACCTTGTCGCTGAGGACTACCAGGACGCCCAGGGACGGGGCCAGGATGATATACGCCGCTATCTCATGGGCATGTTCCTGCGCTACGGATCCGTCCATGTGGATCTGGAAACCGTTGATATTCCTCAACTTACCGACCTGGGGGGCGAGGTTGAATTGTCCCTGGGACTGGCCGGCCAGCGCGGTGATAACAATCCGCTGTGGAGCCTGGGCGCCCGGCGCCACCTGTTGAGGCTGGAATTGATAGCAGAGGGAAAAGACGCGCCATTTCAGGTATTGCGGGCAAGTTGGAGGCCCGGGGAAGATCGGGACTAGTTCGATATTTTCCAGGCTTCAGCCGGCACGACATAATTTGACTTTCCCCGGCTCAACGGGGATAAAGTCCTGATGCTGCATTGCGATATTTCGATGTCAAAAGGAGGAGACTACGAAAGAAATGACTACAAAAACCCCGGGTCTATACAGTCAGGAATTCGAGCGCGATAGCTGTGGCTTTGGCTTAATCGCGAATATCGATGATGCGCCCAGCCATTGGCTGGTCAATACCGCTATCCGGGCGTTAAAGCGACTCACCCACCGGGGCGCGGTGGCTGCCGACGGCAAGTCGGGAGACGGTTGCGGACTGCTGTTCAAGAAACCCGATTCATTCTTGCGTGGGGTGGCTGCCGAGAGCGGAATAACGCTGTCCAAGCGTTACACCGCGGGCATGGTGTTCCTCGATAACGATCCCCAGCGGGCGGAAGCCAGCAGGACAGTGGTCGCAAACGCTCTGAAGGCCCAGGGATTGAAGGTGGCTGGCTGGAGGCTGGTACCGACGGACCGTTCAGTTTGTGGAGAACAGGCCCTGGAGACCCTGCCCCGGATAGAGCAGGTGTTTGTGAACGCCCCCGGAGGGATGGACGCCGAGGAGTTTAATCGCCAGTTATTTATCGCGCGTCGCCGGGCTGAGAAGGCGCTGCTGGATCAAGACCCGGTATTTTTTGTCGCCAGCCTGTCGGCGGACACCGTGTGTTACAAGGCCATGGTGACCCCCGAATTTCTGCAGGGATTTTTTCCTGATTTGCAGGATCCGCGGATGGAGACATCGGTGTGTCTTTTCCACCAGCGTTTCTCCACCAACACGTCCCCTCAATGGCGACTGGCCCAGCCGTTTCGCTATCTGGCCCATAACGGCGAGATCAACACTATTCGAGGCAACCGAAGTTGGGCAATTGCCCGGGGACATTCGCTGAAGTCCGAGGTGCTGCCCGAGTTGTCGGATTTGCAGCCTATCGTTTCGACCAGCGGCTCGGATTCCTCCAGCCTGGATAACATGCTGGAAGTGCTGGTTGCCGGTGGAATGGACCTGTTGCAGGCCATGCGTATTCTTATTCCGCCTGCCTGGCAGACGGTGGATGGCATGGATCCGGATGTGCGTGCGTTTTACGAGTATTACGCCGCTCACCAGGAACCCTGGGACGGACCTGCCGGGGTGGTGTTCACCGACGGGCGCTATGCCGCCTGTGTGCTGGATCGCAACGGCCTGCGTCCTGCCCGCTATGTAATTACCCGTGACCGGCATATCACCATTGCCTCGGAAATTGGTGTCTACGACTACCAGCCCGAGGACGTGGTCAGCAAGGGACGCCTGGGCCCCGGCGAGATGCTCGCTGTGGATACCCGAACCGGCGCGATTTTGAACAATGATCGCATCGAGGACTTGCTGCGCCGTGGTCACCCGTACAAGAAATGGCTAAAGGCCGGTGTTCGCTACCTGGGCTCCCAGTTGCTGGATACCGCGACCGCTGCCGAGCCGATGGATTCCGAAACCCTGGCGGTGTTCCACAAGCAGTTCAGTTTCTCCGATGAGGAACGAGACGAAGTGTTGCGGGTAATGGCAGAGTCGGAGATGGAGGCGGTGGGTTCCATGGGCGATGACACGCCCATGCCGGTGCTCTCCCTGCGGGTACGTTCCCTCTATGACAGTTTCCGCCAGCAGTTCTCCCAGGTAACCAATCCACCCATCGACTCGTTGCGCGAGCGCATCGTCATGTCGCTGCAAACCGAGATTGGTCGGGAGTGCAATATTTTCGATCCCCGGCCCGAGTATGCCCGCCAGGTCACCATGAATTCCCCGGTGCTGTCCCAACGCAAGTTCCGGGAACTGATGGCGATGGATGACTTCGGCGTAACCCATGAATTTATCGACCTGAATATCGACCAGGAACTGAGTTTGTCCCAGGCCCTGGACCGGGTGTGCGAGCAGGCCGAGGCTGCGGTAAGGGCCGGCAAGCTGGTTGTGGTCTTGTCCGACAGGAATTTGCGTGAGGATGCGGTGCCGGTACACGCGTTGATGGCTACCGGAGCGGTGCATCATCACCTGGTGAAGCTGGGCCTGCGTATCCATTGCAACATCATTGTGGAAACCGGTACTGCAAGAGATGCCCACCAGTTCGCCTGCCTGATTGGCTATGGCGCAACGGCCGTTTATCCCTACCTGGCCTATCACACCCTTCATGACATGCTGCGCAGCGGACAGATCAGCGCCGGCGGTCGGGCGCCCAGGCAGTTGGGACGCAGCTACAGGCGCGGCGTCCGCAAGGGCCTGTTCAAGATCATGTCGAAGATGGGTATCGCCACCGTTGCCAGTTACCGGTCTGCCCAGCTTTTTGAAATCGTCGGCCTGCATGAAGAAGTGGTGGAGCGTTGTTTCGCCGGGACCGTAAGTCGCATCCAGGGCGCCGGCTTTGCCGAACTGGAATCCGATTTGCGGACACTCAAAGCACGCGCCTGGAATTCACGAGAGCCGGTGGATCATGGCGGAATGTTCAAGTACATGCATGGCGGCGAATATCATGCCTATAACCCGGACGTGGTGGTTGCCTTGCAGGCGGCAGTGCGCAGCGGTGACTACGATCACTACAAGCGCTATGCCGCATTGGTGGACGAGCGTCCTGCTGCGACCCTGAGGGACTTGCTGGAGTTGGTGCCGGCCGGATCCCCGATTCCGCTGGAAGAGGTGGAACCCGTGGAGGCCATCATCGCCCGCTTCGACAGTGCCGGGATGAGCCTGGGAGCGCTGTCGCCGGAGGCCCACGAGGCCCTGGCGATTGCCATGAACCGACTCGGGGCACGCTCCAATTCAGGTGAAGGCGGCGAGGACAAGGCCCGTTACGGGACGGAGAAAGCCTCCAAGATCAAACAGGTGGCCTCGGGTCGTTTTGGCGTTACCCCCGAGTACCTGGTCAATGCAGAAGTGCTGCAAATCAAGATCGCACAAGGTGCCAAGCCGGGTGAGGGCGGCCAGTTGCCCGGTCACAAGGTGAACGAGATGATTGCCCGGCTGCGTCACGCCAGTCCGGGAGTGGGGCTGATCTCACCGCCACCCCATCACGATATTTATTCTATCGAGGACCTGGCGCAACTGATTTTCGATTTGAAGCAGGTGAATCCCCAGGCGCTGGTATCGGTGAAGCTGGTTGCCGAGCCCGGGGTGGGAACTATCGCTGCCGGTGTGGCCAAGGCCTACGCGGACCTGATCACGATTTCAGGCTATGACGGTGGAACCGGCGCCAGCCCGTTGACCTCGGTGAAGTACGCGGGCAGTCCCTGGGAACTGGGCCTGGCGGAAACCCACCAGACCCTGCGTCGCAACGATCTGCGACACAAGATTCGACTGCAGACCGATGGCGGATTGAAGACCGGACTGGATGTCATCAAGGCGGCGATTATCGGTGCCGAGAGTTTCGGCTTCGGCACGGGTCCCATGGTGGCTATGGGCTGCAAGTATCTTCGAATTTGTCATCTCAATAATTGTGCGACCGGGGTTGCGACCCAGAACGAAGTGTTGCGTACCCAGTTCTTCACCGGCCTGCCGGAAATGGTGATGAACTATTTCCTGTTTGTCGCCCGGGATGTGCGGGAGCGACTCGCGGCACTGGGTGTTCGCAGCGTCGAGGAGTTAATTGGCCAGACCGAATTTCTTACGCCCATCCCGGGAAATACACCCAGGCAGCAACGACTAGACCTACGGCCCATCCTGTCCCTGGACGGGCTGGTGCAAGAGCAGTCCTGTTTTTGCACCGAGCCTCGTAATCCGCCCTGGGACAGGGGTGAGTTGGCCGAGCGCATGCTGGCTGACTGCAAAGCTGCGATTCTTGAAAAAACCGGCGGAGAATTTTCCTACCAGATACGTAACAGTGATCGCAGCATAGGCGCCAGGTTATCCGGCGAGATTGCCCGTACACACGGCGATTACGGAATGTCTGAACACCCTGTTGAAATCGCGCTCCAGGGAGCAGCTGGCCAGAGTTTCGGCGCCTTCAATGCCGGCGGTCTGCATATGCACCTGGAAGGTGATGCCAATGATTACGTGGGCAAGGGCATGGCCGGTGGCCAACTCGTGCTGCGTCCCCATAAAGATTCCATTTACCCCGCCAGTTCCACGCCCATCATGGGCAATACCTGTCTATATGGCGCAACCGGTGGTCGCCTGTTCGCAGCGGGCACGGCGGGCGAGCGCTTCGCGGTGCGAAACTCAGGCGCCATCGCGGTGGTGGAGGGTGTGGGCGATCACGGATGCGAATACATGACCGGTGGCGCGGTGGTGGTGCTGGGTGATACCGGTGTGAATTTCGGCGCCGGCATGACCGGTGGCTTCGCTTATGTGCTGGACATGGACCGTCTGTTCGTTGACCGCTATAACCACGAGCTTATCGATATCAATCGCATCACGCCCGAGACCATGGAGGCGAACCTGCATCACTTAAGAAGCCTGATCGAGGAGCATGTGGCCTTGACCGGCAGCGACTGGGGTCAGGAAATCCTTGATGACTTCCGTAGTTATATTGGCAAGTTCTGGCTGGTTAAACCCAAGGCTGCGGATCTGGAATCCCTGGTCCTGTCCCTGCGCCGGGCAGCGTGAGGCGGCCGGTATGACAGAAAAAAATCTCAGGTTCCTCGACATCCCGCGGCGCAGTCCCGACAAGGCTGAGCCGGCAGACCGTAAACAAAATTACAACGAAATTTATGGCCACTATTCCTCTGTCGCGGCGGCTGACCAGGCGGGTCGTTGTCTTGCTTGCGGCAATCCCTATTGCGAATGGAAATGCCCGGTACACAACTATATTCCTGAATGGTTGAAGCTGGTGGACGAGGGCAAGCTGTTCCAGGCTGCCGAACTGTCACACCAGACGAATTCACTGCCCGAAATTTGTGGCCGGATTTGCCCCCAGGATCGGCTGTGCGAAGGGGCCTGCACCCTGAACGATGGCTTTGGTGCGGTGAGCATCGGGTCCATAGAAAAGTACATTACCGATGAGGCCCTGAAACAGGGCTGGCGACCGGACTTGTCCCATGTAAAACCCACGGGCAAAAAAGTGGCCGTGGTGGGAGCCGGTCCCGCGGGTCTTGCGGTGGCCGATGTGCTGGCCCGCAATGGCGTGCAGTCGGTGGTCTTCGATCGTTATCCACAGATTGGTGGTTTGCTTACCTTTGGTATCCCGCCGTTCAAACTCGAGAAGTCAGTGGTCCAGACCCGCCGGGAGATACTGGAAGAAATGGGTGTGGAATTTCGTCTCAATACGGAAGTGGGCAAAGACATTGCTATCGACGAGTTGATCGACGGGTTCGATGCGGTGTTCCTGGGCCTGGGTACCTACAACAGTGTGAAGGGTGGATTTCCGGGAGAAGATCTTCCCCAGGTTCGTGACGCCCTGCCCTACCTGATTGGCAATATTCGTCGCCAACTTGAGATGGAGTGCGAGCAAACGCCTTTCCTGGATATGGCCGGGAAGCGGGTGGTCGTGCTCGGTGGTGGAGATACCGGAATGGATTGCGTGCGCACGGCGATCCGCCAGGGCGCCGCCAGTGTTGTCTGCGCCTATCGTCGGGACCGGGAGAATATGCCGGGCTCCAGGCGCGAGGTGGAGAATGCGATTGACGAAGGCGTGCAGTTTTTGTGGCAACGCCAACCCCTGGAAATTGTCGGGTCTGACCGGGTAGAGGGCGTGCGCCTGGCGCGCACCGCCCTGGGGCCGCCGGATGCCATGGGCAGGCAAGCACCTGAACAGGTCCAGGGCAGTAAAGAATTGCTGGAGTGCGACGAGGTGATTGTCGCTTTCGGATTTCGCCCAAGCCCGCCGGACTGGCTGGAGACTGCCGGGGTGAGTCTTCATGGCAATGGCCGTGTGGTGGTCTCTGCCGATGCCCGCACGCCGTTTCAGACTTCTGCGTCCAAGGTATTTGCCGGGGGCGATATGGTTCGTGGCTCAGACCTTGTAGTCACCGCGGTATTCGAGGGTCGTGAAGCGGCCCGGGGAATTCTTGCCTACCTGGATATCTAGTTCAGCGACCAGGGCAAATCGTAGAACCACGCCAGTGACAGGCTAAGGCTGACCCAGACAATGA